>Ga0307427_1000788_pt1 | contig 18224 bp, 12 predicted proteins | sample SalMarWE160190MG_FD_202162 | JGI IMG/M metagenome (GOLD analysis project Ga0307427, IMG submission 202162) | Salt marsh sediment microbial communities from the Plum Island Ecosystem LTER, Massachusetts, United States - WE1603-190 | ecosystem: Environmental > Aquatic > Marine > Intertidal zone >... | reverse complement strand
GACGGCCCCGGCCCAGAGGGCCGGGGCTACACCCGCCTGCGGCGGGCAAAGGCCCATAAAATGGGCCTCAGCAGGCCTGCCATAATCTGTGGTCACGCCTTGCCACAGTGCAAAGCGCCTTTTGGGTTGCAAAGAGGCCTCGATGCCCCTAGGGTATGGGTCTTTGAGCCGGCCGCAGAGGCGGCATACGTGGGGAGGGTGCGGGGTGTCCCCACCCCGCACCCGGCGTGGCTGGCCGGGTCCGGGAGGGTGCGGGCTGGGGACAGCCGCACGCACGATTCGGAACCGGTGATCTCGAATATACGGAAAGGTTGAACGGATGACACTCGCCTTCTTCAGACGCCACCGCAAGTGGTTCATGGTTCTGATGTTTGCGGCCGTCATCTCGATGGTGTTCTTCATGTCGTGGCGCGCCATGTGGGATACATTCGCCCGGTGGCTGTCCTCGAGCGGCCCGCGCCGCGTGGTGGCAACCATGGACGGCCGCAAGGTTCGAGCCGGCGAGGTCCGCGAGTTCAACACCGGCGTCAAAATGGCGGGCCAGGCCAGTCAGTGGTGGGCCATGGCCCTGGATTCACCCGAGGCTTCCCAGGAACACCGACGCCGGCTCTACGCCTACACCGTGGGTATGACCGCGTGGCCGATCATCTCCCAGTCGATCACCGGAGAGCGGGTCCAGTCCGACACCCTCCTGATGTGGCTGGCCCTGTACCGCGAGGCGTGTCAACTCGGATTCGGCGTCTCCGGCGCCCAGGTCGATGACCGGATCGAGGCCCTCAAGGCACTGGGCCTGACCGGCCTGCATCTTTCGCGCGTGGTGGACGAGGTGGCCGGCGGCCATCACGCGCTTCTCATCGAAGGCCTCCGCAAGGACATGACCTTGTCCGCCTACATCAACTGGCTGGGCGAGACGCTTGGCGCGGCCGTCGAACCCGAAATGCGACGCGAGTTCGCCAAGATGGACGAACGCATCAAGGTGCGACTCGTCGCCATGACCGCCGACGAGGCACTCCCAGACGTCAAGAACGTGCCCGACGAGGCACTCCAGACCCAGTTCGACAAGTACCGGACGGTTCTCGCCGGCACGGCCCCCCAGGGGTACGGCTATCGCATCCCCGACAAGGTGGCCGTGGAGTATCTCGTGGCCGAGCCGGCGGCCTTCGAGAAGGAGGCCGACCCGGCCGTCACCGACGAGGCCGTCCGCGCCTACTACGACGCCAACAAGGACCCCGAGTTCCTCGTTGAACGGGAGAACGACACCGCCGCCGACGCCGACAAGAAAGACGACTCGGGCAGCGACGATAAGACCCGGGACAACACCGCGCCGGCCGAGGCGACCGACACCCAAGACGACAAGCCGCCCGAGAAGACGTTCCGCCCCTTCGACGACGTCCGGGCCGAGATCCGCAAAAAACTCCTCCGACGCCAGGCCGAACAGGTCGCCCGACGCCGGCTCAACGAGGACGTGGCCGAAATCCGCACCATGCGAAAGAAACCCGAACTCGGTATCTGGGCCGACGGAACGACACTGCGACACGTCGTCGTCAACGGCCTCCTCACCGCCGAAGGCCTCGCCGAACTCGAAGGCATCGGCAAGGCCACCCGCGGAGACGACGCCTTCCCGACGTATGCCGTCGCGGTCGTCGAACTCGTTGCCCAGGACAAGGCCAGGATCGGCCAGGGCGAGATCAGCGACGTCTTCACCGACGCCGCCGGCCGGGCCTACGCCTTCCGCGTGACGGCCGTCCGGAAGAACCACGAACCCGCCACGCTCGCCGAGGTCCGCGACAACGTGCTCGCCGACGTCCGCCGCATGATGGCCTTCGACATCATCCGCGAGCGAGGCAAGGACCTGCTGAAGGCCGCGGCGACCAAGAAGAGCCTCGAAGACGCCGCCAAAGACGCCGGCCTCGAAACCGTCGAGAGCGACCTCTTCCCGCGTGAGCGGGCCATACCCTACGGCGGCCGATGGATGACGCTGCCGCCCTACCTGCCGAAGGTCGGCTCGAATCCCGTTGTGGTGGCCGAGTGTTTCCGCATGGCCGAAGACGGACGCAAGCGGACCCTTGTGACCGTGGTCGGCCGGCAGATGGTCGTTGCCGCCGAACTCATCGAACGCAAACCGCCGCGCGAGGCTGCCTTCGACGCCATGCGCCCACTCATCGCCCAGCGCGTTGGAATCAGGTTCGCGCAAAACGCCGTGCGCGACGTCCTGGCCACCGGCGCCGTCCAGCGCCGGATGACCGTCATCCCCGAGGTCACCGACGACGCCCTCGACGGACGCGAACCCGGCGACGAACAGCGGCAGTAACCACCCCTCGCCCCGCAGCCCCGCCTCGACGCAGGCGGTCCAAGGGGAATTGTGCGCGGCGGTCCTCCCGACACGCCGCCCATGCTGTGTGACAAGAACCGAGCGCGACAGGTCTCCCGATAAGCCGCCCATGCTGTGTGATAAAAACGGTGCGCGACGGGTTTCGCGATAAGCCGCCCATGCTGTGTGATAAGAACCGTGCGCGACGGGTTTCGCGATAAGCCGCCCATGCTGTGTGATAAGAACCGAGCGCGGCGGGTCTCCGGACCCGCCGCGCGCCAACGCCAGGAGACTCGACCCGTGCGCGACACTTGCGGCGATAGCGCCGTGGTTCCGCAGAACCACCGGCGGGCGCCGGCGATTCGACTCGGCCGCCAACCCCAGGATTTAGCACCCCAGCCGGTTGACAACGCCCCGCCCTGCGGCTATAGTTTCCCACATACGCCTGCGTGGGTAGGTAGCTCAGGCGGTAGAGCAACGGACTGAAAATCCGTGTGTCGTGGGTTCAACTCCCACCCTGCCCACCATCTTCCCCGCTTTTTGAAGCCGCTTTGGGCGGTTGGCGGTCAGTAGATACCAGGTGCCTGCCGGCAGTAGTCCACCAGGAGCGCAGCGTAGAGCGGCGTGTTTCGCGTTCGCGCGACGTGCGCCGTCCCCTTTTGCGCAGTTGATGAGTGGTTGTAGCACCTTGCGCGGCGGGCAATCCTGCCCGCCGCGCATGAAGCCGCCAAAGCGCGGTGGGCAAGATTGCCCACCGCGCGAGTCATCGCTACACAAGAACGTGAACTGTTCTTTGCCGGTTTTTTCCTCGCACACCCGCCGAGCCGCCCGGCCATAGGCCCTGTATGAGGATTTGGCGCCTTTGATTTGCCTTTATCCGATTCTTGCGGTATAATTGATGATGACGGGGGAGAGGTAAGCATCCGGGGCTGTGCCTGCGCGTGAAGCGGGTGCGGCCTTTGTTGCTTTGCGGGCGTTGCGCGGGTACGTTCTACTGGCGGCGGGGCACTGCCGCGGACGACTCGGCGGTCTGCTCCGCGCCCGCGCGGAGGCGATACGCACCAATCGCACTCAAGACGAGCGGACCGAAAGCGCTCGGACGGGTTTGCCACACGGCTTCCTGTTCCGCGACGGGGCAGGAGTGCCGGCGGTTAAGGGGGAACAGGTATGGCGCATCGAGGGACGGTCAGGCTGGTATCCCTTACGGCGGCTCTCCTGCTCGGTCTTCTGACTCCCGTGCGGGCGGCGGAGGCGCTCATCAACGGCGACTGGTCCACGGGCGATGAGACCGGCTGGATGGATGGTCGCTGGTCGGCACCCTGGGGAGACGCCAACTGGCTGGTGACGGGCACCGGCCTGACGCCGCCCGAGGGCAACCTGCACCTCGGCACGGACGAGCAGGGCAGTTTCGGCTGGTACCAGCGGATTACGGCCCCGCACGGAGCGGTCAAGAGCGTTTGGGCCGACTGGTGCGGCAGCATCGGCAGCGCCGGCTGGGCGGAGGTGATGCTGTTCTCGATCCCGCCGGGGACCAGCGATGACGAGATCGTCGCCAGGATCGACCAGGGCGAATTCCTTGATATCGCCTACAAGAAGGACTCCTGGGGCATGAATCCCCCGACCACCTGGGACTGGCAGGCGGCAAGTCTCTCGCCGAACCCGTGGGGCCACGGAGGCCAGGTCAGCAACATCGGGGAACTTGTCGTCGCCCTGAAACTGGGCTCGCAGGCCTCCAATGAACACGTGTGGGTCTCGTTCGACAACATCGCGCTCGGCCGCGACCCGACAGAGACCGTCTGGACGGGCGCCGTCGACAACAGGTGGGACTTCGACCAGACGGCCAACTGGTCGAAGGGCGACGTGCCGTGTACGTACAGTGACGGCGACGACGTCATCTTCGAAGACACGGCCGCCGCCTTTGCCCTGGTCGACATCACGGACACGGTCTTCCCAGGGTCGGTGCTCGTCCGGGGCGATACGACCAACTTCGAGTTGGCAGGTTTCAGTGGCATCGAGGGGTCCTGCGGATTGACCAAGAACGGCACCGGGATGTTGACCATCGCGACGAGCAACGCCTACACCGGCGACACGCGGATCAACTCCGGCACGGTCATCGTCGCCGCCGACGGCGCGCTCGGCGCCGGCTACGTCGCGCTCGGCGACACGGAAACCCCGAGCGCTGCGAGCCTCCTGGTCGCCTGGGCGTTCACCGTGGACCGCAACATCACGGTGCAGGATGACGGCAGCGGGTCGGCCGCCCTCACGCTCGGCGGCACGAACACCTCGGGCACCGCCACCTTCCTCGGCGACATCACGCTGTATGCAGACCTCACCCTCACCGCGGAGGCGGGCGGCACGGTCCGGCTGGCCGGGCTGCTCGACAACCTGGACGGCAAGACGCTCATCAAGGTCGGCGATGGCACCGTCACCTTCGATGCCTTCCAGATCCACGGCCCCGGGGCACTGCTCGACGTCCGGGACGGAACGGTCTTCCTGAACACCGATGCCGGCAGCGACATCGCGCCGTACCTCTCCATCTCGGTGACCGACGCGGAACTCTACCTCGGCTGCAACCAGTACCTCGATACGCTCACCATCGGCGACAACGGCCTGGTCCGCTTCACGGGCGCGAATGTCGTGGTCGTGAAGCACCTCGTCATGAACGGCCTCGACCTCGGCCCCGCCACCCTCATCCCCGAACCCGCCACGCTCGCCCTGCTGGCTGTTGGGGGGCTGCTGCTGATCCGCCGCCGCGCGGCGTGAGGGTGACCGAAACGGAACGGTGCGGCAAAGCAAGCGCATCGAGCCGGCCGCGTAAGCGGCCGGGCACGTTCCCCACCGTGGCACGCACCATGCCGCGCCCCTGCGGCTGGGTAGTGGGTCAGTTTGGCGCTGGGGTAGTGCTGTGCGAGAGAAGCGGGATTAGAACTTGCTGTAAAACTCCGCGTCCGACACGCCATTATCGGGAGCGGCGGTTTCTACTGTCTCAATCCCGTATTCAGCGAAAACCCGCTTAACGTCGCGCCACTTCTTGACTGGCGGGAGTTTCATCACGCCGGAGCAAGCGCACCCAGCGCGTAGTCTCGCGGGGCTTGGGCATAACGCACGCGCCGCACACAACGTGCTTTGATATGTCGCTTGCGCACCCTTTCGGGCTGAGGTCCCTGCAAATGGGTCATGAACCGGAAGAGTTGCCGCAGTGCCCGGCGTCTCTTGCGGCGCTATCCCCCCGTGCGGATCTCCGCCAGGACCTTCTCAATGAGTTCATCGAGGGCTGCTTCGACGGCGGGCGTCAGCCCCTCGCCGAGGGCCACCTCACCCGGCTCGACGCCGAAGACGACGGTCGGCGGCAGGCGGGTCCCGGTCGCCTCGGCCAGGCGGATCGCCGCCACGACCGTCAGGCCGTGGGCCGAGCGCCACTCGGGCCCGTCGACCGATTTCTCGAGGAGTGTCTCGAGGGTGAAGCGGTGGATCGTGCCGGGCCGGCGGCCGGCCCGGACGGCATCGATGAGGATGGCCCGGTCGGCGGCTTCGAGGTCGCCGATGGCGGCCAGGAGGTCGGTCCCGGCGTCGATGGCCTCGACGCCTTGTGGCAGCCTGCGGCGGGCGAGCCTTTGGATCGCCCTCGGCCCAAGGCCCTCATCCCGGGCCAGGGGATTGCCGACGCCGATGATGACCACCCGCGGACCCATCGCGTCCCCGCACGAAAGCCGCCCCCCAAGGCGGCGTCGGGCCATTCTATGGAGGGTGGCGGCGTCCTGCCAAGCGAATGTTCCGAACGTCAGCGACCCACCCACCACCCGCCCGTCGGCGCCGGAGCGCGCGCTTGTAGCCGCGGCCCGCCTGCCCGCCGAATCCTTGGCGAAGCCGGGAAGGCGAGCGCGTCTCAGAGTCGGCGTTGGGGGGCCGAGGACTCCGGGACACCTGGGATTCAGGACCGTTATAGCCCCAGTTTCGGGCAGGGGAGGCGTTCGCCGGTGCGACCGGCCGAGTGCACGACGCCCTGCGACCGCCCTTGCGCTTGCGGCCCGGTTCACTGCCACCAGCGGCTCACCCGGAAGCATAAGTGTTGCTGCGCAAACCGACGGCCGCTATAATACGACGGGGAAGCGAAGAATCCTTGTCCTCAACAGGGAGCAGCGCCGTGATGCGAACCGGTACCGCCCGGGCGGGTTTCAGCCTGACCGAGATCCTGATGGCCGTGGGCATTCTCGGCATCGGCATGACGATGGTGGCCTCGGTGTTCCCGGTGGCGGTGGACCAAAGCCGCCGGAGCACCGATATGACGATGGCGGCCCTGAGCGCGCGCAGCGTGGTAGCCGTTCTCCGTGCCCGCCGCGATGAGGCGACCCCGTGGCTCCGCACCAACACCATGATTCAGTCGGCGGGGGGAAGCGGCACGCCGAGCCCCCATACGGCCAAACTGGGCACGACGGTTCTTCCGTACGAACTGAGGAACTACAATCCCGCCAACTTTGTTTACGGCGACTCGGTCAAGGAACCACCCGCCGCCGGGGCGGTCGGTACCCCGAAGGTCCCTCGCGAGTACAGCGACAGCCGGACGGGGATGTACGGCCTGTGGAGCATGGGCGCTTACGTCCCGGTCGTGTTCGCCACACCCATGAGCGACAACCCGAACAATGTCGGCCACGGTCCCTGGCGGATCACCATCATGGTCTTCAAGTCGCGAGGCGCCCTGCCGACCTACCTGAGCTCGCCCGCGTCGGACCTGTGGGTCTGGCAGAAGAACCTCGGGGAGGTCGGCGGTTACGTCATGGACTGGCGGTTCGACGCCGCCAACCCGCAGGGAGAACCGAACAACCGTGGCGAGGCCTACAAAGTGCAACGCCACATTACCTCGGATAACGACGAGTGTGTTGTCCCCGCCGTCGCGTTTGTCGATAGAACACCCGGCCGCATGCAGTTCTATGCCTTCACAGCCGGCCGCGACCAAGCGGAACAGAACGACGGCGTGCCCTGCTATCGCGTCAACAACAGCGTGCCCACCGAGTGGGTCAGCCTGCCCGGGGCCGTGGCCGCCTATCACACCATTCTGGGAGACTGACCGTGAAACGCGTGCGACCCGGCGGGGGAGACACCCGCCGCAGAGGCTTCACCCTCGTCGAACTCGTGACGTCGGCGTCTCTGATGACGGTCATGATGCTCGGCGTGGTCCAGGTGTTCGCGATCATCACGCAGACGGCGTCGGAGGCCGAAGGCGTCCACTTCGCCCAGCAGCAACTGCGGGCGCTGTTGAACCGGCTCCACAACGACCTGCGCGGCATGACCCGCGAGGGGTACTTGAAGATCACGTCGGCTAAGGGCAACGACCCAAGCGTCACCGGGTCGCCCCAGTACAGCCGCGACACGCTGGCCTTCGTCACGATCGGCCGCTGTGCCAGCATCTTCGGCAATCAGCCTTACGAGGGCACGGCCTCCGAGGTCGTCTACACCAACAACGTGCGGACGCCCTCGCAAGTCCTGTACGTCAAGTCGAGCGGCCGAACGACTCAGGTCAGCGCGCGGCGCGGCATCCTCGGCCGGGGCCAGTGGATCATGTCGGGAGAGGCTTCCGGCACGGCGCACGACCTGCAGGACACGTCGGCGGCGTCGTACCTGTGCGAGATGTTCCAGAACCAGAACCAGCAAGTCGCCGGCACCAAAGAGGACCGCATCAGCAGGTGGGGCACACACCTCGTCGTCTACCCGTGGACCGCTGTGGGAGGCCTGCCCGACCAGCACGCCGAGACCCTGAAGCGCGTCATGGCCTCCTGCGTCAGCGAGTTCTACGTCGAGACCATCGACCCCGCTGCAAGCGGCAGTTCGGGATCCGTGCCCAATCCGTCGGGGAGATACTTCCGGCCCATCGCCGGAACCTACACCTGGTCCCGCAAAGCGGTGCTCAGCGACCCCATCAAGACCTGGCCGCGTGCCATTCGCGTCACGGTCGTCGTCCACGACCCCTCCGACAACGCCCCTCCCGAAAAATACTCCGGGGACACGGGCACGACGGTCAAACCGTTCCGGGGCTTTGCGCTGCAGGAGGTCTTCTGGCTGACCGACCCGTAGCCGGGACGGAGAAGGACGAATGCGGAAAAGCGAATGTCGAACGAAACAGCAATGACGCATGACGCAAGGCGCCGGATCATCGACGCGGCGCCCTTGCCGGTCGCGATGGCGGTTTGGTCAACCAATCGTCATTCAGCGCCCCCGTGCCCGCAGGCGAGAGGGAATGTGCGGGGCACAAGAGCCCTGGCGTGAAAAGGAAACACCGCATGAGGTCACCCGGTTCGGTCCTGATCGTGGTCCTCGGCCTGCTTGCGATCCTGGCGGTCGTGGGCATCACGTTCGTCACGATGAGCAACATCGACCGCCGCACGGCGGCCAACTTCGCTCTCCAGAGCCAGTTCATGCTGGCCGGCGACGCCGCCGTCGATTACGTTTGCCATCACCTGATCCAGGACCTCTGGTACTACGACCTCGGCAGGCAGGAGTACCAGTACCAGCAAGGTTCCGGCGGCACCGGCCGCGCAGCCCTGCTTCTGACGGACCAGAACACCGAGAACGGCGCCGAACTCGCCCGGAACGAGCCCTTCGATTACCCCAGCGCCATGTACGACCCCTGGCTCTCGTCGCCGCCCGTGTACACGGCGGGGCAGGGGCTGTCGATCCCGGCCAACGGCCACTTCTCGTACGGCGAGAAGGGGGGCACCCACTACGGCCTGACCAGTTGGGGCTTCCCCGGCACGACCCCCGAAGAGCGGCCCAACAACCTCGGATGGCCGCACACCGACAGGCAAGTCCGACCCTACACCCAGGGCAACGGACACGGTGTCTGGAACCCCGACCTCGCGTTCCCCTTCGACGTGGGTCTCATCCGCATCAGTCTCACCGTGCTGGACCACGCCGGCATGCTCAACCTGAACGCCCACGGCCGAAGCGAGCAGAGCGTCAACAGCGCGGACGGGTGCCCCAGGTGGGGGTACTTCGTCAGCGACATCGACCCCTCGTACTTCGGCTTCAGGCCCAATCTGCTCCTTGGCGGCGCGGCGTCGGTGCCCGGACTGTGGAGCCAGCCGATCAAACCGTCCAACGACCTGCTGTACGAGGCCGTCATCGAGAACCCCGGCCGCTACGGCGACCACCCCTTCACGCTGGACGAGGAGTTCGAACTGCGGCGCCTCACCGGCACCCGCTTCCGAAGCCGCCTCGAACAGTTCGCCAACACCAGCGAACTCGACTGCGCACCCGACACGGTCAACCCCCCCAAGCACGCCAGAAACCGCGCCAGCCTCACGACGGTCAGTTGGACCAGCGAGGTCCGGCCCGACTGGGAGAGCCCGACGGGCGCGATTCTGGAGGCCTTTACCTACCTGCCCGACAGAACCCGCGGCAGGACCGACTGGTCGCCGCGCAAACTCGACCTCAACCTCGACGCCATCGACGACCTCAAACGCGCCATGACCACCGGCTACGTCTTCGACGAGAGCGACGAGGACGCCAGGAAGATTCGGAATCAGTTGCTTGCCAACATCGCCGCCTTCCGCGACGGCAGCGACTTCACCGCCGACCCCATCCGAGCCTGCCCCGAGGTGGGCGACTACGCCGGGGCCGCACCCCAGCCGCTCTTCAGCAAAATCAAGGTGACCTGGGACAGCGAGGAAAAAGACGGCGAAGAGGTCATACACACGACGTGGGCCGTCGAGGTCCAGGTCATCAGCCCCTGGCGCGGCAACGTCTACGGCGACACCGAGGGACTCTCGGTCGGAAACGTGACCCTCACCGCCGTGGTTGCCAGCGCCGGCGGTACTGCTGCCCCTTTCGAACCCGCATTCCCCAAGGATGCCCGGATGCCGCCCAATCCCGCCGCCGGGGTGCAGTGGACCCATACCGCCAAGGTGGCGACCGAAGGCACCGAACCCGTCGGCACCAAACTCACGAGCATTGAACTGAGGGCCGCCGGCGTGTGCATCGACCGGATGGGCACGGAGGTCCTCAACGACACCGAACTCAACAACGGCGGCTCCATGCATCGACAGATCTACCGCGAACTCGAAACACGCCGGCCCGGCGACACCGAAGCCATTGACGTGGTCTACATCGGCAACTGGGTTAACGGCGACGGCGGGGGCATGACCAGTTTCGCTTTTGCCGACTCGCCCCCCAACGGAATCCCCATCCGCTTCCCCCGGTCCGTCAAGTTCAGCACCGAGGTCGACGCCGACATTACGTATCCCGTCAAGGGGATGCCGCCGTACCCCGGCGCGAACGTTCCCGAGGCGTCGTTCCGCGCCTTCGCACGCCTCGCCGACCTCAACCAGGTCCTCTGCCCGTGCGCCGCGGACCTCCTCAACCTCGAGGAAGGCGAGCACTTCTTCTGGCCGTGGGTCACGAGGGTCGCCAAGAAGGCCGGAATGGCCGGACAGGCCCTGCTCACCGAAGAAGAGAAACTCAAGTTCAACTGGAACGACAACGAACCCACCCCCGGAACCTACAGCCGCATGAACGCGGCCAACATCCTCTGCGTCGGAGGACCCTGGCTCGACCGCCTCGACAACGACGGCGACGGCTACACCGATGAAGACGGCTACGCCGGCGAGACCGCCGACGAGGGCAAGGGCCCCGCCACTTCCGGTGTGCCCGGTGTCAGCCTGGACGGCAAGGGACGCTTCGGCGGACCCGAACTCCGCGTCGCCGGAAAGATCAACCTTAACACCGCCACCGATGATACCCTCAGGGCCATGGCCGAAACCTTTGACTTCCAGGAGGACCTGTTGCTGAACTACGTCAGGTCGTTCCGCAACCAGAACAGGCCCATTGTCACCCCCGCCCAGATCCTCGCGAAAGTCAACCTCACGGACGTGCCCGCCGGCCGCGTGGAGGCCAAAGGCGCCGTCGAACGCCGGGACCTCCCCTATACCCTCATCTCGAACGTCGCCTCGACTCGCGGCGACACCTTCTCCATCTACGGCACCATCGAGTACGGTCTCCCCCAGGGGGCGCCCCCGAACACCGAGTTTCAGGTCATGCGGCGGCGGCGGTTCTGGGCGCTCGTCGACCGCAGCCCCTGCCTCGCTTATCCACCCGGACAATACGGCGCCGACGAGGACTTCATCCGACCCCGCATTCTCAACTTCCAGTGGCTCGACTGAGCCCCCTCAACCAACTCGCGCGGCGGGTCGGATCCTGCCCTGAGCCTGTCGAACGGGGACCCGCCGCGCAACGGCAAAAAAATGGGTTTTAACGCGCGCTCGGTCGGCCGACTCACCGCGCGACATGGCGACGTGGCGTTGTAGTAGTAGTCGCAGTCCGCTTCCCCGCGCTCTATAATCTGCACCCATGGACCTCCTGCGCCTGGCCAACCCGTGGGTGCTCGCCGGTCTCGTGCCGGTCTGGGCGGTCATCGTCTATGCGGCCGGGGCGCCTCGTCACCGTCGCGCCGGGGCGCCGGCCCGGGCGGCGCTGGCCTGCTTGGCGACCGGCCTGCTCGTTGTGGCACTGGCCGGACCGAGCGTCCGCACGTTGCGCGAAGGCGTCTGCCCGGTCGTGCTCGCCCAGGACATCTCGCCCAGCATGTCGGCCGCTGCCGGGAAAGGCGACCCTGCCGAAGCCCTCGCCCCATGGACCGCCGCGGCGCCCCTCGGCCGGGTCATCCTGCATCCCCTCACCGAGGGCGCCGAGTCGGACCTCGAGCGCGGCATCGCCGACGCGGCCCGTGCCCTGCCCGACGGCCAGGGCCTCCTCCTCCTCTACACCGACGCCCGCGAGACCCGAGGCGACGCCGTCGCCGCCGCCGCCCGCCTGGCCGCCGCCGGTATCCAGACCCACGCCGTCGCGCCCGACCTCCGCCCGCGCGACGTCGCCGTCGCCTCGCTCGCGCCGGCGGGCGACGCCGCTGTCGGCCGGCCCGTCCGCGTCCGGGTCCGACTCACCTCGACCGTGCCCGCCGGGGCCGAGGTCGTCGTCACGCGACCGGCTGTCGGCGAGACGCCCGAGCGGACTTGGCGGCGGCGCGTGACCGTCGACCCGGTCACGGGCGCCACCCTCCTGTTCCATGACGCCGGTCTGCCCTCCGGCCTCTACCGCTACGATGCCTGTGTCCGGGCCGCCGGCGATGGCTGCTCCGAGAACGACCGCGCCGCGTGCACCGTCGGTGTCGGCCGACCTCAAGAGATCCTCTACGTCCATGGCGCGGATGGAGCCGGCCCCGTCGCAGACGTCCTCGCCCGGGCCGCTCCCGAGGGGGCCGCCGTGAAGACCGTTTCCGCGGCGTCGGGTATCAGCCTCGCCGGCGCGACCGTCGTCGTCCTGGACAACGTCTCGGCCTGGACCCTCGGCGCGCGAGCCTGCCGCAGCCTCGCGCGCCGCGTCACGGACGGGGGCCTGGGTCTGCTTGCCCTCGGCGGCGACGCCGCCTTTGCCGCCGGAGGATACGCCGACTCGCCCCTCGAGGACATCCTGCCCGTCAGCAGCCGTACCGGTGAGAGGCCGCCGCTCGACATCGTCCTCATCATGGACGCCAGCGGTTCGATGAACGAGACCCTCGGCAACGTCCGCAAACTGGCGCTGGCGAAGCAGGCGGTGCTTGCCCTGCGGCCGTCCCTGGGCGAGGCCGACCGCATCGGCATCGTCGCCTTCGCCGGCGAGCCGCGCGTCGTCTCGCCCCTGACGTCCGTCGCCCGCTGGGAGGACCTGCGGGCGAGGATGGTCACCATCCAGGCGGGCGGCGGCACGCGAATCACCCCCGCCGTCGAAACGGCCGTCGAACGCTTCGCCCCGCCCAAGGAAGGAGACACGACGGTCCGGCACATCATGCTCCTCAGCGACGGCCGTAGCGACGACTTCGACGTCGACCGTCTCATCGGCCTCTGCCGCGACCGCCGCGCCAGCGCCAGCGCGGTTGCCACCGGCGCCGACGCCCAGCGCGACCACCTCGGCCGCCTGGCGCGCGAAACCGGCGGACGCCTCTACGCCGGCGGCGATCTCGGGCGCCTGGCCGAAACGTTCCTCAAAGATATGGCCTTCGCGCGCGGCGAAGGGCTCCGCACCGTCACGCGCGCAGCCGTGTGGGGACAGCCCGAGCCGGTCTGGACCGGTCGCGGCAGCGCGCTGCCCACCGTGCCGGCCTGCAACGTCACGTGGCCGAAGGAAGGCGCCGACGTTCACTGGGTCACCGCGCCCGAGGGAACCGAGCCGGCTGCCTTGCCCCTGCTCGCATCCTGGCGGCGAGGTCTCGGCAAGGCGGCGGCCATGCCCTGGCCCGTCGGGAGCGCAGGCGATGAGTGGCTGTCCGACGAGGCGGTTGCGACGCGCTTCGCGCCGCTGCTGGGGTACCTTGCGGCCGGGACGGTGCCGGAGGACTGGTCGGCCCGTCTCGTTGACCGGCGCGGGGCCCTGCGCGTGCGTGTTGAGCAGCGAGCCGAAGCCATCGGCACGTCCTCGGCGCCGTTCGTCGCGACGGTGTTGGGTGACCGCGGCGACGACGCCCCCGGCGTGATCCTCCGGCAGACGGCGCCGGGAATCCACGAGGCGGACGTGGAAGCCGACAGCGGCGCCGTGATCGTCGTCCAACGCCGCGATGAGTCGGGCGCGGCGGTCACGCTGTCGGCGCCGGGGCGCCCGCCGCGCGAGTTCCGGCGCCTTGGCGTCGACCGGATGAGGCTGGAGCGCATCGTCAAGGCGGGCGGGGGACGCATTCATACCTCCCCCGCCTCACTCGTCGAAGCCGTTGAACGCATCCAGGTCACGGGCTACAAGCCGGTCGGCCTGTACCTGATATGGGCCGCCGCAGCCGCCGTCATCCTCCAGGTGATCCTCCGCCTGCTCGGCCGCCTGTGACCCCATCCACAACGCATGCGCGGCGGGTGTCCTCACCTGCCGCGCGGGTACGCGGTCACCGGAAAGACTCGCGGCGGGCAGGATTGCCCGCCGCGATGAACTCAGCCTGACTCGACCCGAGACCGCCATGCCTCACGGCCGGGATTCAAAAATACTCTGCGGGAAGTCGGCCTCGGTGATGACGACGATGACGCACTTCCAGTTGCCCATGTCGGTGATGCGGCGGATGTAACCGCGCAACTTGACGACGCGGGTCCGCGGGCCGCTCGAGCGCGGGTTCGGCACTTTCATCTCGACCCACACGTCGAGGCCTTCCGACACGGCCGCCGGCGGCGGACCGATCACCTTGATGCCGGACGGCGAGATGTCCGCCGACCGACCCCTGAAGATGACCCGGCCGCTCTTGTCCTTCAACACGACCGGACAGACCAACGCCACCCGCTCGTGCCGCCGCCGCTCTTGAACGTGAAGCATTGCAACCCCTCGCAACTCAAGGACCGCACGCCCCTGCTCCAACCACCGGCTCCACCCCCGCGCCACAGTGTATCGGCGACAAAGAAGAGCGTGCTTCAAGGAAACCGGCGCGCGGGCGGCGCAGGGCGTGCCGCCGGAACTCACGCACGGCGAAACTGACGGGCGGGTCGGCGGATCGCTTGACATCCGCGCTGCTTGTGTTAGACTATAGGCGAGTTAAGGACTGTACGCATCCGGGGCTGTGTCCGCCTGAACGCGGGCCGGCCCTTTTTTCTATTCGCACGTCAAGGTCCGGCTGCGTGGCCGGGCCGTGTGGGGGAACGACGGTTTGGCCGGTATGGCGGAAACGTGAACGGATCGCACGAGGGCGGTCTGGTGGGGAGTGCTGATGCCGGAGGCCGTGTTTTTCGGCCAATCGGCACCCACTCTGAGAAGGGAGGAGAGAGCCATGCAAGCCTGCTTAAACGATGAGTCTGTGATGCAGGGGTTTGTGGGTGTTTCGCCGCAAGTACAGCGGCTGCGCGCGGAGATAGCGCGCCTGGCGGCTCACGATGTCAGCATTCTGCTTCAGGGCGAGACGGGTACGGGGAAGGAGTTGGTGGCTCATCTGCTGCACCGGCTCAGTGTGCGTTGCGGAGGCCCCTTCATCGGCGTGAACTGTACCGCTATCCACGAAACGCTGCTGGAGAGCGAACTGTTTGGGCACGAGGCCGGCGCCTTCACGGGTGCGCGGCATGCCACGCTGGGGTTCTTCCGTGCGGCGGACGGCGGGACGATTCTGTTGGACGAGGTGGGAGACATGGGTGGCGCCCTTCAGAGCAAACTCCTTCGCGTCCTGGAGGACCAAGCGGTGGTGCCTGTTGGCGCGACGAAGCCCGTGCCGATTAGCGTTCGCGTTCTCTCCGCCACGCACCGTGACCTTGCCGAGGCGGTCCGGAACAACGTGTTTCGGCAGGACCTTTACTACCGTCTCAGCGTGGTGACGCTGAAGGTGCCGCCGCTTCGGGAGCGGCGAGCGGATATTCCGGTGCTGGCCCGACACATGCTCGGCCGGATCGCCGCGGCGCTGGAGGTGGCGCCCAAAACGATCTCTCACGATGCGATGGCTCTCATGGTCCGTTACGATTGGCCGGGCAACGTGCGACAGTTAGGGAACGTCATCCAGCGGGCCTACGTCCTCGGGGATGGTCCGGTGGTCGATGTGGCGGATTTGCCGCCTGAAATCCGGGGGGACGGAAGATCGCCCCACCAGCAGTTCCCGACGCTCCGCGAAGCCATGGGGCGCCACGTTGCCAGGGCGCTGGAACTGACCGGCGGCGTGCGAAGCCGGGCGGCCCGGATGCTCGAGATCGACCGCAAAACACTTCGAAGAATGATGGCCCGGCAGCATCTTTCGTAGTCCACCTCGCCGACGCGTTGAATGGGGGGCGATCGATCAGATAGGCTTTCCCGCAGGTCTCAGACGGCCGTGCCGGTCCGGCCGATTTCAACCTCCGCATGCGAAGCGGCTTTTGTTTTCGTCCCACGGTTTTCCTTCTCTCTTCCCTCCGGTGACCGGAGCAAACAGCCCCATGCCCGGGGCAAAACGCCCCGGACCGGATAACCCCTTCCCTGGCGGGGGGTTAGCCCAGAGGTCTTGCTGCAGGCTGGGGCGTTCTGCCCGGCGAAGCCCCCCGGATGGCAGGGCGGGACTTGGCCGCCAGCACTGTAAGCCCTTGCATAGAATAGGCTTATGACGATTCTCCATTCGTCATGGCCGCTGGCACGCCTCTTGCGTTAGCGACACGTGGCTCGTCGCGGCGCAGGCGGCTGCGACGGGCCGAAAAGGGAAAGGCCGATGAGGGCGAACGTGGACCGGCCACGCGCCTTCCAAGGGTGCGGTGGGCAGGCGGCGGAACGCGGTGTTCAGGGGTCTGCTTCGAGGAGCAAGCGATGCGGCGGGTGGCAGCCGATTCCGATGACGTTGTCCTTGCAGCGGAGATCGGTGCAGCCGAGGCCGAACGGCTTCAGCAGTGTCTTTGTCCGATCGTCCGCCGGGTTCGGTTGGCCACCTCAGCCCAACAGGTGCTCGAGCGGTTGCGAGAGGAGACGTTCCAGCGGGCGGTGGTTGCCACCGAGTTGGTGCTCGGCGGGCAACCGATTCTCGCCCGCCTTGCGGTTCTGCCCTCGATCCGCTGCCTCGTTGCGGTGGGTCCGGGCGGCGACGGTGAAATGGAGCGGCGGGCGCGCGGCGCCGGGGCCTGCGCCTATGTCGTCCGCCCCGTCTCGAGCGAGACCTTGGCACGGGCTTTGACCGGACGAGGAGGTGGTGCGGGTGAGAGAAATCTGAGCGGGCGCAATCCTGAAAACGGACCGGTTGGGTGGAATCAAATACCAGGTTAAGAAAGGAGACTTACAATGACTCGGGTAATGATAGCAGTGCTATCGGTCGCCGCCTTGGCGGTTCCGGCCCACGCGGCGTTTGACATGTTCTTGCAGATCGACGGAATCCCAGGAGAGTCGACTACCCCTGGGCACGAAGCCTGGATCGACGTGGTGGGCTTCAGCATCGACGTGACGCGAACCGAACTGGATGGCGGCGCCAACGGAACGCCCCCCGTGGTGGATGTCTCCACCTTCGGACTCGTCAAACGCCTCGACAAGGCCTCTCCCATGCTCGCTCTCTCTGTGATCCAGGGAGGCCTCCTTCCCGGAGCGACGTTGGAAATCGCTGAGGTGGCGGGGACCCGTAACGTGATCGCTGATTGGCAACTGCAGGACGTGGTGGTGTCATCCTTCTCAAGCGGCGGCTCGCTCGGGGAGCCGCTCCCCATCGAGGAGGTCTCGTTTGCCTTCGGCGGGATCGCCTACGGGTACAACGAATACGACCAGGCCGGCAACAGGACCGGCCGGGTCGAGGCGAGTTGGGACCTGGTCAACGGCACCACGAGCCTGACCACGGAAGGAACGGTCGGGGGCTTCCGGTTCATCACCGACGTTCACACGCCGGAACCCGCGACGCTGTCGCTGCTGGCCCTCGGCGGGTTGGGCGTTCTCGTGCGACGGCGGAGACAGTGAACCAGGCAAGAAGGGCGAGGGACACAGCGGGCGGTTCCGAGCGGGCCGCCCGCTTCCCTTCCTCGTTCAGAAACACGGCTCATCCGGTTTGAGGTTCCGTGCACCTGGTTTAGCCGCACCGCGCCTGGGTACGATGTCTGGGGCGGTTCCCGACCGATGACGCCTGCGCTCTTGATTCGCGTCGCCGAATCGCTATCCTGTGGCTTGCGTTTGCCGGAGAGGTTCCTGAACCATTGAGACGAGGCGACCCATGCGAGTCATCGACCCACACATTCACATGCTTAGCCGCACCACCGACGATTATCGCCTGATGGCCGAGGCCGGTATCGCGGCGGTTTGCGAACCGGCGTTCTGGCCCGGTACCGACCGGCAATACCCCGAGAGCCATCTGGATTACTTCAACCACCTGACGACGTTTGAGCCCGGGCGGGCGGCCAAGCACGGCATCAAGCATTACTGCGTCCTCTGCGTCAACCCCAAGGAGAGCGAAAACGTCGAACTCACCGAGAAGGTGCTCGAGCGGATCGATCCGTACCTCGCGCGT
>Ga0307427_1000787_pt1 | contig 18233 bp, 15 predicted proteins | sample SalMarWE160190MG_FD_202162 | JGI IMG/M metagenome (GOLD analysis project Ga0307427, IMG submission 202162) | Salt marsh sediment microbial communities from the Plum Island Ecosystem LTER, Massachusetts, United States - WE1603-190 | ecosystem: Environmental > Aquatic > Marine > Intertidal zone >... | reverse complement strand
GGGATTCCTTTCTTAAATAGATGTTCACCTATCTTTAGATATGAGATGTTCTCTTTTTCTGCATTCCTTTCTATGGGTGGATTAGCCATGACTATAAATGAGTCCTGATTGTTACTCAGGCGATAAAAGACTCTCTTTGAACCATCACCTGGCAATATTTCCCAGCTAAATTCTTTATTATCAACGTAGGTATCATCTATGTATGATTTAATAAATTCCTCTACAATCATCACGCAAAGCCAATAGCTACTCTTAAAATGGTTTAAATCTCTCACAGAGAGCACAGAGTCTCAGAGTCCCAAGGCCAATACTATGAATTATTATGCTGGGTTCTAAAGCTTTCTTCACCAAGGCTATTCTCTGATTGCGCTGAGTGCTCGAACGACTGAAAGGAGTGGGCGAGAGAAATTTATAATCTCACACCCTAAATCATTACCAACCAGTAAAGCAAAGAATGAGTTATCCTACTTTAGCAGAATATTTTAAGGCATTAATAATCCAAATGCTACCTTATTGCCACCCCACCAACGAGATCTTTTTCCACAATAACACCAGATGTAACGACGCTATCAATTATCCTCGTTCCCTCTCTAATAATTACATCGTTCCAGAGAACCGATCTCTGCACAAGGACATTCTGCTCTATTGAGGCTCCTTTTCCAATGACTGCCCAATCTTTTAGGGTTGCACTCGAATCTATGCGGCATTGCTCGGCTACAGCACTATTGCCTGAAGGCAGATGATAGAAATTAGCCCTCAAATAATCGGCTATAGTTCCGATGTCAATCCATCTATGACCAGTTGCAATGTAACCTCTGATAGGTTTTTTTAAATTTATCAGCCTTTTATATACGTCTATAATCTTATATTTTTTCTTATCAGGGATAAAGCTGAGTACCTCGGGATTTATGACGTGAATACCAGTAAAGGCTAATGTTCCCTTTAAATCTGTACCTGGGCCGATAGAGAGAATATTCATCTCTTTGTCTACCCTCACCTTATTATATTTAGGGAAGTCATGGAGAACCATAGTCACGAGGTTATTTTTTCTCAAATGAAATTCATACACATCTCCTAAATCTATATCAGTCAAGATGTCTCCATTGATAACGATAAAGGGATCTTTGCCCCAAAAATCCCGGGTGTTTTTAATTCCACTCGCTGTTCCTAAAATCTCTTTCTCGATCCTGATTTCTACCTTTACGCCAAAGGGATTACCTCCTTTAAGGTAATCAAGTATCATCTGGTAATGGTGATGGGCATTGATTATTATTTTTTCTACCTTATGTGCTGTAAGAAATTGTATAATCCTATCTATTACAGGCTTATTAATAACTGGCACCAAAACCTTAGGACAAATACTGGTCAACGGCCTCAATCTTTCTCCCATGCCAGCAGCCAGGATCATTGCTTTCATAATGTTGCCTTTTTGATTGCATTTATTGTTCAGTAATTATACATGCATAATAGTGTTTATTGAGTTTATTGAGTTCATTGTGTTTATAGGGTTTTAACATAAGAAACTCAAGAAACTCAACAACAAGGAGTGCCTAAATTGTTTTACGTTATAAATGCCTAAAGTGAACTTAACAAACTCGAGAAACCCAATAAACTCAAAAAACTTTTAATGATGAATCCTACACTTGATCTTTCAGAGATTACCCAAAAGATAGGCCGGTTATTTATAGGGGGTATCCCCGGCCCTGAATTGGACACAAATACTATTAGGCTAATAAAAAATTACCATCTTGGCGGCATTATTTTATTTTCTAGAAATATAGAGGATCCAATTCAACTCGCCCGTCTGTGCAGGGATATACAGAAGGTAGCAATGGAAAATAGCGGCTATCCCCTTTTTCTAACAATTGATCAGGAGGGTGGTGGGGTAGCCAGACTTAAGCACCCTTTTAGTCAGTTCCCGGGAAATGCAGGTATAGGGGAAAGCCCTAATCCAGAAAAGAGCGCCCTTCACTTTGCCAGCACTACTGCCAGGGAAATGTCTCTGGTTGGGCTTAATATGAATATGGCCCCTGTTATTGATGTAGCTCAAGCACATATGGACGCTCATCTTGTAGGACGAAGTTTTTCTCAAGACCCTTTGCTGGTAACTACATTGGGAAAAATAGTTATCACAACCCTGCAGCAAGGGGGTATAATGGCAGTTGCCAAACACTTTCCTGGCTTAGGAAAGTCAGATCTTGATCCACACTTACACCTTCCAACTATTAATGCCACTTTTGAAGAGATGGAATCCGTCCATCTCGCTCCTTTTCAAGGTGCCATAGAGGCAAATGTCTCTGCCATAATGAGTTCTCATGCTGTTTATCCAGCCCTTGAACCAGACATACCAGCAACCCTTTCAAGGAAAATTATAACTGCTCTGTTGCGAAAAAAAATGAGCTTTAATGGCCTGATTATCTCAGATGACCTGGAAATGGGGGCAATATCGAAAGAAAGGGGATTGCCGGAAGGCGCAGCAGATGCCTTTGAGGCAGGTATTGATCTATTACTTATTTGTAAAAGCCAGTCCCTCCTCCTTGACAGCATAGAGCTTATAAGAGATAAAATCCTAAGGGGAAATATTCTCTATGAAAGATTAGAGAGATCTTTAGAGAGGATTAACAAATACAAAAAACGCTTCCTGTCTCCTCGAAAGAGAATATCACTAAAAGCTGTAAAGGAATATTTCGGAAACTAACTTTGTTCTTGACAAAAGTAAAGAAAAAAATCTATTTTACTGTAAAATAGTAATAAGGTAAAACTATGAAAATTAGCAGTAAAAGGCAAATTTCTATTCCTAAAAAGGTTATGGAGGCATTGGGTCTACAACCTGGAGATGAGTTGGAATTCGAGATTGAAGGAAACGCAGCCCACCTGATCCCCATTAAGACCATCAAAGTTCCGAGAGACCAGGCCTGGTTTTGGACCCCGGAGTGGCAAGCAAGAGAAAAGGAGGCAGACCAGGATCTATACGCAGGACGGTATGACGAGTTTGATACACTGGACGACCTTTTGAAAGATCTGCATCGTGAAGATTAGACGCACAAACTCCTTTCTGAAGGATTATCGAACACTATCAGCAGAGATACAGGCCCAGATTTACAAGCAACTCACTCTCCTCCTTGAGAACCCAAGACATCCATCTCTCAGGCTGAAAAAACTTAAAGGTACGGACATCTTTGCGATAAAGGTAAGCAAAGGCTATCGCCTGACCCTTAGGTATGAAAGTAGGGTCTTAGAACTTCGTCGGGTTGGAACGCATGACCTCTTGCGAAAGGAAGGGTGATTTCCTGTGCAAAAAACACAAATAGTAACGAGGCATGAAAATGAAAGATGCAGATAAAACCAAAGAACAACTCATACATGAACTGGCAGAAATGCGCCTAAAGATTACCAAGTTTAAGGAATTAGAAACCGGGCTTAAGAAGACCAAGGAAAAACTAGAGCATCAAAAAAAGCATTTAGAATCATTACTTAAATACAGCTCATTAGCCATAGTAACTCTTGATGAAGGTCAAACTATTATTTCGTGTAACCGAGATTTTGAAAAACTCTTTCAATTTAAAAAATCTGAGATCGTCGGCAAAAATCTTGATGAACTCATTGCAGGGCAACAATACATAAAAGATGCTGTATCATATACAAAAGAAACCCTTAGAGGGAAAGCAATTCATGGATATGGTGAACGAAAAAGGAAAGATGGGATATATATAGACGTTGAAATTTTTGGTGTACCAGTGGTCATAGATGGAAAGCTGGTAGGTGCATATGGGATTTATCAGGACATTTCTGAACGCAAGCAGGCAGAGGAGCGACTGCGGGAGAGCGAGGAGCGATACCGTTCAATTGTGGAATACTCTCATGATGGAATTCTCATTGTAGATGAAAACTATAGGTTTACTTATGTGAACGGGGAGTTGTGCCGAATATTGGGACGTTCCGCCAAAGAGATCATTGGGCAAGATTTCCGGAAATTCCTGGACGATGAGAGTCGAGAGCTCGTCGCCGATCATTATATTCGTAGACAAAAGGGAGAGGATGTCTCGCGACGGTACGAATTTAACGTCGTTCGCAAGAACGGTGAAAAGAGACGTGTAGAGATAAGCTCTACCGTGATTAAGGATTCAGCAAATAACTTAAAAACGGTAACTCAGCTTCTTGACATCACCGAGCGTAAACAGGCAGAGGAATTATTCCAGACTTTATTTGATAGATCACCTGTTGGCCTCTTTATTGTTCAGGATAGAAAGTTTAAATTAATAAATCCCCAGTTCCTTAAGCTCACAGGCTACGAAGAAGATGAATTTATAGGTATGGATTCTCTGGCCTTTATCCTTCCTGAAGATAGAAATATGGTCATGGAAAATACAATTAAAATGTTAAAGGGGAAACTTACCCTCCCATTTGAATTCAGGGTTATTAATAAAAGTGGGGAAACCAGGTGGATAGAACAGACAATCACCTCCATTAAGTATCAAGCAAGACCAGCAGTCTTAGGTTACTATATGGACATATCCGAGCGCAAGCTTGTAGAGCAAGAGTTAAGGAAAAGTGAAGAAAGATATCGTATGATTTTTGAGCAATCTCCCCTTGGAATAATGCACTTTGATCAGAAAGGGATCATTGTGGATTGTAATAAAAAATTTGTAGAAATCATGGGATCTTCAAGGGAAAAGCTTATTGGATTTAATATGCTCAAATCTTTGCGAGACAAAAAAATGCTGTCAGCAGTTGAGAGAGCTCTATCAGAAGGAATCGGTTATTACGAAGGCGATTATCTATCTGTTACCGGGGGAAAACTTACGTCCATGAGGGCGATATACAACAGAATTATCTCTGAGGGCGGAAGCTTTTTAGGCGGTGTTAGTCTTTATGAAGACATCACAGAGCGCAAGCGGGCCGAGGAGGAGTTGCGGGATAGCGAAGAGCGTTTAAAGACCATACTGGATTCATTACAAGCAGGAATTGTGTGCATCAATGCAGAAACACACACCATTGTTGATGCAAATCCTGCTGCCATCGAAATGATAGGCGCCCCTAAGGACCAGATTATTGGTCATGTGTGTCATAAATATATTTGCCCAGCAGAAAAGGGAAAGTGCCCGATTACTGATCTCGGACAAGAGGTAGATAACTCAGAGAGAACACTTCTTACAGCAACTGGAGCAGAAGTCCCTATTCTAAAGACTGCTACCCCCATTCTATTGAGCGGTCAGGCACACCTGCTGGATATATTTATTGACATCACAGAAAAAAAGAAACTCGAGGCTCAACTCCAACAAGCCCAGAAGATGGAGGCCGTTGGTACCCTTGCAGGTGGCATTGCCCATGATTTTAATAATATTCTTCAGGCAATTTTTGGTTACACCCAGATCCTTCTTATGGGAAAGGAGCCGAGCAATCCTGACTATGAGAAGCTTGAAGCAATCGAAAAATCTGCAGAGAGGGCCAGTGATCTTACCAAACGGCTCCTGATTTTTAGCCGGAAAGTGGAAAGTAAACTCAGGCCCGTGGATCTCAACAACGAAATTGAACAGGTCTCTCAAATGCTTGAGCGGACTATCCCAAAGATGATTAATATCGAATTACATCTCTCAGAAGACATTAAAATCATCAATGCAGATCCTGCCCAGATAGAACAGATTATGATGAATCTTGGAGTCAATGCCAGGGATGCCATGCCTAATGGCGGCAGACTGATGTTTGAGACAGAAAATATGATTTTAGATGAGGAATACTGCAAAACCCATTCAGGATCAAAGCCAGGGCAGTATGTTAAGCTTAGCATCTCTGACACTGGCCAGGGTATGGATAAGGAGACCCTCAGACACATCTTCGAGCCATTTTACACCACCAAAGAGACCGGCAAGGGTACAGGACTTGGCCTGGCTATGGTCTATGGTATTGTGAAAAGCCACAGTGGATATATCATGTGTTATAGCGAGCCAGGTGAGGGCACTATCTTTAAAATTTATTTTCCTATTATTGAAAAAGAAGCAGAAAGAGTGGAGTCAAAAGAGGAAAAAGTTCCCATCAAAGGAGGCAATGAGACCATTTTGTTAGTGGATGATGAGGAGGCCATCCGAGAACTTGCTGAAGATATACTTACCAGATTTGGATACACCGTACTTATGGCCTCTGATGGGGAAACTGCCTTAGAGATCTACCGTGAGAAGAAGGAGGAAATCAATCTGGTGATTTTGGATATAATTATGCCTGGGATGGGTGGAAGGAAATGTCTTGAAGAACTTCTCAAGATGAATCCAAAGTCAAGGATTATTATCGCAAGTGGTTATTCTATGAATGGACCCAACAAGGAAGTCCTCAAAGCTGGAGCAAAAGGTTTCATCAGCAAGCCTTATGATATGAAAGGGATGCTAAAAACAGTTCGTAAGATCCTGGATGAGGATTGAAGCCTTAAGTTACTTTTAAAAATTATTCCTACTTGATGTCTAACAATCAATCTGATAATTTAAACATATTAAAGGCATTCAAGGGCGCTAATTTTATCGACAAGGCTGCCTTAATTTTATCCATCTGGTTCGGTGCAGGGCTTTTTCCTGGCATGCCAGGTACTTTTGGCACAGCCGGGGCAATACCTTTATATTTATTAGTAGATTTTTTACAGACCAGATACCAAGCGTTATTTTTACTGTTAATAATCATAGGGGCAATCTGGTCATCCCACAGAAGCCAATGTATCCTGGGCACGGTTGATCCAGGTGCGATCGTTATTGATGAGGTAGCCGGATTTTTATTGACCATTATTTTTATCCCCTTTACCTTGATAAACCTGATAGCAGCGTTTTTTCTTTTTAGGTTTTTTGATATTCTAAAACCACCTCCGATAAAGAAAATAGAAAAAAAGGTAAAGGGAGGATTTGGGATTGTTCTCGACGATCTCGTAGCCGGTGTATATGCATATCTATCTTTACGGTTTCTCCTGCATATGATTGGATAATGGAATTTAGGAATTATGGCCCCAGTGAAATAGAAACAAAAAGGCCCCAGTTAAATATCAATGCAAAGGCATTTAACGGGGTAAACATTTCACGGGGTAAAAATTAAGGAATTAGTCGCTGAGCATTAAAAAGGTTATGCAAACAGAAATCATAATCATAGGTAATGAACTGATCTCAGGAAAGACAAGAGATCTTAACGGCTGGTATGCATCAGGCTGTCTTTTGTCTCATGGTCTTGAAGCAAGTGAAATCAGAACCGTTGGCGACAACTACGATACACTTTCTTCTGTGTTGAAATCGGCGGTAAAAAGGTCTCATTTTGTAATTGTTACTGGTGGCTTAGGCCCAACCGAGGATGATCTTACCGCCGAGATAGCATCCAAGGCCTTAGATATGCCTCTTTTCCTTGATCAGGCCGTTCTTGATCACATAAAGAATACTACAAAAAAATTAGCCTTACGCTGGTCTCCTTCTTTAGAAAAATTAGCCTGGTTTCCAAAAGGGGCTAAAATGTTAGACCCTCAAGGGGAGATGTGTGGCTTTTCACTATCTAAGGGGGATAGCCTCCTCTACTTCCTGCCAGGTGTACCTGAGCAGATGAGGGAGCTGATGAATAGGTGTGTTATTCCGGATATTCTGCGAAGGTACAAACCAGCTGCTGTCCCACGGCATAGAATACTGAAAGTCTATGGGTTAAGTGAATCCCGTATTTCAGATGTATTCAAAGGTCTCAGTGATGAACTGAAAAAGGTAATGTTTGGATTTTACCCCTCCTTCCCTGAAAACCAAATCACTATCACAGTCCGGGGCAAAGAGGATACAGAGATTGAAAGAGAATTAGATAGAGCAGAGAAAAAAATCAGGCATCTTTTAGGGCCTTATATATTTGCATCTGGTGATAAAATTATGGAGTCTGTTGTTGGAGAGTTGCTAAAGGAGCGGAAGATGACGATTTCTGTAGCGGAATCATGCACAGGCGGTCTTATTGGTCACAGGCTAACATCTATATCAGGAAGCTCTCTTTATTTTGAAAGGGGTCTTATTGTTTACAGTAACATATCCAAGGTCGAGATGCTCGGGGTAATGCAACAAACAATCGATTCATATGGGGCTGTCAGCGATCAGGCGGTACGGGAAATGGCCGAGGGTGTCAAGAAAATTGCAAAAACTGATATGGGGCTTGCTGTAACAGGAATTGCCGGACCTTTAGGAGGATCAGAGGATAAACCAGTTGGTACGGTATTTATTGGCCTCTCTGTAGATGGCGAAATATTTTCTGGAAAATACTGTTTTTCAGGGGACAGAGATAAGGTAAAGCGTAATACTTCAGAGATGGCCCTTGACTGGGTAAGGAGATATCTAAATGGCTATCCGTTCATTCCTGGCATTTGAACTTCCACTTGAGATTCAAGAACAAATCAGGGCTATTTCCAAAGAATTAAAAAAAATTATCCTGCCAGTAAGATGGGTTAAGGTAGAAAACATTCATCTTACTATACTATTTCTCGGCTCTGTTGATGAAGATGCAATAGGTGATATAGAAGAAAAGGTGAGTTTGGTGGTGAAAGGGTTTTCTGCATTTCAGGCTAAGCTCAATGCTGTTGGGGCATTCCCACATTGGCGAAGGCCGCGGGTTATCTGGCTTGGCCTTAATGGAGATATAGATAGATTGTCAAATCTCAGGGATGAATTACAGGAAGAACTAAAAGGCTTGGGTTTTATGCCGGAAAAAAGGCCATTTAGAGCACACCTCACGCTTGGCCGCTTTAAGGGCCATTTAGATCGGCCTGAGGATATAAAATGGATTCTTGACAGATATCATGATATTAATAGTGACCTGTATCAGTTGAATGAGCTTATCCTTTATAAAAGTGATCTCAAGCCAGATGGGCCGGTTTATACAAAAATGGCTACGTGGCCATTGAGAGCCGCAGATTCACACAGATGAACGCAGATAGGTTTAAAAACAAAGAAATCACAGATATTATTCTTAGATAATATCAGCGATAATCAGCGTAAATCTGTGGCAGAATAGTTATCAAAGCAGTATAAAAATCGGGAATACTTTCGATAAAAGAGGGGGGATTGTTATGGCAATTGATGCAGAAAAGAAAAAATCTGTGGATTTGGCTATTACACAGATTGAAAAGCAGCATGGAAGGGGCTCTATTATGAAATTGGGGCAAGGGGAGGCGGTTATGGATGTTCCTGTCATCTCTACAGGCTCGCTTGCCTTGGATGCAGCCCTTGGTCTGGGTGGTGTGCCAAGGGGGAGAGTGATAGAAATCTTTGGACCAGAGTCCTCAGGAAAAACCACTCTTGCCCTTCATATTGCTGCAGAGGCACAGGCCAAGGATGGAATGGCTACCTTTATCGATGCAGAGCATGCCCTTGATCTGGCATATGCCAGGAGACTAGGAGTCAATGTTGATGATCTTCTTGTCTCCCAACCAGACAATGGTGAGCAGGCGCTGGATATCGCTGAAATCCTGGTAAGAAGTGGGGCCATGGATGTCCTGGTAATCGACTCTGTTGCAGCACTTGTTCCAAGGGCGGAGATAGAAGGGGAAATGGGAGATCAGCAGGTTGGATTACAGGCGAGATTGATGTCAAAGGCCCTTAGAAAATTGGCGGCAAGTATCAATAGATCAATGACATGTGTCATTTTTATAAACCAGATCAGGATGAAAATCGGGGTAATGTTTGGGAACCCAGAGACCACTACCGGTGGAAATGCGCTCAAGTTTTATGCAACTCAACGTCTTGATATTCGAAGGATTGCCTCCATACAAGAGGGGGACAAAAAAATAGGAAATAGAACAAGGGTTAAGGTAGTAAAAAATAAGATTGCCCCTCCTTTTAGGATGGCCGAGTTTGATATTATTTTTGGTAGCGGGATATCAAAGGAGGGAGATGTATTAGACTTAGGGGTTGAATTAGATATAGTTGAGAAAAGTGGTTCCTGGTTCTCATTTAATGAAGAAAGGATTGGTCAGGGAAGGGAGAATGTTCGAAAATTTTTAATCGAACATACGGATATAATGAAAAGTATCTCTGACAGGGTAAAGGAAAAGCTTGGCCTGGGGGAAACTGGAAACTCTGGCCCAGACCTGGATTGAAAGGTTTGAATTGCATAACGCTTGCCCCCGAAATATTACAGTCCCAACCGTGTATTTGGGTAAGTCGCACCCCTGGCCCAGACCTGTCCCGATACAATCGGGATCAGGTTGTATTGCCAGGACTTATTAATCACATAGCAGTTGCAATATTTGACAGGCATGTCGCGCCAGGGCGGGCAGGGCGGGCTCGAAGCTGGAAACTGGATAAATAAGGAAGCTTATTTTTGATTGAAGGTTTTCAATTCCCGATTGACGATTGTAGTTTCAATATTCAATCTTCAATTGCTTCCGAGTCTCCTTCGTCCCGTTGGGATCGGTATTTCTTCAGGAGAATCGGGGACAGTTTCCCCCCAAATTTCAAATTTCGAGCAACTATGGATAGCAGAAAAATAAGAGAAGAATTTTTAGATTACTTTAAAGATCACGGCCATGAGATAGTAAAAAGCGCATCTTTGGTTCCACAGGATGACCCGACACTACTTTTTATTAATGCTGGCATGGCTCCATTTAAGAATCTATTCCTCGGTCTTGAAAAAAGGTCATATACAAGGGCGGCTAGCTCCCAGAAATGTGTCAGGGCTGGAGGAAAACACAATGACCTTAATGAGGTGGGCTATACTAACAGGCATCATACCTTTTTTGAAATGTTAGGCAACTTTTCCTTTGGTGACTATTTCAAAGAAGGGGCTATTGATATGGCATGGGAACTCCTGACTGTAGGATATGGAATACCAGAAGAAAAGTTGTGGGTATCAATTTATACAGATGATGATGAGGCATACAGAATCTGGAATGAAACTATAGGCGTACCACATGAAAAGATCCTGCGCTTAGGAGATGAGGACAATTTCTGGTCCATGGGAGACACCGGCCCATGCGGACCATGCTCTGAGATTTATATTGATCAAGGTGCTGAGGTTGGCTGTGGTAAACCCACCTGTAAACCAGGCTGTGACTGTGACAGGTATTTAGAGGTATGGAATCTGGTCTTCACCCAGTATAATAGAGAGCCTAATGGCGAGCTTACCCCTCTTCCTAAGCCAAACATAGATACAGGTATGGGCCTGGAGAGATTGGCTGCGGTTTTGCAAGGTGTATATTCAAATTATGACTCCGATCTCTTTGTTGATATTGTAAAACTCACAGAGGAGTTGGCAGGATTACGATATGGCCAGGATACTAAAAGCGATATCTCCTTCAAGGTAATTGCAGATCACAGTCGGGCTGCCGCATTCCTTATAGCTGACGGTATTATGCCTTCAAATGATGGCAGGGGGTATGTACTGAGGAGGATAATCAGGCGGGCCATACGATACGGCCAGGTTCTCGGCCTAAAGGGACCATTTCTGCATCGTCTAACAGACAAGGTTGTTGATTTAATGAACCCTGATTATCCAGAGTTAGGACAATCCAAAAGATTTATTGATGAAGTGGTGATCAATGAAGAGCAACGATTTGCCGACACCCTCTTCCATGGCCTCTCTATTTTAAAGGAAGAGATGGATGGATTGCGTTCAAAGGAGAGTCATATTATCCCTGGGAGTTTGGTTTTCAGGCTTTATGATACCTTTGGTTTCCCCCCGGATCTGATAGAGGATATAGCCCGGGATGATGATTTCAGCATAGACATTGAAGGCTTTGATCAGGCCATGGCAGAGCAGAGAGCAACATCTCAGAGAAGCTGGAAGGGCAGTGGGCAGGAGATGATACCCGAGGTTTATAGAATGCTTGACTCAAGGGGATTGGGATGCCGGTTTTTAGGCTATGAAACGTTAAAGTCAGAAGGAAAGGTTATATCTATCCTAAAAGTCGGAGATCCGCCGAGGCGGGACAGTGACCTGGTTGATTCAGCACGCGAGGGGGAGCAGGTAGAGATTATCCTTGATCAGAGCCCATTTTATAGCGAATCTGGTGGTCAGGTCGGAGATACCGGATGGATGCGTAATGATACGCTGAGTATCAAGATTGTTGATACTATCAAGTACCCTGCAAACCTGATTATTCATAAAGGGGAAATTATTGAAGGTGTGATATCTGTGGGTAATATGGTTGAGGCGATAGTAGATGAAAAACGGAGGAAAAATATTGCGCAAAATCATACAGCAACCCATCTCCTTCAGGCTGCATTGAGGGAAACCCTTGGGGAGCATGTGAAACAGGCAGGTTCTCACGTAGGGCCTGAAAGGATGAGGTTTGATTTCAGCCATTTCGCCCAAATACCTCCTGAGAGATTAAAAGAGGTCGAGACCCTGGTAAACCTCAATATACAAAAGAATTTGCCTGTAACAACCACAATAATGCCAAGAGATGAGGCCTTTAAACAACAAGCTATTGCCCTCTTTGAAGAGCGGTATGGCGACGATGTGAGGGTTATTACAATTGGTGATGGTCTTAGCAGGGAACTCTGTGGGGGGACTCATGTTACTGCAACAGGAGATATAGGTGTTTTCTTGCTTGCAAGCGAAGGGGCAGTTGCATCTGGAGTGAGGAGAATTGAGGCCTTTACGGGACAGGGCGCTATTCAGGAAATACAAAAGGAAATGAATAATCTTAAAACCATATCTGGCCTCCTTAAAACCACTCATGACAAAATTGTCACAAGGGTCGAACATTTTATAGGGGATCAGAAAGAAAAAGATCGAGAAATAGAATCTCTCAAAGCCAGACTTTTAAAAAAACAATCAGAGGATTTAATCAATACCGCCAAGGAGATAAATGGCATAAAGATGATAAGCCATGAGGTGCCAACAACTGATCCGAAAGACTTAAGGGAGTTTGGTGACCATTTAAAGGATAAGCTTAAATCTGGGATAATTATTCTTGGCGCTAAGGGCGATGGTAAGGTCTTTTTACTATGCAGAATAACACCTGATCTGACAGATAGGTTTAATGCCGGAAAGATTATAAAAGATCTGTCTGTTATTGTTGGTGGAAAGGGTGGTGGCAGAAAAGACATGGCAGAGGGGGGTGGAACAAAGGTATCCGAACTTAAAAATGCACTATCTAAGGCATTAAATATGGTTTCTGAGCACCCTGCTCGTTGATTGGTTTTTTGGGAACTCAACAAACATAATAAACAATATAACACAATAAACAACTCTATGCCTGTTCATCTTATCAACGGTGGCTATGCAAATACTTATTTGATAGAGGATGGGAATTCTTTCGTTGCTGTGGATGTTGGAACTTCCAAGGCTGCCAAAAAGATATACCAATACCTCTCTGATAGATCAGTAGATCCCTCTTCTTTGCGAATGGTGACCGCCACACACTTTCATATAGATCATGTAGGTGGCATCTCCAGGCTTGTACAGCTTTTTCCTAAAATGAGGGTCTGCCTGTTCACAATGGTTGGGGATTACCTGAATGGAAAAGAAAAGGTCTGTCTATTTACTCCATCCGCATGGATCAAGGGCCTTTTGCCAGTAATTATAGCCGAAGATAATCACATCAAAAATACAATTGCCGCCTTATTTAGTGGCAAGGGAGCAATTCCTTTACCCTTCTTAAGGACAAAATTTATCCCTTCCAATTATAAAGCCGAGTGCATACTGGATGAAAACCAGCCAATACCGTATCTTCCTCACTGGACAATAATAAAAACCCCTGGACATACTGATGACAGCGTTTGCTTTTACAACAGTGATGAAAAAAGCATCATCTCCGGGGATACAATTCTCAATATGAAAGGTAGTGGCGAGCTCAATAATTTCTGCTGTGATCCAGGCGCAATCAAGGAGTCTTTTAAAAAACTATTACCGCTCGGTGTAAAAAATATCTATCCGGGTCATGGTAAACCTCTTTTTAACCTTGATGGCCTAGGAAATGTCACTCAATAAAAAGGGAACCCCCATTTGCTTGAACACACCTTTATCCACATTCCCGGCATTGGCCCAAAAACAGAGCGGCATCTCTGGTGGAATGGCATCCTTACGTGGAAAGATTTTCTAAGCACTAAAAAAACTCCCCTTTCACCGGCACGGGATTCCTTTGTGCGTCAAAATTTAGAGGCCTCTCTCGAAAATAGAAACAACATCCGTTTTTTCTTAGATAAACTATCCCCTGCGGATATATGGCGTTTATTCGGCAAGTTCAAGGATAAGGCTGTATATCTGGACATTGAAACAAGCGGGCTTTATCAGGGAGTTGACGAGATTACCGTTATTGGCCTCTATGACGGCAAAACTGCAAAGACCTTTGTTCAAGGCATTAATTTAGTTGAATTCGAATCGGAAGTAAATACATACGAATTGGTTATCACATTTAACGGAGCCCAATTTGACTTGCCTTTTATAAGGCGCCAATTTCCTAACATCTGCCTTCCCCCTGCCCATATTGATTTGCGTTTTTTCTTGAAAAAGTTAGGCTACAGCGGTGGTCTCAAGGCAATTGAAAAATCCTTTGATCTTCACCGAGCATCTGCAATTGACGGAATGGACGGATATGAGGCTGTTTTACTCTGGAAGGCATACCAGTGGGGTGATGAGAGCGCACTGGATCGCTTGATCCAGTATAACACCGCAGATATTGTTCACCTTAAGCCCTTGATGGAAGAGGGATATGAGGAAATGAAAACACGGTTGTTATCTTTCGATGAATAATAGGGTAAACAAGGGCGGGTTTAGGAAAAAATATCAGAGCCTATATATAAAATTTTCGATTCAAGCCCTGACCATAATTACCGTTACTATCTATTAAAAATAGAACTAAATGAATTTAATATTGCATATAGTAGCACTATTTGTTATATTACTTGCCCATGAAACAACGAAGATTCTGGTTGAATAAAATTGAAGAACTTTGGCAAAATCGAACTATTCTCTGGCTCTCTGGGGTGCGACGCGTAGGGAAAACATGTCTCTCCCAGATCTTAACTAATATTGAATATTTCGATTGTGAATTACCACGCACCAGACGCTTATTGGATGATCCTGAGGCCTTCCTGCAAAGTTTGAGGGGAAAGCGCATTGTCCTGGACGAGGTACATAGACTCCAAAATCCTTCTGAACTATTAAAAATCGCTGCTGATTATTTCCCGGATACCAAAATCCTCGCCACCGGCTCCTCCACCCTTGGAGTCTCTGCTAAATTTAAAGATACTTTAGCAGGCCGAAAGATCGAATTGTGGCTAACTCCAATGATATCACTTGATTTACCAGATTTTGACAATACTGATCTTACACATAGGTTACTCCGTGGAGGTCTACCATCCTTTTTCCTCGCAGCTAATCTGCCCGAGCTTGATTTTCAAGAATGGATGGATGCATACTGGGCCAAGGATATCCAGGAGCTCTTTCGGCTCGAACGCCGACATTCCTTCCAACGTTTTGCAGAACTGTTATTCATCCAGAGCGGAGGGATTTTTAAAGCCACCCGCTTTTCTCGCCCTTGTGAGGTCAGCAGAACCACTATTAATAAGTACCTAAGAGTACTTGAAGCCACTTTTGTAGTACATGTCGTACGCCCCTTTAGTACTCATCGCCCTACTGAAATCGTTTCAGCCCCTAAGGTATATGGTTTTGATACTGGCTTTGTGTGTTACCATCGTGGATGGTTAAACCTTCGACCTGAGGATATGGGTCTGTTATGGGAACACTATATTCTTAATGAGTTACACGGCCGTTTACAGTCCAGAGATATATTCTACTGGCGAGACAAGCGCGGTCACGAAGTAGATTTTGTTCTTGCACATCGCGGGAGACCGCATATGGCTATTGAATGCAAGTGGTCTGCTGATGATTTCGATAAAAGGAATATTCAGGCATTTCGCCTTCAATATTCTGAAGGTGGCAACTTTGTAGTCGCCCAAGACATTAATCGGCCATTCAGACGCTCCTATAACAACATTCTTGTTGATTTTGTAAACCTGGAAACCCTTATTGATATTGTTTTGAAAACAAAAAGAGGTCTTTAAGATAGGAGGCCAAGTCTGGACAAATTATCATCAAGCTTTGATGTATTAAAAAAGTCCTTTCCAGATTATGAAGACCGCCCCCAGCAGCGGGAAATGGCAGGTGAGATCTCATACTGCCTCAATGGTAAAAATAATCTTCTTATCGAGGCAGGCACAGGGGTTGGCAAGTCATTTGCCTACCTTATCCCTGCGATACTCTCGAATGAGAAGACCATTGTATCCACTGCCTCTCTTGCACTTCAGGATCAACTTGTGAGCAAGGATCTTGTTTTTCTTCAAAAAGAACTACCTCAACAATTTTCATTTGGTATCCTTAAGGGAAAGAACAACTATCTTTGCCTTAAAAGGGAAAGAGAGTTTAGAGATATAAGTGAAGCCTATACAAAATTTCGCAAATGGTTGTTGGAAACTAAGACAGGTGAAAAGGGTGAACTTCCATTTATTCCAGAATTTTGGTCAAAGGTATGTGGTGACTCTCAAGACTGTAATAGCAAGGAGTGCCCATTTTATGATTCCTGTTTTTATTACAGGCATTATAGACATCTCTTCAAAAAGGATATCCTAATAGTCAACCATCACCTCCTGATCTATGACCTCCTTTCAGATTTTAATATCCTGCCCTTTCATAAACAATTAATCATCGATGAGGCAACTGAGGTTGAAGATGTCATCTCCCATGTTCTGGGCAGTACCTTAAGCTATCCAAGGGTGGCATGGCTCCTCTATAGATTAAAAGGATTAAAAATAATTGTTGATCCCCTATTTCCTAAAGTAGAATCATTTTTTAAAGGAATGGATATGCCAGCTCAGGCAGTTTTTCCAATCCCCGCTCCCATCATAGAAGAACTACAAGGTTTAAAAAAGACTCTAACCCTGAATAGGGTAGTTTCAACACTTGAAAAGAATATGAAGGCCGTGTCCAATGATGAACTTTTAGACAGGATGGAGACGACCATAGGTTATGTAACCTCCCTTTCAGCAGATATAGATGATTTTATAGAGCAAAATGATTCAGACAGGGTTTACTATATGGTGGGAAACAACAGTGATCTGGAGCTGAAAAGCAGCCTCGTTGAATGCCAGAAGTCCTTTAAAGAGCTGATAAGCGAATATGAAAGTGTAATCATGACATCAGCTACTCTGGCATCAGGAGGAGATTTTGACTTTTTAAAGAATAGGCTCGGCATTGAAGACTTTGAAGAAAGAATAATTGGCTCTCCCTTTGATTACAAAAAACAGGCCCTCCTCTATATTGATAAAAACCTGCCTCAGCCTGACAAAGAAAACAATGAAACATTTCAGGAAGAGAGCCTTAAGGTAATAGAGAGGCTTATCAATGCATCCCATGGCAGGGCATTAGTGCTGTTTACCTCTTATAAACATCTCCATTTTGTGTCAAATAATATCAAGATACACTACCCTTTCAAATCCCAGGGTGACATGCCCCCTGCAAGACTCATTCAGTGGTTTAAAAATACTTCGCATTCCGTGCTTCTGGCAACCGCTACTTTCTGGCAGGGAATTGACATCAGGGGGGAAAAGCTAAGCCTGGTGGTTATTGCAAGGCTACCTTTTACATCCCCGGGAGATCCAGTATACCAGGAAAGATGCAAGAGGCTGAGAGACAGATGGTTTGGCGAGCTTGCCCTACCATCCGCTATTTTGGTATTGAGGCAGGGTTTTGGACGGCTCATTAGAGGGCGTAACGAATATGGTGTAGTTGCTATACTTGATACACGACTTATTACACGTTCATATGGCAATACCATTGTCTCCTCACTGCCTGAGATAAATATCGTCCATAATGTTGAAGATGTCAGAGACTTTTTTGACACCATTTCTTAAGCAATGACCATGATCACAAAAAATAAAAGATCCTGTGCGTAATAGTCTGTCTTATCTCACATGGGACTCAATGTATTTCCTCATAGAGGAGCACTGGATTGCTAATTGCCTTGACAAAATCAAACCGTTTTTGTAGGATTTTTGATGGTGAATGGTACAGCTTGAAGATTAAGTATCGGTTCCAGGTCTTCGTTCCGAAGCGTCAAATCTTGCCTTGTGCAGTAATGCGGATTATCCGTAGCGCTCTGACCTGCTTAAGCGTGCCGTTCACCACTTCCCCTATCCCCCCACTTATTGACAATGAGGTCAGAGTTTAGTTTTTCATTTAGGAATGATCAGCATGCAGTCTTAATCCAAATCTTGCAGTGTAGAATCTTTTTGTCTATAATTGAT
>Ga0307427_1000786_pt1 | contig 18249 bp, 14 predicted proteins | sample SalMarWE160190MG_FD_202162 | JGI IMG/M metagenome (GOLD analysis project Ga0307427, IMG submission 202162) | Salt marsh sediment microbial communities from the Plum Island Ecosystem LTER, Massachusetts, United States - WE1603-190 | ecosystem: Environmental > Aquatic > Marine > Intertidal zone >... | reverse complement strand
GTGCCGCCGCCGAAGTCGAAGACGGCGATCTTCTCATTCTTCTTCTTCTCCAGACCGTAGGCCAGGCTGGCCGCCGTCGGCTCGTTGATGATCCGGACCACCTCCAGCCCCGCGATGGTGCCGGCGTCCTTGGTGGCCTGGCGCTGGGCGTCGTTGAAGTAGGCCGGCACGGTGATGACGGCCTTGGTGACCTCCTCGCCCAGGTAGTTCTCGGCCGTACGTTTCAGGTCCTGCAGGATCATGGCCGAGATCTCCGGCGGCGTGTACGCCTTGTCGCGGGCCTTGACCTTCACGAGTTCCTGCGGGCCGCCCGTAATCTCGTAAGGGACGATCTTCTCTTCCTCGGCCACCTCGTTGTGGCGGCGGCCCATGAACCGCTTGATCGAGAAGATCGTGTTGGTCGGGTTCGTCGTGGCCTGCCGCTTGGCCACCTGGCCGACCATCCGCTCGCCCTTGTCGCCGATGGCCACCACCGACGGCGTGATGCGGTTGCCCTGGGCGTTCGGGATGACGGTGACCTTCTCGCCCTCGCGGACCGCCACCACCGAGTTCGTGGTTCCCAGGTCGATTCCGATAATCTTGTTCGTAGCCATGTTGTTACTCCTTCGCGCGCCCGCGTAATGGGCGCGGCTCGTTCCCAAACAGGCGTGGACTTCATCCGTGCGTGAGCAGGTGCAAACGCCGTGCCACGGTTGCCGAAGCGGGCCGTGGTGCCCTTAACACCCGCCATCAGCATGATACAGCCGCCACCCGGCCCATGCAAGGGCCTCGCCCTGCCTGCCATTGCGACAGGTCGGCCCCGCTCCTGCGGCCGGGCCTGCCGTTTTGGCAATCATCTCTTGGTGTGGCTGAGGCACAAGACGAACTTACGAACGGGCTGGAAGGTTGGCGGGCGGCATCCTTGCTGTCGGTCTGGCGAGTCCCCATGACTTGGTAAGGGCCTCTGTGGCCGAGGTGACAGAACGCGGCCTTGCGGAATACCGTGTTGCTTGGCATACTGGGGGGCAGCATTCTGATCCGGTTGGGCTCGCGTCCGGGAGATCCATGTGGGAGTAAACGCCGACAAGCCCCAGAGGTGGAAAGAGGACATTGCCCACTCGGTGGATTTCTATAACGACTGGTTCCTCCGGTTTGCGCCGAAGGCGTACCGCGACACGCGGCAGAGGACCACTGATCAGGTTCAGTCGGCCCTCAGATGGACTCGGTATCTACGAGACGTTTCGCCTGGCCTGCTCCGGGAACACCCGCGGGTTCTTCAGATGCTGCGGATGGCCACAGCCCCGCCCATTGCCCGCGACCGGCTCATTGGACTGGCAAAGGTGTCGCGTAACCTCGTGTCCAGCATGGAGGACAAGGGCCGGGTTCCGCCACGGATGAGCAACGAACAGGCCAAGTCCGAGCTTGATGCGGTCGGGTCGATGATCAGGCGCTTGGCCGATGCTGACATCTTTCCTTGGCTGAAATCAAAGAGGAAGCCGACTGACACGGAGGTCTACCGCGCGGCAACCATTGTCGCCGATAGGCTTTGCGGCGCGGTCGCGAATCCAATCATCCGAAATGCCCAGGAGAAGCGGCAGCTCAGAACAGTCAGACGCTGGCTTGCGGAACGGGATTACACGTTCATGCCCTCGGGCTGGAAACTCAGGGTTGCCGACATGAAGGCGGGTCAGTTCGCCTTTCATCTGAGCGTCCCGGTCCATCTGGATGAGGACCGCCGGATCAACATTCCCGTGGATGCGGCGATCATGCCGCGCAAGGCCTGCGCAGGGGAGTTGCCGTTGCTGGTGGAGGCGAAAGCCGCTGGCGATTTCACCAATGTCAACAAGCGCCGCAAGGAGGAAGCCATCAAAATCACACAACTTCGCAGAACATACGGGGACGATGTGCGGTACGTTCTGTTTCTCTGTGGGTACTTCGACAGCGGATACCTTGGCTACGAGGCGGCCGAGGGTATAGATTGGGTCTGGGAACACAGGATTGACGATCTGGCTGAACTGGGTCTGTGAACCATGCGGGACGCCAGCAGAATGATCGAGCGACGACGACTGGACCTGCAGGAGATACTGGACGCTGGCAGGTCGCAGGCGGAGAGGAACCGTCTTGGGCAGTTCGCTACACCGACGGCCTTGGCCGACGAGATGTTGCACCTTGCCAAGTCTCTCCTGCCTCGCGCTCATCGCGTGCGGTTCCTGGACCCTGCCTTCGGAACCGGCTCGTTTTACTCTGCGCTGATTCGGTGTTTTCCCAAGAAGCGTATTGAGTCGGCCCTAGGTTTTGAGATTGACCCGTATTATGGCAGACCAGCATCTGAACTTTGGGGCGGCGAGAGGCTCAAGCTTGTCTTGGCCGATTTCACACGGGTGAAGCCGCCCACGAGGGACTCCGAGAAACCGGGGCTGGTCGTCTGCAACCCGCCTTACGTTAGGCATCATCACATCGATGCTCAAAGCAAGCAAAGACTGCGTTCGGCATCGCTACATGCTGCCGGGGTTGACCTTAACGGGCTTGCCGGGCTTTACTGCCACTTTGTTTGCGCATCGCACGCCTGGATGGCTAGAGACGCCTTGGCGTTCTGGCTGATCCCCAGCGAGTTTATGGACGTCAATTACGGTCGGCCACTCAAGGATTACTTGCTCAACCGAGTGACGCTACTCCGCATTCAGCGATTCGACCCCGGGCAGGTGCAGTTCGACGACGCGCTCGTGTCTTCAGCGGTGGTGTGCTTCCGCAATGTGCCCGCCTCACCGGACCATCTCGTCGAGTTCACGTACGGGGGAACGCTTGCGAAGCCGCAACGTACGCGAACACACAGAGTTGCTGATCTCGACCCCGGCGCGAAATGGAGTCGGTTGGCGCTTGCGCACATAGGCGATCGTCAGGCAGCCGCCAAGGTGAAACTGTCGGACCTCTTCGAGGTGAAGCGAGGGGTTGCGACAGGTGCCAACGACTTCTTCATCATGGACGAAGCAAGAGCCCGGGATCTTGGGATTCCGCGGAAGGTGCTCAAGCCTATCCTGCCAAGCCCTCGGTACTTGCGGACGGACGAGATCCACACTGACGATGAGGGTAGGCCGCTCATCGAGCCACGGCTCTTCCTTCTGGATTGCTCCTCGCCCGAGCACGAAGTCCAAGCCAAGTATCCTGCATTGTGGGAGTACCTCTGCTCAGCGGCGGCCCGGGGCATACCAGAAAGGTATCTGTGTAAGCATCGGTCGCCCTGGTACTCGCAGGAGAACCGCCAGCCGGCACCCATCATGTGCACTTACATGGGACGCTCCAGACAGGGCAAGGGGGCGTTCCGTTTCATTCTGAACCGCTCGAACGCCATCGCTGCCAACGTGTATCTTATGCTGTATCCCAGGACTGTACTTGACAGGATGTTGAAGGACAATCCGGAACTGCTTAGGGCCGTCTGGTCGGCTTTGGGTGAGATTCCCTGGGAATCGCTTAGAAGTGTGGGGCGCGTCTACGGAGGGGGCCTTCACAAGATGGAGCCGAAGGAACTTGCCGAAGCGCCTGCCGACACGGTACTTGCGGTGTTGCCAGAGACGTTGTCCCTCCCTAAAGCCGAGCAACTTTCCCTGTCTTGGTGACGCGGCGGGCAATGCCCTGGTGTCTGGCTCACGGTGAGATCTCTCCGCTCGGGCCGGACGGGCCCTGGGTGGAGATGAGCGTGCTCGTGGCTTCCTGCTGTCTTGGTGTACACCCCGCTCCGGCAAGCCCGGAGTGCGAAATCCGTTGACGCCCCCGAGCGGCGCCCCTATAAGGGCGTGCGATGACGCGCATGCCTCATCCCGGGCTGCTCTGGACGGCCAACCTCCTCGTGCCGGGGACGGGGCTGGTGCTGTTGGGACGGCTGGCGACGGGCGTGCTCTTCGGCGTCGTGTGGGGCCTGGCGCTGGTGACCCTGGTGCTTGTGACGCTCGTGTGGCCGGACGCCGCCACGGCCGAGCGTCTTGTCCCCGCCGCCGTCGCTGCGGTTGCCGTCTACGCCGGGTCGCAGGTCGTGCTGTACCTTCGTGGTCGGGCGGCGGGGGCGCATCTTGAGAGCGACCGGCGCAACGACGTGTTCAAGAAGGCCCTCATCGCCACCCTCCAGGGGCGGCTTGACGATGCCGAAGATGCCTGCAACACCCTCCTCCGGGCCGACCCCGACGACGTGGAGGCCACGCTGCACCTGGGCACCCTTGCCGCGCAGCGCGGCCGGCACGAGGCGGCGGTTCGGTATCTGCGGCGTGCGCGGTATCTCGACGACGCCGGCCGGTGGGACTTCGAGATCGGCCGCGAACTCGCCGCCCTCACCGAGCCTGAAGGGCGTGCGAGTTGACTCCGCGAGCGGGCTGACCCGCGCTCTGCCGGTGCCGAGGCGGCGGGCTGGGATGCCGCGAAGCGCTTTGACAGACTCGGTCTTGTCCAGCATAATACAATGGCAGTTCGTAACGGCCGGTTCTCGCCACGGATCGAGCAGTAGGGGGGACGATATGACGCGCGCAATGCACTTTCTTGGCGTGGCTTGCGTCACGGTTGTAGTTTTGCCGGTTGCTGTGCGCGCTGCCGAGACCGACAAAGCGGTCGAAGACTTCGACTCCCTTTACGGGCGTGACGTGAAGCGCGTCAAAGAGACGCGCGACACGAAAGACGACGTAGAACTGGCAGCCCGTCTGCTGGCGGCCGCCAGGAAGGCTGCCGATCAGCCGCCGCTACTCGCAGTTCTCTGTGAGAGGGCGTATGATCTGGCCACGGTCCATGCGGACGGTTACGAAACGGCGCTGGAGGCGATGGATGTCCTCAAGACCGAAGTTCCCGCGAAGGCAGGCGAGTGCGCCGAACGCGAGGTCTCCGTCCTTCAGAAGCAGTTCACCAAGGCGCCGAAGGACGCAAAGGCCGAGCCGGGCGAGGCGCTCATCGATGCGATGCTCACGCTCGTGGATTGCAGACTTGGGACGGGTGACGCCGCCGAAGCGGCAAAGGTGTGCGGCGAGGCCCGCAGGATCGCCATCGCTATCAAGAGCGAGAGACGCAATCACATCGAGGAGCGGCAGAACGATGTCAAGCAGGCCATCCAGGATACCCGTGAGATCGACAACCTGAAGGCCCTGCTCGACAAGGACGCCCAGAACACGGCCGCACGCGAGAAACTGGTCCGCCTGTGCCTGAACGCCGGCAGACCGGCCGAGGCCGCCAGGTACGTCGAGGGGGTGGAGGATGAGGCGCTGTGCAAGTACGTCCCGGCCGCCGCCAAGCCGGTCGAGGAAGCGCCGGAACTGGCGTGCGTGGAGTTGGGCGAGTGGTACCGGGGCCTGGCCGAAGCGGCCCCCTCTTACGCCAGGGTGGGGATGTACGAGCGTGCCTGCGCCTACCTGGAGCGTTTCCTGAAGATTCACACGGCCAAGGACCAACTCCGCACGCGGGCGGTTCTGGCCCTGGAGAAGGTCGAGGCGGCGCTTGAGAAACTGGGCAGGAGCCGATGGATTGACCTGCTCGCGATGGTCGATCCCACAAGGGATATGGTGATGGGCAGGTGGCTGCTGCTTCCCGACGGGCTTGCCGTCATCTGGAGGCCTGGTGACCCCCGGAGTCCCTGGGCTCGCATCCTGGTTCCTGCCGCGCCGCAGGGCAGTTATGAACTGAAAGGTAGATTCGTCCGCACCTCGGAGAACAGGGAGGTGTTCGTGGTTCTGCCTATCGGCAAAACCGCAGTTGCCCTGGTGCTGAGCAAGAACAGGGGAGAGTCCAGTGCACTCGAGTCCATCCAAGGCACTAGCGGCGCGGTTGTCAGGCCCGGCGCGCTTGAAAACGGCCGCGAGTACGCCTTGCACGCCAAAGTTGTCCTTGCAGGCAAGCAGGCCGAGGTCACGGTGAATCTGGATGGAGAGCCTTACATGGCCTGGAAAGGGTCACTATCGGACCTCTCGGTGGGAAAGGGCCTTGAGGTCACTGAGCCCGGCTGTTTCGGCCTGGGCGTGCAGAGTGCGTGTGTGCTCTGGCGCAGCCTGCGGCTGAAGATGCTCTCGGGCGAGGCGAGGCTGGCGCAGTAGGAGGCCCCTGGGCCGGGTGTGGTGCGTCGATGACGAAGGCGGTCGGCCCCGGTGTTCTGCCGCCGGAAGGCCATGCCGGCCGGGCCGCAGGCGCAGTTCACCAGGCGACCCGTTGGCCTGAAAGTGCCTCGATTGCCGCAAAAAAGGTTCCTCAGGGGGCCAAAGGCCCGATTTGGCTGGGGCGGCCCAGCGATTCTGACGATAGAACAACGGCAGCCTCCGTGCGTCTAAACGTTCGGCCCGCTTGATTGGGCTTGAACTGCCGGGCATAGATGGTTACAATAGGACGCCAAGGATGGGTGCGAGCGTGCCGGCCGCGCCGGGGGCAATGGCCGTGGCCTGTACGCCGCGCATCTGTGAGGTCTGAGTATGTTCGAGCGATTCACCGACCGAGCCCGCAAGGTGATGGCCCTGGCCAACCAGGAAGCCCAGCGCTTCAACCACGAGTACGTCGGCACGGAGCACGTCCTGCTTGGCCTGGTGAAGGAAGGCCAGGGCGTGGCCGCCAACGTGCTCCACAACCTCCAGGTGGATCTGAAGAAGATCCGCATCGAGGTCGAGAAGATCGTCAAGAGCGGTCCGGCCATGGTTACGATGGGCAAATTGCCCCAGACGCCGCGCGCCAAGAAGGTCATTGAGTTCGCCATCGAAGAGGCCCGCAACCTCGGACACAACTACGTCGGCACCGAGCACCTGCTGCTTGGCCTGCTGCGCGAACACGACGGCGTGGCGGCCCAGGTCCTGATGAACCTCGGCCTTAAACTCGACGAGGTCCGGGCCGAGGTCCTCAACATCCTCGGCGCGTCGATGGAGGCCGAGGGCGGTTTCGCCGAGGGCGGCGAGCGTCGCGGCAAGTCGAAGACGCCCGCACTCGATTCCTTCGGAAGGGACCTGACGGCGCTGGCCACCGAAAGCAAACTCGACCCCGTCATCGGACGCCACAACGAGATCGAACGCGTCGTCCAGGTCCTGTGCCGCCGGACCAAGAACAACCCGGTGCTGCTCGGCGAAGCCGGCGTCGGCAAAACCGCCATCGTCGAAGGCCTCGCCCAGCAGATCGTGAACTCCGAGGTGCCTGAACTGCTCCTGAACCGGCGCATCGTCGTCATGGACCTGGCCATGATGGTCGCGGGAACGAAATACCGGGGCCAGTTCGAGGAGCGGATCAAGGCCGTCATGAATGAGGTCCGCCGCGCCGGCAACATCATCCTGTTCATCGACGAACTCCATACGCTCGTCGGGGCGGGCGGGGCCGAGGGGGCCATCGATGCCTCCAACGTCTTGAAGCCGGCCCTGTCGCGAGGCGAGATCCAGTGCATCGGGGCCACCACCCTCGATGAGTACCGCAAGTACGTCGAGAAGGACGGCGCCCTGGAACGCCGGTTCCAGACGATTATCGTCGAGCCGCCCTCGCCCCAGGAAACCGTCGAGATCCTCCGCGGCCTCCGCGACCGGTACGAGGCCCACCACCGGGTCGAGATCACCGACGGGGCCATCCAGATGGCCGTGGACCTGGCCGAGCGGTACATCTCCGGCCGGTACCTGCCGGACAAGGCCATCGACGTGATCGACGAGTCGGGGGCCCGGGTCCGCCTGCGGGCGATGACCCGTCCGCCCGACGTGACGCAACTCGAACAGGAGATGGAGCGGCTGAACCAGGAGAAGGAAGAGGCCGTGGCCGCCTCGGCCTACGAACGGGCCGCCGAACTGCGGAACCGGGTCGAAGGGCTCCGCGAGAAAAAAGAGAAACTGCTCGGCGAGTGGCGCGAACAGAGCCACGAGACCGAAGGCGTCGTCGACGAGGAAGTCGTGGCCGAGGTCGTCAGCCGCATGACCGGCGTGCCGCTCCAGCGCCTTGAGAGCGAGGAGATGGAGCGGCTGCTCCGGATGGAAGACGAACTGCACAAACGGGTGGTCAGCCAGCACGAGGCGATTACGGCGATCTCGCGGTCGCTTCGCCGAAGCCGCAGCGGCCTGAAAGACCCGCGGCGGCCGATGGGCTCGTTCATCTTCATCGGCCCGACGGGCGTCGGCAAGACGCTGCTCGCCAAGGCCCTGGCGGAGTTCATGTTCGGCGACGAGGATGCCCTCATCCAAATCGATATGTCCGAGTATATGGAAAAGCATAATGTGTCGCGCCTCGTGGGCGCACCGCCCGGCTACGTCGGCTACGAAGAGGGCGGGCAACTGACCGAACGCATCCGCCGCCGGCCCTACAGCGTGGTGCTCCTCGACGAGATCGAGAAGGCCCACGCCGACATCTACAACATGCTCCTGCAGATTATGGAAGAGGGCAACCTGACGGATTCGTTCGGCCGCCGCATCGATTTCCGAAACACCGTCCTCATCATGACCTCGAACATCGGGTCCGACATCATCAAGAACCAGGCCGGACTCGGATTCCGCAGAAAGACCGCCGAGGCCACCTACGAGCAGACCAAAGAGGCCCTGATGAAGGAGGTCGAGCGGCACTTCCGGCCCGAATTCCTCAACCGCGTCGACGACACCATCATGTTCCGACAACTGACACGCCACGACCTGAAGGAGATCGTGGATATCGAACTGGCGAAACTCCGCCAGCGACTCACCATCCAGAACCTCGAACTGACACTCACCGACCCGGCCAAAGAGCACATGATTACCCTCGGCTACGACCCGGACTTCGGCGCGCGGCCGCTTCGGCGGGCCATCGAGCATCACATCGAGGACCACATCTCCGAGGAACTCCTGCGCGGCGCCTACAAGGGCAAGGACCTCATCACCATCCGCATGAAGGACGACCACCTGTATTTCGAGGCCTCCACGACGGACGCCGCCAAACCGGTCGAGGTCCACAACGGGACGTGACCCCCACGGGTTCTGAGAGGCTCGATCGGCCCGCAGCGCACCCGCGCCCCGCGGGCCGTTCGCTTGGCCGCCGCACGCCGTCCAATCCGATCGGGGGTTTCAACCGCCGCTTCCACAGGGTATAATTACGGATGGAGGCGGAGGATGCCGATACAATGGGAGCACCACCGGCTCCGGACCGGTCTTGATACCGGAGGAGGGGGAGCATGAAACGGTTGAACGTTGTCATGGTCGCTGCCGCCTGCGCCGCCGTCGGCCTCCTCGCCGGCACGGCCCGCGGCCAGTACTACACGCCGCTCCGATACGACCTGCGGTACACGAGCCCCGCCTACATCCCGAGCGGCACGATGCGGTTCGGACCGGCCGCACGACCGTACGACCCCTACCGGTTCGGCAACTACAACCCGGGCAACCTGTCGGTCACGGGCAACCTGCGACTCGGCAAATCGTTCCAGGGCACCTCGCCGTACCGGTCCACGGGGAGCCAACTGTCGATGGACGTGCCCTCGACGCGCCTGAGCAACTTCCGGCGCGATAGCATCGGCATCGCCGACGTCGGCACCGGCCTGGAGTACGGCGGGCTCGGCGCCTTCTACCCCGGGTCGGCCAGCGTGACCACGCCTTACACGGCCGGCGTCCGCTTTGCCGTGCCGCAGCCCGGCCTCCGCGCGCCGTACGCCCCGCGAAACGTCAACGCGCCGCCGCTGCCGTACTGGTCTAACCGAGGGGGGGTGTTTACGGGCGGCTATGGAACCGCCGACACGGTGCCGACGGTAGAGAGCCCCATGACCACCGGCGGCCTGGCGATTCCGCCCAGCGTCCTGAATGACATGACGGCCCTTTTCGACGGACGCACCTCGCCCATGCCGGACGAGGTGACCGAGCCGCCCGCCCCGACCGGCGTCGACGACCTGTACCGGTCGCCCTACGAGAAGTTCGGCCACGCCTTCGAGTCCAAGCCCACGAACATCTTCATCGAAGACGACCAGACCGGCGCTCACGCCGGCGACATGACCATGCCCGACGACCCTTCCGCCCTCTTCTGGCAGGGACCCGAGGCGGCCGGCACCCAGGGCCCCTGGATGCTCCAACAGCAGGAGGCCGCCGGCACAACCCTCGAGACAGACCAAGCCCCCTCGACCCGCCCCGAAGATGCCTGGCCTGAACAGAACGCCGACGACCAGACCGCACTCGACGGCCAACCCGTGCTCGCTACCCCGATGCCCGTTTCGACGTACGCCGTCTACGTCATGCGCGCCCACGCCGCCATGAAGGAAGGGGCCTACGGCAAGGCCGAGGCCCTGTATGCGGCGGGGGTGGCGCTGGAGCCCGATCGGCCCGCCGCCTTCTTCGGCCGCATCCACGCACTGCTCGCACGCCGCATGTACCTTCAGGTCGCCGTTGTGCTGGAACGCGAACTCGCGCGGCACCCGCAGTGGGCGACGGCGGCGCCCAACCTCGGGGGCGTCTATCCCAAGGCCGAAGTCAACGTCTATGACCGCATCGTCGCCGAACTCGAACGCGAACTCGCAGACAGACCCGACGACGTGCGGAGCAACCTCCTCATGGGCTACCTCTACTACGCCACAGGCCAGTACCGCAAGGCCAAACCTTACCTCGAAAAGGCCGCCCGCGCCCCCGACGACAAGCCCGGAGCCGCCAAGGCCATGATCGCCGCCATCGAGGCCAGATGACCGCTTCGCAACACCCCCACCTCGTCTCGGGCCGGCAGTCCCACCGGCGAAACGAAACTTCCCGCGCGGCGGGTCTCCCGACCCGCCGCGCGTAAAAGGGCCGTTTGGGGGCTGTGCGGCGGTGGATCGGGTCGGACCCTTTTCTCGTGCCCCAGGCAAAAGCGATTGAAGGTCTTGCGGCGAGCCGATACAATCCTCGCGGTCGCCCGGCAAGCGCGCCGGGCGGAAGCGCCGGTTTTGGCACGGCCCCTTGGCCGTTCGGGCCGGGCATGAGGGAGTGTGTCTTGACAGATGAGGGCCAACCGGAGGCGGTGTCGGCTTCGCCCGGCGCAGACGCCCCGTCCGGCGGAGGTGAGGCGGCCGCCGAGCGAAGCGAGCCGTCGGCCGACGCCCCCGGTGCGACCGACGCCGACACGACGACCGCGAAGCCGGCGAAGCAGGCCACCGAGCCCAAACGCCCCGCCCTCGTCGTGCGGTACGGGCTGATGGGCATGATCGGCCGGTTCACGTACACGCTTGACCGGTGGCGGCGCGGCCAGCGTGCCGTCATCAAGTCGGACCGTGGCATGGAGATCGGCGACATCGTGTGCCGCGGGGCCGACTCCACCGAGCCCGGGCCGAAACTCAGGGGCGAGGTCCTCCGGCTCGTCACGCACACCGACGAAATCGAGGAGCGGCACCTGGCCGAGGGCACCCGGCGCGAGTTCGAGTTCTGCGAAAAATGCATCGCCGAACGCCAACTGCCCATGAAACTCGTCGAGGCCGAGCACCTGTTCGGCGGCGACCGGATCATCTTCTTCTTCCTGTCGGAATCACGCGTTGATTTCCGCGCACTGGTCCGCGACCTCGCACAGGAGTTCCAGACGCGGATCGAGATGCGCCAGATCGGCGTCCGCGACGAGGCACGACTCCTCGGCGACTACGAACGCTGCGGACGACCACTCTGCTGCCGCGCCTGGATCAAGGACCTCGAACCCATCTCCATGAAGATGGCCAAAATCCAGAAGGCCACACTCGACCCCAACAAAATCTCCGGACGCTGCGGACGACTCATGTGTTGTCTACGGTACGAGCACGCCACGTACCGCGAACTCGCCAAGAACCTGCCACGCAAGAAGACCGTCGTCGGCACCGTGCAGGGGTGCGGCAAGGTGATCGGGTCGGACGTCGTCACGCAGATGGTCCGTGTGGTTCTGGACTCCGGCACACGCATCAACGTGCCGGTCGAGAGCCTCATCCCGCCCGAGGAGGTGCCGACGCCCGAACGCGCCGGGGTGCGGCGGGAGACGCGACCGAACCACAAGGCCGCCACCCAATCCAAGGACCCCCACCGCAAGACGCCCGAGCCCAAGACGAAGGCCGACGGTGCAGCCCCCAAGAAGAAGCCCGACGCCCCCCAAGCGGATCGCAGCCGACGACGACGCCGATCCAAACGGGGCGGACGCAGCCGCAGCCGGGGCAAGGGCGCCGCCGCAGCCCCCGGCAACTCGAACAACCCCGACCCGGCCGCCAACCGGAAACCACCCGCGACGCCTGGAAACCAGGCCGGACCCCGCAACAAGCAGGGGACCTGAATGAGCAGGCACATTCTCATCACCGCGGCGCTGCCCTACGCCAACGGACCCATCCACATCGGCCACCTCGTCGAGTACCTCCAGGCCGATATATGGGCACGGTACCAGAAATCCTGCGGGCATGACTGCCGGTACATGTGTGCCGACGACGCCCACGGAACGCCCATCATGCTGCGCGCTCAGGCCGAGGGCCTGGAGCCCCAGGTCATGGTCGACCGGTACCACGCCGAGCACCAGAGGGATTTCGCCGGCTTCGACGTCGGATTCGACAACTACTCCACGACCGGCTCGCCCGAGAACCGCGCCCTGGCGGAGCAGTTCTTCGAGCGGGCCCGCGCGCGCGGACACATCGAGAAACGCGAGATCCGCCAGGCCTACAGCGAGACCCTCGGCATGTTCCTGCCCGACCGGTACGTCCGGGCCGCATGCCCGCGGTGCGGGGCAGAGGACCAGTACGGCGACAGTTGCGAGGTCTGCGGCGCCGTCTACACCCCCGCCGACATGACCGAGCCGCGCTGCGCCATCGATGAGTCGCCCGTCACGTTCCGCACCTCCGAGCACTATTTCTTCAAACTGTCGGCCTACGCCGACATGCTCCGCGAGTGGGTCGGCGAGGAGCACCTGCACCCGCACGTCGTCGCGAAACTCCAGGAGTGGTTCGACGCCGGCCTGCGGGACTGGGACATCTCGCGCGACGCCCCGTACGTGGGCTTCACCGTCCCCGGCGAAACCGACAAGTATTTCTACGTCTGGTGGGATGCGCCCATCGGCTACATCGCCACCACCCAGCAGTGGTGCGAGCGCAACGGGCGCGACCTGGCCTCGTACTGGATCGACGAGGACGCCGAACTGTACCACTTCATCGGCAAAGACATCCTCTACTTCCACACCCTCTTCTGGCCCGCGATGCTCGCAGCGGCCGGGTACCGCGTGCCGGAGCGCGTCTTCGTCCACGGCTTCCTGACCGTCGACGGGCAGAAGATGAGCAAGAGCCGCGGCACCTTCGTCAACGCCGCCACGTACCTCAACCACCTCGACCCGCAGTACCTGCGGTACTACTACGCGTGCAAACTGGGGCCGGGCATCGACGACGTGGACTTGGCGCTGACCGACTTCGCCGCCCGCGTCAACGCCGACCTGGTCGGCAACTTCGCCAACCTGCCCAGCCGCAGCGCCGGCCTCCTGGCCAGCCGGCTCGAGAACCGCCTCGGCCGCATCGATGCCGACGGCGCTCGTCTCGTTGACCGGCTCGAAGCCGCCGCCTCCGACGTCGGAGGCGCCTACGAGGCCTGCGAGTTCGCCGCCGCCATGCGCACCATCGCCGCTCAGGCAGACGAACTCAACCGATACATGGAACGCGAGCGGCCCTGGGAAACCGTCAAGACCGACCCCGAACGCGCCCGCGTCGCCCTGACGGCCGTCCTCAACGGCGTCCGTCTCCTGGCGGCGTACCTGGGCCCCGTCCTGCCGCGCTTCGCCGAGAAGGTCGGACGCCTGCTCGGATGCCCGACGCCCGACTTCACGAACCTCGGCGAACGCCTCGGAGACCGGACCATCAACGCCTACGAGCGGATCGCCGAACGGGTGGACCCCGAGGCCGTCGACGCCGTGATCCACGAGACCCGGGCGGAACAGGCCGCCCGGCCCGACAAGGCATGACCCGACATGGACGAACGCAAATCGGCCGACGAACTGCTTGATGCGATCCTGGCCGACGACCGACGCTACGCACGCGATGCCTACGTCTTCGTCTCGGAATCCCTCGGCTACACCGTCCACAAGATGGAGCGGTCGGGGCACGTGAGCGGCCGCGAATTGTGCCAAGGATTGAGCGAGTTTGCCCTGCGTCAGTTCGGCCGCCTCGCGCGAACGGTGCTGGAAAGTTGGGGCATCCGATCCTCAGAGGACATCGGCGAGATCGTCTTCAGCATGGTCGAGGTCGGACTGTTGCGGAAGACCGAGGACGACAGCCGCGACGACTTCGCCGCAGCCCTCGACTTCGACGAAGCCTTCGACCGCGGATTCCAATTGCGCCTCGGCGCGGGAGGAGCCGATGAGCACGACGCCGAGGACTGAGACGCGGCTGTGGCGAAGGTGGCGGACCGATGTCCTTATCGCCGCCGGCGCGCTCGTCCTGCTCCTCCTCTCGTTTGCCTTCAGCGAGATCCTGGCGCCCCTGGCCGTGGCGCTGGCCGTCGCCTATATCCTGAACCCGATCATGCGCTGGGCCGAGCGCCACCGCGTCCCGCGCGGCCTGGCCGCCACGCTCATCTTCCTCCTGCTGTTGGGCGTGTGCGTGGCCGTGGTGCTGTTTGCGGTTCCCCCGCTGCTTTGGCAACTTTATAACCTGGGCGTCACCGTTGTCGGTGAGCCGGCGATCGAGCAGGCACCGGGCTACGACGATCTCAACGGCAACACGCAGTGGGATCGCGGTTACCTGCCGGCCCTGTTGGAGTGGGTCCGCGGCGTCTCGGAGCGTCTGCAGTCGGGCGAGGGCAAGTGGTACGACCGCGCCCTGAAGGCCGTCGGCGACTCGGCCCGGGCGAAGGAAGGCCTCCTTAAGACCGTCCTCGACACGGTCAAACTTGCCGGCGAGGGGTTCCTCGACTTCCTCTGGGACCTTCAGGGGTTCGTGGTGGGCGCGGCGTTGGCGGCGTTCTACCTGTTCTTCTTCCTGATGCATTTCGACCGGATGGTCGTGGCGGTCCGGCGCCGCCTGCCGGGCAAGTACCGCGGGCGCGTCGAAGACGTCGTCCGCCGGATCGACGCGGCCATCAGCGCGTTTCTTCGTGGACGCCTCGTGGTCTGTGCCGTCATCGGCGTCTTGACCGCCGTCGGGCTCGCCATCGTCGGCGTGCCGTACTGGTACCTCCTCGGCGTGGTGACGGGGCTTGCCGGCGTGGTGCCGTTTATGCCCATCTTCGTCGGCCTGATACCGGCGGTGCTGGTGGCGTGGCTCGACGCCGGGAGCGGGTGGGCCGTCGTCGGCGCCACCGTCGTCTTCGCCCTCGTCCAGACGCTCGAGGGCTGGGTCCTGACGCCGCTGATCCAGGGCAAGGCCGTCGGCCTGCATCCCGTGACGTTGACGGTCGCTCTGCTCGTCGGGTACCAGGTGTTCGGCCTCTTCGGTCTGATTGCCGCCGTGCCGTTGGCTGCCACGGTGAAGATTCTCGCCAAGGAACTCGTGCTGCCGAGGGTGGAGGAACTTGCGGATGAGCGACCCGACGCCACAACGTAGCCGGCTGCCCGTCTGGGTGTTGGTTCTGGCGGCGGCGGCCTACGCGGTTTGGATCGTCTTTCTGGGGACACTGGCCGTGCTGCACAAACTCACACTACGCTAACTTGAGGTCAACGTGGACGCCGGCAGAAACCGGGTACTACAACGCTATGAGACCTTTCAGCGAGGCCCTTGCTCGGCCGGGAAAAAAGCGGGTCAGGGCCACTTGGCGGTCAAACCGGGGCCGTTTCCGGTTTGACCAGCCAAAAGGCCGTTTGAACGTCTCCGGCGCCGGCAAAGCCAAACCATTCAAAGCCAAACCAAACGGCTGGTTTGGCATTGAATATGGCCCTGACCCGCTTTTTTCCCGGCCGAGCGGCAACCGGGCAGGCGCGCAAGTAGCGTAGTCTACTGGGGGCGAGGCATGCCTCGCCCCTGCGGCGGCAGGGGCATGGGCGAAGAACGGCGGTTGCGGTGCTACTGGCAGGGTTCAGCCGACAGATGCTCGATGAGGCGATTCGCCTCTACCTCGAGGAAGCCTACGGCGACGCCACGCCGCCCGAGACCGTGCGCGGGCGGCTCCGCCTGCCCGACGCCGAGACGCTCGCCGAACTCGCCGCCGGCGATCTCTTCGAGCGAACGCCCGCCGACGCCACGCCCGAAGCGTGCTCCCGCATCCGTCTGCGGCTGGGAAGCCGGGCGTACCCGCACGTGAAACTCGGTCTCGACCGGCTTCCCGACACCGACGATTGGGTCCTCGTGGCCGATTGCCACGATCATATGTTGCTGGCCGCTGCGCACGACGCCGAGCGCGATGCCGTCGAGACGATTGTGAGGCAGAACGCCGACCTCAAGGCACGTATCGAGAGGCGGTGGACCGAGGCCGGCCTGCCGACCTTTGAGCGGTACGTCCGCCGCAGGCTCGCGGCGCGGGTGCAGACCGACGGGCCGACCCAGGCGTAACCGGACCCCTTCGCACCGGAGGCGCGATGCGGCCGCTGGAAGCAACGACCCGCCGTTTCATGCACGTTCCGGCGTGCGTTGCCGCCGTCATCGTGCTGCTCGGGGGACCGGGTTACCACTACTGCGCTACGTTCCGCTACTATGCTACGTTCCGCGCGGCGGCCTTCCCAGGCCGCCGCGAACGCAGTTTATGCCTGTTCGTGGTGGCCTGGGAAGGCCACCAGGCGGACAAAGAGGCGAAGCAGCGTTGTAGTATTACCGAGGAAGGGGAATAGGCGCCGCACCGGCGGCGGCGATTCGCCGCGTCGCCGGCGGGCGCCGATTGGGGTAAGGCATGACCGAGAACACGCACGAGGTCGGCGGGACCATCCTCGTTGTTGACGACTATCCCGCCAACGTGAAACTGATCCGGCGGAACCTCGAGGCCTCCGGCTACGAGACGGTGGCGGCGTACGACGGCGAGGAGGCGCTGGAGAAGGTGGCGGCTGAGAAGCCGGATCTCATTCTCCTTGATATCCTGATGCCCAAACTCGACGGGTTCGAGGTCTGCCGCCGTCTCCGCGCCGACGAGGCCACCGCCGTCGTCCCCATTATCATGGTCACGGCCCTCCGGGAGACCGAGGACCGCATCCGGGGCCTGGAGGCCGGGGCCGACGATTTCCTGTCGAAGCCGTTCGATCGCGGCGAACTGCTCGCACGCGTCAAGAGCCTGCTACAGATCAAGTACTACCGGTCGATGCTGGCCCAGCGCGAGAAATTCCACGCGGTCATCCAGGACCTCTCCCACGGCATTATCATCACCGACGGCCAGTGGTGCGTCGAGACCATCAGCCGCCGCGCCGCCGACCTCCTCGGCCGGACCGACGAGGACCTCGTCGGACGCGGCCTCGACGAACTGTTCGAGCCGTTCAACGTGGAACCCTCGCTCGACGCCCTGCGCCGGTCCATGGTCCGGTCCGTGACGGTCGAGTTGACCCGCGAGGAGACCCGGCCGCCGACGTACCTGGCCGGCCGGTACACGCGGATCGAGGGGTCTCGCGGCGAACTGCACAATGCGGCCGTGGTGTTCCGCGACATCAGCGAGATGCGCCGGAAAGAAAAACTGAAACGCGACTTCCTCTCGTTCATCAGCCACAAACTCAAGACGCCGCTCACCATCGTCGGCGGGTACCTGGCGATGATCGCCCAAGGCGACTACGGCGAGGCCCCACCCCCGATGGCCGACAAGGTCCGCATCTGCCTGGCCAAGGTCCGCGAACTCTCGGACCTGATTGAGAAGGTCCTGTCGTACGCCGGCCTGACCGCCAGAGAACTCGAACGCGCCGGGCAACTCGTGCCGCTGAGGGAACTCGTCGAGCGCACTTGCCGCCGCGTCGAGCAACGGCACGCCGACCGCCCCGTCAACTGGGTGATCGACCTGCCCGACGGTCTGCCTCGGGCCCGCGCGCCGGAGGAACTGCTCTCCATCGTCGTGGACAACCTGCTTGACAACGCCCTCAAGTTTGCCGACAGGCCCGAGATTCGGGTCGAGGTCGTCGGACGCGAGATCGACGACCGCCGTATCGAGGTCTCCATCAGCGACAACGGACCGGGCGTCCGGCTCCGCGAACGCGAGCAGATCTTTAAAGACTTCGCCCAGTTGGACGACGACTTCACGGGCAACGTCGCGGGGATCGGCCTGGGGCTTTCGACGGCCCGGCGGCTGGTCAACTCCTGGGGCGGACAGGTCAAATGCGACTCCGTCCCGGGCCGGGGCTCCCGCTTCTTCTTCACCGTACCGTCGGAGTTCACCCCGCCCCACGACGCGCCCGACGCACATCGCTAATTCTACAACGCCACTTCGCCTTTTTGTCCGCCTGGTGGCCTTCCCAGGCGGACAAAAAGGCGAAGTGGCGTTGTAGAATTAGCGATGTGCG
>Ga0307427_1000776_pt1 | contig 18392 bp, 10 predicted proteins | sample SalMarWE160190MG_FD_202162 | JGI IMG/M metagenome (GOLD analysis project Ga0307427, IMG submission 202162) | Salt marsh sediment microbial communities from the Plum Island Ecosystem LTER, Massachusetts, United States - WE1603-190 | ecosystem: Environmental > Aquatic > Marine > Intertidal zone >... | reverse complement strand
CAGTACCAAATTCAATAGTATCACTTATCAGCTTAACCGATGGCTCAGGCGGGAGCATGAACGTCTTCTGGGCAATGAATTCTTTCAGCATATCGTTTTGAATTGTCCCCCCAATCTTATCCCAGCTTACCCCAGATTTTTCGGCCACAACTAGATACATCGCCCAGAGTATGGACGCAGGGGGATTGATAGTCATGGAGGTGGTAACATCATCAAGGGGAATCCTGTCAGTCAAAATCTGCAAATCTCGCAGCGTATCAATTGCGACACCACACTTTCCACACTCGCCCAGAGCTCGGGGCGAATCGGTATCATATCCCATCAAAGTAGGAAAGTCGAAGGCAGTGCTCAGCCCCGTTTCACCTTCTTTCAGTAACAGGTGCCACCTTTTATTAGTATCCTCGGCACTTCCCAGACCCGAGAACATGCGCATCGTCCATTCTCTACCTCGATACATTGTCGGTTGGCATCCCCTGGTGAAGGGAAATATGCCGGGATAGCCAATGTCTTTAGCAAAATCCAGGTCTTTAATGTCTTCCGGAGTATAGATCCTCTTTATCTCCAGGGCAGAAACTGTGGAGAACCTCTCTTTCCTTTCAGGTTTTTGCCTGAAGGTTTCTTGTACTTCTTTGTCCCACTCTTTTCTACCCTTACGGACATGCCCTAAGGTCTCTTCTGTAAACATGACTTTCCTTTTCAATAATTACTTTGTCCAGTGGCTTCGAAGTCTATCCGAAGCTGTGACCCCCGCAGCAAGTTCAGGAAAGTATATAAACTGTTGGCGGGACGAGTCAAACACGATGATGATAACTAAGAGGACGACACCCTATACAGCGCTATTACAATCCCAGCTCTGCGGAGATTCCTTTCATCGCCTCGATGCCCAGAGTGATGAATTCCTCGAGTTCAAGCCCGACTTCTTGACATAAGGCGATTTGTTCCCGGTTAGCTCCAGCAGCAAATCTTGGCTGGCGGAAATGTTTCATCACTGATTTAGTGGTCAGCCCAGCGAGCTTATCAGGACGAACTAAAGCGGAGGCGGTGATGAGCCCGGTGAGGGGGTCAGCACAGAAGAGCGCCTTATCAAGCTTTGTTTTCCTGGGAATCCCATGAGCTTCATTATGACACAATATAGCACGAGCCATTTCATCGGTAGCCCCAAGCTCCCGGGCAATATCCGCCCCCAGCTTACCATGAGTATTGAGGTCGCCTTCAACCAGTTCCATATCTATATCGTGCAGCAATCCAGTAAGTCCCCACTCCTCCTCATCCCCACCCAGCTTTTTTGCCAGGGCTCTCATGATCGCTTCAGTAGCAAGCATATGTTTCAGGGTGTTCTCATCTTGAACATTAGCTCTGACCGAATCCAGAATCTCTTTTCTATTCATAGCTTAGCTGAGGTTGCCCTAGCCCGCTCACGGTGATATCCCTGTGGTAATATACCACGAAGATAATTTCCAGTAAAGGAGCCCTCTATCTCGGCTATTTCCTCTGGTGTGCCGGTAGCTACAATATAGCCTCCTTCATCACCGGCTCCGGGACCGAGGTCAATAACCCAGTCGGTGTTTTTGATGACATCCAGGTGGTGCTCAATAATAATGACCGTGTTGCCATAATCAACCAACCGCTGCAGCACTTGAAGAAGAGCGGCAACATCGGGGAAGGAAAGCCCGGTAGTTGGCTCATCGAGAATATAGAGTGTCTTGCCCGTGGAACGCCGGGATAGCTCAGTAGCCAACTTCACCCGCTGTGCCTCACCACCGGAAAGAGTAGGGGCTGGCTGCCCCAGACAAATATACCCCAGACCGACATCCCTGAGGGTTTCCAACTTCCGCTTAATTTGGGGAAAGTGGTCGAAAAATTGCAGAGCTTCGTCCACGGTCATCTCCAGAATTTCGGCAATGTTCTTTCCCTTGAATTTAATCTCCAGTGCCTCACGGTTATATCGTTTCCCCTTGCATACCTCACAGGGGACGGAGACATCGGGGAGAAACTGCATCTCAATTTGAACGTAGCCTGCCCCCTGACAGGCTTCACACCTCCCACCTTTTACGTTGAACGAAAACCGCCCTGGTGGATAACCACGCACCCTTGCTTCAGGAACAGAGGCAAAGAGTTCACGAATGGGGGTAAATGTCCCGGTATAGGTAGCGGGATTACTTCGCGGCGTGCGGCCTATTGGTGACTGGTCAATGTTAATCACTTTATCAATATGCTCAATGCCAACAATGGCATCACACCCGCCCGGTCTGTCTTTGGCACGGTAAAATAGCTGTGCCAGCTTTTTATATAACACCTCATCAATGAGAGTGCTCTTACCACTTCCCGAAACGCCGGTGATGCAAACAAACTTGCCCAGAGGAATATGGACATCAATGCTTTTCAAGTTATTCTGTCTGGCTCCCTTAATCACCAGCTCCTTCCCTGAACCAGGGCGCCTGCGCTGGGGCATGGGGATTTCCTTCACTTTGCTCAAATATTGCCCCGTTATCGATTCAGGACAGCTCATAATATCGCTGAGTTGTCCTGTAGCCACGATTTCCCCTCCCTGCTTCCCCGCTCCAGGTCCCATATCAATAATGTGGTCGGCAGCTCTCATCATCGCTTCATCATGTTCCACAATAATCACGGTATTGCCCAGGTCCCTGAGACGCTTCAGCGTTGTTATCAAGCGAGAGCCGTCGGCAAGATGCAACCCTACTGTGGGCTCATCGCAGATATAGAGAACGCCGGTTAATCCACTGCCAATCTGTGTGGCCAGGCGAATTCTTTGCGCCTCACCGCCACTCAGGGTTGATGAAGCTCTGTCCAGGGTTAAATAGCCCAGACCGATATCAATGAGGAAATTCAACCGGCCATGAATCTCCTTGATGATTTGACGGGCTATGGTAAGCTCTCGAGGGGTAATCTCATCAGGCAGTCTGTCTACCCATTCCAGCGCCTGGGTAACAAACATGGCGGTAACATCCATGATGTTGTCCCCCATGATGGTAACCGCTAAAGATTCCGGCTTAAGTCTCTTTCCATGGCATACCGGGCAAGGGGTGGATGACATGTACCTCTCAATAGCCGCCTTAACCCTATCGGATTCAGTCTCTTTATAGCGACGCTCCAGATGAGGTATAACGCCTTCAAATTCAGTGTAATAATGTCGGAAATGACCATAGTGGTCTTCATAAACTGCGGGAACAGTTTCGCCGCCATCACCATAAAGTATTAAGTGGAGCTGGGCTGGAGTTAGTTTGTTAACCGGCGTATGCAGTGAAAAGCCGTGGCGCTGAGCCAGAGTCTCCAGGATGCTGCCATACCAGGTGCTTATTTGCCCATTTCGGCTCCATGGCTGGATAGCGCCTTCTGCCAGGCTCAGCCCTTTATCAGGAATGACAAAGCTGGGGTCAATTTCCAGGTTACAGCCCAGTCCAGTGCAGGCAGGACAGGCACCATGGGGACTATTGAAGCTAAAAGTTCGTGGGGCAATTTCCCCCAGGCTGATGTTGCAATAGGCACAGGCGAAATGCTCCGAGAAAAGCAATTCCTCCCCATCGATAATGGAGATTAGCACTATGCCCAGGCCAAGCTTCACCGCCGTCTCAATGGAATCGGCCAGACGAGTGGCATTCTCCGTTCCACCTATCTGTAATCGGTCAACCACTACCTCAATGGAATGCTTTTTATATTTATCGAGCTGGAATTCCTCGGAAAGGTCATGAATTTCGCCATCAACCCTGACACGGACAAAGCCCGCTTTCTGTAAATCCCGCAATATCCCCTGGTGCTCGCCCTTACGGTCCCTAACCACAGGGGCAAGTATCATAATTCTGCTGCCCTCAGGTATCCTGTTTACCGAATCTACAATCTGCTGCACCGTCTGGCGTGAAATTTCCCGTCCACATTGTGGACAGTGAGGATGCCCGATGCGGGCAAAGAGAAGCCGTAGATAATCGTAGATTTCAGTAACGGTGCCCACAATGGAACGTGGATTGTGCGGCGGTCCCTTCTGGTCAATGGAAATAGCCGGGCTAAGCCCTTCAATATAATCAACGTCAGGCTTCTCCATTTGCCCCAAAAACTGACGGGCATAAGTGGAAAGGGACTCCACGTAGCGACGTTGCCCCTCAGCGTAGATGGTGTCAAAGGCTAACGAGCTCTTACCACTCCCGGAAACACCGGTAATGACCACCAGCTTATTCCTGGGAATGACAACTTCTATATCCTTGAGGTTGTGCTCCCTGGCACCCTTAACAAATATGGCATCGGGCTCCATGGCTGTTTCAATTTTAACATCATTGCTAATACCCTTCAAAACTGGAATAACATCCGTAACAGGATATAATATGAGGAACGAAGGAGATAAAATGGAGGTCTCTTCAAAGTTCGTCGGAGCCAGATTAAAAGATTATACAACTGAGATAACCTGGCGTGACACTATGAATTATGCCGCCGCTATCGGTGATAACAATCCCTATTATCTGGACGATGAGCGCACAGAAGGGGTGATTGCACCTCCAATGTTCAGTGTGGCGGTGACATGGCAAATATCTGAGAGGATCTGGGATTACATTGAAGTCCAGGATTTTCCTAAAGAGATTATGTTCACCCTGGTACATTATACGGAGCACCTGAAATTTTATCGTCCCATAAGACCAGGAGATGAGTTAAGCATAAAGGGCAAGATTGCCGCCATCCTGCCTCATAAGGCAGGTACTCACATTGTTATACGCTTTGATGCCTTTGATAAAGAAGGTAAACCTGTTTTCACAGAGCATATCGGAGGTATGCTCCGAGGAGTCGAATGCACGGACGAGGGAAGGGGAGAGGAAGATCTTCCAGAAGTTCCCAGATATGCCGGAGATAATATCCCTGTCTGGGAATCGGTTGTACCGATAGAGCCGCTTGCATCATTTATATATGATGGTTGCACCAGGATCATTTTCCCGATACACACCTCCGTTAAGTTTGCCCATCAGGTAGGGCTTCCCGGAAGAATTTTGCAGGGTACAGCCACGCTTGCCTATGCTGTACGCGAGCTTATCAACAAAGAAGCCGATGGACACCCCTTTGAATTGAAGTCTGCTTACTGTCGTTTTACCGGTATAGTGCTCCCCGGAACAGACATAAAGGTGCAACTTATCAAAAAGGACAACATTGGTGGTGGCACAGCCCTCTTCTTCGTTGTTCTAAACGCTGAGGGGAAGAAGGCTATAAGTGACGGCTATGCAAGGCTGGGAAAATAAAAAGGAGGATAGTATGAGCTGGAAAGACTTGAGCCAAGCCTGGCATTTTGTGGAAAAATGGGCAGAAACAAAACCGGAGGCTGAAGCCCTTGTGTTTGAGGATGACAGGCTTTCCTGGAGGGATTTTAAGAAAAAGATGGACAGGGTAGCCAGGGCATATCTTGAAGTGGGAGTAAAAAAGGGAGACCGGGTTGCCCTGCTTTCCATGGCACAAAATGAGTTCTTGACCACTTACATGGCAGCCGGCAAGGTTGGTGCGGTATGGCTGGGCCTATCACCCAAGTTTACCCTGGATGAGCTTCGGTATCAGATTGGAGATAGCCAACCCACAGTACTCATCACCCTTCGAGAATACCTCGGCAATGACCTTTCTGAGAACATAAAGACCTTGATAAAAGAATTCTCCTGCCTGAAGAAGGTTCTTGTTATCGGTGAGGCATTTGAAGGCACTGAAAGTTTTGCAGAGTTCACCGAAAAACCAAGACAGGAGCTAAATGAAGCCCTTGAAAAACGGGCATCTGAGGTCAGTGATGACGATGAAGCCCTTCTATTGTATACCTCCGGTTCTACAGGCAAGCCTAAAGGGGTAGTTCATACCCACAAGAGCATTGTTGAGAACATAAAGGTTGAGGTGGAAAAGTTTTTGTTTAAGGAAACATCCAGGGCACTGCTCCATTTCCCCATAAATCATGTAGCTGCTGATACCGAGATAGGAGTTGCTGCAATAATGGGAGGTGGATGTCTCGTTTTGATGGACAAATTCGACCCCGATGCGACTTTGAAGGCAGTAGAAAAGGAACGCATAACTGCACTCGGTCAGGTCCCTGTTATGTTCCTGTTAGAATTCAGGCAACCCGACTTTTCTAAAACCGATTTCAGCAGCATTGAGGGATTTGTGTGGGCTGGAGCTGCGGCACCAAAAATCATGATTGATGTGCTCAGCGGTATCTGTAAAAAGACCGACGCAAAATTGCTCACCGGGTATGGAAGTACTGAGGTAGCGGGATTCGTCACCTACACTGAAGAAGAGGATGATCTGGAGACGTTGATGAAGAGCGCCGGAAAGATCGCCCCACCATTTGAGCTCAAGATTGTGGACGAGAGTCGCAGGGAACTCCCGGAGGGCGAGATAGGAGAGATTGCTGTGAGGGGTCCCTTTCTTATGAAAGGATACTTCAATAAGCCACAAGCGACAGCCGCGGTAATTGATGAACAGGGCTGGTATTATACCTCTGACCTTGCCTACAAGGATGACAGGGGATACATCTATATCACCGGGAGAGTGTCTGAGATGTTTAAAACTGGCGGGGAAAATGTCTATCCGCGTGAGATAGAAGATACACTTGAATCACATGACAGCGTACTCTTCGCTGCTGTAATCGGGGTGCCTGATGAAATCTATCAGGAAGTGGGTTGGGCCTTTATTATGCCGATGCCTGGCAAAACCACAACGGAAGAGGAATTGCAAGACCTTTGCAAATCTAAATTAGCCAACTTTAAAGTCCCCAAAAGATTCTTCATACGTCAGTTATTGCCTCTTTTGTCCAATGGCAAGGTGGATAAGATGGCTTTAAACAAAGAGATTTCAGAAATGCTAAAAAAAGACTAAAGCCAATGATGCTCTGGCCTTCACTTTGGGCATATAGCCAGTTGCCTGTTACCAAACATGTATATTGACTAAGGGAAGGATGGTAGGGTATCATTTTTCCGCTTAAATAAAATAAGGAGGTGATGTCTATGGAGCAGTCCCAAAGGAGATCGTCATTGCAGGGCTCTCTTTATTGTCATTGCGAGCGGAGCGAAGCAATCTCTGCGGGGGGAAGTATTTGTTATGAGGTACAGCAAAGGTTTACTGGAAATACACGATAACAAAACCGAGGCTGAAGGGGTCGACTTTCGGCCGAGGTTCGAATAGTGGTTGCCCGGAAGTTTATGAAATTTCCGGGAAAGGTAATAAGGAGGATTAATTAATGGATACAACAATAGATAACTGGTCTAGAAGAGCCTTTTATTTGGTCATTGCTATATTAATGACTTTAGGGCTGCTTCTAGCGCCAGCAATGGCTCCATAAGCTAACGCTGCTGATGTGAATGCCGAATGGGACAAGGTTGGTACTCCGTACACCGATGACTGGACCGTTGCCCCGTACTCCAAGATACTGGTGCCTGCCTCAATTCCCGGCGGCAGTGTTATCTACGTGGTCGGGCTGGGTTTTGACGACAACAACCTGGATGAGGCCTACAATCCCAGGTTGTGGAGGTCTGAGGACAGCGGCGTGAGCTGGGATGACCTGACCGACAATGTGTGGGATGCCGACGGTTTGGCGGGGGCAGGCTTCAATAACAGCACGAGCTACTTCAACTATGTGGCCTGTGCTAAGGATGACTCGGACTTCGTCGCTGTGGCCGTGCTTGATAGAAGTGGTTCCTTTTCTTCTACTGATTACTGTAATTTCACACAGGCAGTGGTCATCTCGGATGATGGGGGCGACAACTTCGCGTGGACGGGGGACATAGCAGATGGCGCTGCTACTCTCAACTGTACTTTCGACATGAAGGTGTCGGACGAGGCTGATGGGAAGCGCAACATCGCTCTGGGTGGTGTTGGAACCAACACAACCGGCGCCTGCCCAACTGGCCTGGTGTTCCGCTATGAGACAGGTGGTCTGACTGGCGGTCGCTGGGTAGATGCCTCAGCCTATGATGGCTGGGACGACAATGGTGTCATTACCAGCCTGGCGGTTACCAAGGTGGTATTCGCTCCCAGCTGGCTTGCCGATAACACGGTACTGGCGGTAAGCCACAATGCTACTAACACCTATCTTCAGTCAGGAACCTGGGGAAACAGCAAATGCTGGAATGACCCCGCTGGCTTTGAAGATACTGTGGAGATACTTGGCGCCGATGAGAGCATCTGGCGTACCTATAAAGGTGCAGCGGCAGGACTTACCCTGCCCACGGACTATGAGGGCAGGCATGCCAACACTCGCTACGCCTGGGTGTATGTGGACAACACCGATGGTACCGGTGTGATTTACAGAGTAACGAACGGTGCCGTTGTTGAGGTTGCTCAACAAATCACCGACACTCCCTTGCTGGCGAGCATTTCCTACCTGGGAACCATTGATGAAGGTAAAGCCATGGCCGGCTTGCTTAGCGGCGAAGGTGGCTGTCAAGGTGTTCAAGTTTACCGGAACGATGGCATTTCCGATATGGACATCTGCTGCGAGCGGTGGAGCGAGGCCTGCAAGCCGCCCACAGGGATGGTGAACGCCATGGTTTTCTATGTGGCTCCCAACAAGGCTGTTGCCCTTGTCGCTGGCGATGAGGACAACTGCCTGGGCTTTGATGAAAGCGCTGTCTCCTTCAGCCTGGATGACGGCGATACCTGGAACCAAATTGGACTGGTAGACACCTATATCGACTATCTGTCCGATGTTGCTAAATCACCCGACTGCAACAAGACCTGGGTGGTCAGCGTTAATAACCCGGGGGAAAGACAGGGTCAGGTGTGCGAATGCGACAGCGTATGGCTGAAGGCTGACCCACTCCCCGAGGCTTCGGAATACAGCGGTGCCTGGATAAGGGAGTGGTGTGATAACCTTACGCCCAGTGCGAGCCTTAACGGCGCGGACACTCCTGAGATGGGTCTGCTGAGGCTGGCTCCCGAGGAGACCGAGGAAGCGTTAACCGTTTACCTGGTTGACCGCGGCACCAACACCGTTTACTACGATGGCACCGAAGGTCTGGGCTGCTGGGAAACCGGGAGCTCGATCGTTGACGAGATATCCGATTTAGCTGTCCAGGACGAGGCTACCATCTATGCAGTGGGCTTCGATGCCAAGGTGGCAGTAAGCGATGACCATGGCGCTACCGCTTCGTGGAGCAGCACGATGGACAGCAAGGTTGACGAGGGTCATACCATTGCCGTGCTTGGCGAGGGGAATGTCCTCGTTGGCGGTGCTGATGGCAAGGTGAGCTACTCCGACGATGACCTGGCCACCTTCAATGATGGTGATGCCAGCTTCACCGAGCTGGAGGATGGTCTTGGCGCTGGGAACGTCCATGTTGCCTTCGACAGCTACTTTGACTCTAACAGCGTGGTCTATGCTGCGGTGGGGCAGGAAATTCCCAATAACACTGCTGACAACAGCATTTACCGCTGGACTATTGGCACAAGCACCAGTTGGAAAGACCTTGGTGCATGTGCCGGTGCTGCTACGCCAACTGAGGCGCAACTAGACTACTCGCCTGCTTCATGCACTAAGGTTCATGTTGGTTACTACGGCATAGTCCTCAGCAGCGCTGAGGGCAATCCGGAGACCGATGCCACCACTGGCGGCGTTCTATACGCTACCTTCTATGATGCGGGCAATGTCACCGGTGTAGCTCGGTGTCTCAATCCCGCCGAGGATGTAGCCTGCGGTGGGCAAAGTTGGGATTACCTGATTGAGGACACGGCTGACAATCACGGGCAATTCACGCTGGAACCTTCCAGCCTGAAGATTTGTGGCTGCTTAACTCCTGATACTAATGCCAGGCTGTGGGCCATTGATGACCACGCCTATTACAAGTCCTTTGCCAACCTCTTTGTTGACGAAGACACGAGCGTTGGTCGCCTGTGGACCTATGAGGACTGCTTTGCCAAGGCAGGTCCAGTGCTCAACAGCCCTGCAAACAATGCGGTGGTTGATGCTGACCCGTGCTACTGCTGGAACGATGCCTTCACGCTGAAGTGGGACAGGCAGTGTGATGCCTGCTCCTACAACCTGCAGATAGCTTTGGATGAAGACTTCACCGAGGTGGTACTCGACTGGAGTGGCAAGGATGGTGATTGTAATGAGATAGACTACGACCCACCCAGTGGCACCAGTCCCAGCTATGTTGTTGAGAATGCAGCACTGGGCACTGGCAGCTGCGGCACCACATTCTACTGGAGGGTGAGGTCTGCCGATGCTGAGACTGATGAGATAATTCACAGTCCGTGGTCTGAGGTACGCAGCTTCACCGTTGCTGTTGGCCCTATGGCTGCATTAACGCTGACCAATCCCAGCAATGGCGCCATTGGTGTGGCGGTGAGCAATATTCCATTCACCTGGGATGCCGTTGCCGATGCCACTGGCTATGAGTTCAGCCTGGTGAACGCTGCGACCGATGCTGAGGTTGTATCAGCGACTGCAGTATCAGGGACGACTTACACCTATACCGGCACGCTTTCCTACGACACTTCTTACTTGTGGACGGTAAAGGCGTTCAAGGATACTACGGCGTTTGGTGACGCTACAGCGACCTTCACCACAGGTAAAGAGGGAGTTGTACCGCCTGCGCCTAGTACTCCGGCATGGGTGTGGGTGATTATCGCCATTGGTGCTTTATTGGTGATTGTTACCATGGTGCTTATCTTCCGAACACGAAGGGTGTAATAACCCTTGCTCACTTAACCTCTCCCTTGAAGGGAGAGGAATAAGGTGATGGTGAAGATAGAAGGGGGGCTTTCGAGCCCCCCTTCCCTTTATTTGAGATTGCTTCGTCATCCCTCGCTTGGGCTCGGGATTCCTCGCAATGACACTTCCCATTATGTCGTTGCGAGGCACACCCCGCTTTGTCATTGCGAGGAGCGGTAGCGACGAAGCAATCCCCAGGTTAAAAATGTAGTTGCCCAATTTATTGGGCAATTGTGCCTGATGAATCAGGCAACTACAAAATGCGGAGGCCAAGCAACCTGGACTGGGCCCCCGCAGGGAAAATCCTAAATGCTAAGTGCCCCACCGAGATTGCCGCGCTTCGCTCGCAATGACAATAAGAAAAAGGCTCGGAAACGACAAAAAAGAGGCGCGCAATGACATCCCCCTTACCTTATTGTGAGGCACACCCCCCCTTTGTCATTGCGAGGCACAACGTGCCGAAGCAATCTCGAAGTTAGTAGCTATCAGCCATTGGCTAACTACTGACCACTGATTGCTGACCGCTGATTACTGACTACTGACCGCTAATCGCTGACTGCTGACCGCTGACTGCTGACTGCTGATTACTGACCGCTGGCATAGCAATAAGGGAACGGAGTTGCTATAATTCCATTTTGACTGTGGTTATATTCAGCATGACCTGGCAATCTGGTAAAGTGGTAAGAACTACGGAATGAAGTTACTACGCTGCCTGATCATTGCCCTTGCCATCTGCCTGGTGGCTATCCCGGCGTTAGTCACCCCTGTACAGGCTACCTCGGAGCGAGTCTCACTTTCACCAACCGAGGGCTGTGTGGGGGATAAACTGACCGTTAACGGCGAAGGTTTCCATTCAGGGGAAATGGTTGACGTTTATTACGATGATGTGCTGCAGGATAGCACAAGAACATACCTGGGACAGCAATGCCCCCACGGATTCTTTGACCTATCTTTTCCCGTGCCTGAATGCTGTGAAGGATACCATGAAGTTTATGCTGAAGATGCCAAGGGCAGGAATGCCACGGCACATTTTGTGGTTAATCCGGGGATAAGCCTGGACACGAAGTCGGGGCATACAGGGGATAGTGTAGAGGTAAGCGGAGGCGGCTTCCCGTGCGAAGCAGGTGGCATTAACATCCGGTATTACCTCGATGATGATTCCTATGTTGACTTCCCGGTCACCGCTGACGCTGACGAAGATGGCAGCTGGGAAGAAGGCTTCTCCGTGCCCGCTTCAGCGAAGGGAGAACACACCGTAGGTGCCTACTATGACGATGACAAGGGTACTTTGAGCGATGTTAGAGAGGCCAGTTTCGAAGTCGAGCCAATAATAACGTTGAATCCGGGTTCAGGCTGCGCTGGCGAGATTATTGCCGTAAGTGGGACTGGCTTTGGGAGCGAAGACGACATCGAATTAAGGTATGGTGGTCAGAAATTTGGCGAATACTACGCCGATGAAAATGGCAGTTGGGGAGCGATAAGCTTTACCATACCCGAGGGCAGCCAAGGCAGTTATGTTATTGGAGCCTTTCATGGTGGCTCCATCGTGGCGATTGCCTCAGCTACGTTCAACCTGGGGGCGGGCATAACGCTGCAGCCAGCAACGAGCCCCAGCTCGCCGGGTCACGTGGGACAGACTTTTAATGTCACCGGCAAGTCTTTCGACCCCAGTGTCGCGGTAAGCATCAGCTATCAAAATGAGACAGTTAATGTCTTCGCTGATGCCGAGGGCGATGTTTCCGCGGTTACATTCACAGCCCGGGGAAGGCATGGTGAGCAGTATATCAACGCTAGCTATGAGGGCAATTCTGCTTGTTCGGCGGTGTTTTATATGGAGGGGACTCCGCCCGATGAGCCAGTGCTCAACTCGCCCGTTGATACCAGGACTGGCCTCTTCGGCAGCTTTCTGGGCAGAGCATCCCCGACATTCAAGTGGTCAAATGTAACTGACCCCAGCGGAATCGCCAGCTACGATTTAGAGATATATAGCGGCGATAATTCCGCGGTCTCTATCTCGGTCCCAATAGAAGCTGTCAGCTTCCATGGCGATATTGTTGCCTACAGCTTGCCCGGGAAGTATGCCCTATCTTACGGCAGCTATTATTGGAAGGTAAGAGCCACAGATGGCGCGGAGAATGAAGGAAACTGGGCAGAGGCAAAATCCTTCCACGCTGGAGTTCTACCGCAATGGGCAGCGATTACCATTGCGCTCGGGCTGCTTCTGGTGGTCATCCTGGGGGTGGGCATCTTCATCAGGAGACGGTTGGGATATTACTACTACGATTAACATAGCTATCAGCTTTCAGCCCTCAGCCTTCAGCCATCAGCTATAAGCTATCAACTAACAACTAACTACTGACCGCTGACTACTTTTTCATTTTTGCCCTTTGATTTTTGAGTTTTGCTTTCCTGGGATTGCCACGCTACGCTCGCAATGACAATGGGAAAGGAGGCGCAATGACAGGTAAAAAAGGCCGCAATGACACCGTTCTGTCGTTACGAGGCACAAAGTGCCGAAGCAATCTCCAGTTTAAAAATGTAGTTGCCCAATTTATTGGGCAATTGTGCCTGATGAATCAGGCAACTACAAAATCTGGAGGCGAAGCAACTTGGACTGATACCCCGCAGGTTAAATCCTGAACTCGAAGCACTAAACTCTAAACAAGTTCAAAAATTAAATATAAAGAATCAAAATTACAAATCAAAATGTAAAAACCCTCCTCATTCTGCCCTTTGATTTCTGAGTTTTGCTTTCCTGGGATTGCCACGCTACGCTCGCAATGACAATGGGAAAGGAGGCGCAATGACAGATGAAAAGGGGCTCGCAATGACAGTGGAAATGGGGGCTCGCAATGACGACAAAAAGGGGCTCGCAATGACCCCTCCTGTCATTGCGAGGAAGTCCGTCACTTGACGGACGACGAAGCAATCTCAAGGGGTTGCCATTGACTTATGAATTTTTATATGATGTATTGCAATTCTCGATGAAGGTTGTTAATCTTGTTCAAATAATTAAAATGAATAACTTGAACCGAAGCTATAAAAGGAGGGATTTCCGATGGACAAAAGGATAAAAGGGTGGACTGGAAGACTATTTTACGTTGTCATTGCGGTGGTAATGACTTTCGGCTTGCTTCTGGCGCCAGCTGCCGCTCCGCCAGTTAGCGCCGCTGAGGTGAATGCCGAGTGGGACAAGGTGGATACCCCCAGTATGGATGATTGGAAGATTGCTACAGGGTCCGATCTCTACATACCCGCCCTGGGCATTGATGGTCAGAGGCTCTACGTTATCGGGACGATGTGGGTGGATGAAGATGGGGATGGGCGGCTGGATGGTGACGAGGAAACGGCCCGACTGTGGAAATCTGAGGACGGCGGGGCTACCTGGGATGACATAACCGAGAACGTTATGAAGGAAATTTGCGACGAAGTCTACGGTTCTGATGAGACGATTCCCTGGACCGATATGGTTGCCTGGTTCAACTTCCTTACCGCGGCCCTGGATGATTCCACCTTTATAGCCATTAGCGCCTACCTGGGCAATATTTACGACCCATTGAACTGGCAGCAGGTGGTGCTCATCTCCGAGGATGGTGGTGAAAACTTCGCGCTCCTGCCTCATCCTATACATGATACTTCGGCAGGGACCAATCTTACCGATATTTTGAACATAAACATCGGCCCCGAGATTGATGGAGTGCGCAACATTGCTGTGGCTGGCTTCGAAGATCCTAACCGCAGCGTTGTTGGTTTGACTGTGGGGGCAGATGGCGAAGAAGGCCGCGTCTATCGCTACCGGACCGGCGGCCTTGTTGGTGGTCGATGGGAGGATGCCGCCACCGGCAAGCCTGGCTGGATTAACTGTACTGCAGCTACCTGGGTGTATTTCTCCGGTATGTTCGCTGATGACAATACTCTGGTGGCTATTACCCACAATACTAATATGATTGCCCACCCTTGTGGTGCCCCTAACAATTACTCTTATCTCCAGACCGGGACGTGGAGTGGGAGTAATGTGAACTGGAATGAGGCAGCTTCGCGTGGGGAGGCAGCCCTTTTAACTACCGAGCCCGCTGCCTGGTGGGCCACTAAAGCTTCAACCGCGGGGGTAGGACTGCCGCTTGACTATGATGGCAGGAGCAAGAATACGAGGTATGCCTGGGTATATCTAAACGTTGTTGAAGGAGCTGATGAAACCGCTCTAGGCACTATTTACCGTGTGGTCAATGGTAATGCTGAGCCTATTGCGCAACAAGTCCCGGGGCAGCCCTGGCTGGCGATGGTTTTCTACTTTGGAATGATAGACGAAGGTAAGGCTGTTGCCGGGCTATTGGGTAATGGTGGGATTATGGATGGTAAGCATATAGAGGGTCTTGCTGGAGTTGCAACCCAGGCCTTAATGCTGAGGACCGGGTGTTGTGAAGGTGTGCAGGTTTACCGCAACGATGGCATCGCCGATATGGACATCTGCTGTCAGGCGTGGAAGTCGGCGTGCAAGCCGCCCACCGGGCATGGCGGTGCCGCGGCTATTATTGCCCCCCCCGGTGGTACCAAGGTTTACTGTGTCGTCACGGGACTCACGACTGGCATGGCTCCAGATATGCTCGGTTCAGAGAAAAACCTCCATAATGTTGATAAGTATGATGAAAGTGCCTTTTCGGTGAGCTTCGATGACGGCGATTCCTGGAATCAGATCGGGTTAATTGATACCGATATGGATTACCTCACCGATATTGCTCAGTCGCCCGACTGCAACACCACCTATCTCGCCAGTATCAACACCAATCTAACCGGAGAGCGAACAAAATTAGATACACATCAAACTCTTAAACAGCAATTAATCGAATGCGGTGAGTGCGATAGCGTTTTCTTCAAGTCGAAGAATCTTGCTGAGGAGAATATTTATGCGCGAGGCTACAGCGACACGTGGTTCCGGGTGTGGAACCGCGAGCTCACAAATACCTCGGCGCTTAACGGTGCCGATACTCCCCAGATTGGCCTCATCAGGCTGGCTCCTGAGGAAACCGGGGAGATAGAGACCGTTTACTTCGTTGACCGTGGCGGCGACACCGTTTACTACGATAACAACAAAGGTCTGGGCTGTTGGGAAAAAGGAAGCTCGACCGTTGACGAGATATCCGATTTAGCTGTTCAGGACGAGGCTACCATCTATGCCGTGGGCTTCAACGGCGATGTGGCAGTATCCGATGACCACGGGTATGGTGCTTCGTGGAGCAGCACGATGGACAGCAAAGTTGACGAGGGACATACCATAGCCGTGCATGGCGAGGGGGATGTCCTCGTTGGTGGTGCTGACGGCAAGGTGGCTTACTCCGACGATGACCTGGCCACCTTCCTTGATGGCGAGGCCAGCTTCACCAAGCTGGATGACATCGGCGACGCAAGTGGGAATGATGAGTTGCGAGTGCATGTTGCCTTCGACAGCTACTTCGACTCCAACAGCGTCGTTTACGCTGCGGTGAGTTATGTCGATACTGCCTGCGGCTACGGAATTCCGGTCAATGACGACGACAACGGCATTTACCGCTGGGTCATTGATGAGAGCACTGCGTTTACCGACCTCGGTGAATGTACTGGTACTGCAACGCCATATGAGGCTCAGCTTGGCTTAGACGGGTGTGGTGAGGCTCAGGTTGGCTACTACGGCATAGTCCTCAGTAATGCTGAGGGCAATCCCGAGACCGATGCCACCACTGGCGGCGTTCTGTATGCCACCTTCTATGATGCCGATGGCAATGTCACCGGCGTGGCTCGCTGTCTCAATCCCGCCGAGGAAGTGGCCTGCGGCGAGGCAGTGTGGGATTACCTGATTGAGGAGGTAGATGAGTATCATGGGGCATTCACGCTGGAGCCTTCCAGCTTGAAGCTCTGCGGCTGTCTTACTCCTGATACCAACAGCAAGCTGTGGGCTATTGATGATGCCCGTTACTACAATGCCACTGTGGTTGAGGAGGACCCCCGCTACATCTCTACCCTGGGTCGCCTGTGGACCTACGAGGACTGCTATGCCAAGGCAGGTCCAACAATCCTCAGCCCGGCAGATAATGCTTTGATAGATGCCGACCCGTGCTACTGCTGGAACGATGCCTTCACCTTGAAGTGGGACAGGCAGTGTGATGCCTGCTCGTACAACCTGCAGATATCTCTGGATGAGGACTTCACCGAGGTGGTAGTGGACTGGAGTGGCAAGAACGCTGATTGCACCGAGGATGACTACGACCCACCCAAGGGCTCCGCACCCAGCTATGTAGTTGAGAATGCAGCGCTGGGAACTGGCAGCTGCGGCACCACCTTCTACTGGAGGGTGAGGTCTGCCGATGCTGAGACTGATGAGATAATTCACAGTCCGTGGTCAGAGGTACGCAGCTTCACCGTTGCCGTTGGTCCTATGGCTGAGGTAACGCTGACCAATCCGGGCAATGGCGCCACTGGCGTGGCGGTGAGCAATATCCCGTTCACATGGGATGCCGTTGCCGATTCCACTGGCTATGAGTTCAGCCTGGTGAACGCTGCGACCGATGCTGAGGTAGTATCAGCGACTTCAGTATCAGGGACGACTTACACCTATACCGGCACACTTTCCTACAGCACTTCTTACTACTGGACGGTAAAGGCGATGAAGGACACTACGGTATTTGGTGACGCTACAGCAACCTTCACCACAGGTGCGGAGGGAGTTGTACCGCCTGAGCCGACTACTGCGTCATGGTTGTGGGTGATTATCGCCCTTGCTGCTGTGGTGTGGCTGGTGATTCTGGTGCTTATTTTCCGAACACGAAGGGTGTAACAACCCTTGGTTAGCAGGCAAAGGGGGGCGTTGAGCCCCCCTTTCCTTTTGTTTGAGATTGCTTCGTCATCCCTCACTTGGGCTCGGGATTCCTCGCAATGACGCCTCCCTTATGTCATTGCGAGGCACGTCTACCCTCTGTCATTGCGAGGCACGCAGTGCCGAAGCAATCCCCAGGTTAAAAATGTAGTTGCCCAATTTATTGGGCAATTGTGCCTGATGAATCAGGCAACTACAAAATCCGGAGGCGAAGGGCCCGCAATGCCCCTCCTTTGTCATTGCGAGACACACCCCCCTTTTGTAGTGCGACCCTTCAGGGTCGTGCAGCACGAGGCTAAAGCCTCGCACTACATTCTTGAACATTTCTGTCATTGCGAGGCGTGGTTTAAAAATGTAGTTGCCCAATTTATTGGGCAATTGTGCCTGATGAATCAGGCAACTACAAAATCCGGAGGCGAAGCAACCTGGACTGATACCCTGCAGGGGAAATCCTAAACTCTAAGCACTAAATTCTAAACAAACCCAAATATCTAAATTCAAAGCCCAAAACCGTTTTGGTCATTGGGGTTTTGGGTTTTTGACATTGTTTAGTATTTCGGATTTAGGATTTAGAATTTGGTTTTCCTGAGATTGCCGCGCTATGCTCGCAATGACAGGTAAAAAAGGGCTCGCAATGACAGGTAAAAAAGGGCTGGCAATGACAACAAAGAAGGGCGCAATGATGCCCTCCCTGTCATTGCGAGGCACTTCGTGCCGAAGCAATCTCATGCTATAATGGTGCAATGACAGGTAAAAAAGGGCTCGCAATGACAGGTAAAAAAGGGCTGGCAATGACAACAAAGAAGGGCGCAATGATGCCCTCCCTGTCATTGCGAGGCACTTCGTGCCGAAGCAATCTCATGCTAT
>Ga0307427_1000774_pt1 | contig 18435 bp, 17 predicted proteins | sample SalMarWE160190MG_FD_202162 | JGI IMG/M metagenome (GOLD analysis project Ga0307427, IMG submission 202162) | Salt marsh sediment microbial communities from the Plum Island Ecosystem LTER, Massachusetts, United States - WE1603-190 | ecosystem: Environmental > Aquatic > Marine > Intertidal zone >... | reverse complement strand
TTCACGCATCGAGCTCAACAATGAGCTATCGCAACTGGAAGAGGAGATTGCCCGCTATGAACTTCAAACGCTGCTCGGTGAAGAGGATGATAAAAGAAACGCAATTATGGCGATCAACGCGGGAGCGGGCGGCACTGAGGCCCAAGATTGGGCGGAGATGCTATTCAGGCTCTATCTGAGATGGGCCGAATCCAGAAAGATGAAGACCAGCATCGTTGATTATCTCGCCGGGGATGAGGCGGGCATCAAGAACGTGACCTTAACCGTGAGCGGCCCTTTTGCGTATGGGTATCTGAAATCTGAGCATGGCGTTCATAGGATGGTCCGCGTGTCGCCCTTTGATGCCAACCAAAGAAGACACACCTCTTTTGCCTCGGTTTCCGTTCTGCCGGAGATAGAAGACGACATAACCATCGATATCAATGAAAAGGACCTCAGGATAGAGACCTTCCGGTCGAGCGGGCCAGGAGGCCAGCATGTGAACAAGACCAGCTCTGCAGTTCGGATTATCCACCTGCCGACCAATATCGTTGTCCAGTGCCAGAACGAAAAGTCCCAGCACAGAAACAAGGATATGGCCCTGAAGATCCTAAGGGCACGGCTCTATGCACTGGAAAAGGAGAAACAGGAACAAGAGAAACACTTACGCCACCGATCACAGAAGGAGATAGCCTGGGGAAGCCAGATACGATCTTACACATTCAACCCATACCGGCTGGTGAAGGATCACCGGACAAACCTCGAGGTAGGAGATGTTGAACGGGTAATGAACGGGGATATTGATATGTTCATCGATGCTTATCTTACGTGGTTACAGGATTAAAAAAGATTGCTCCCTGCTCTCCATCCGCTCTATTCACTGTTGCTTACAAAAGATCTCGGAGCTTACTCGATAACTCATGGATATTAAAGGGTTTCTGGATGAAGCCATTGCATCCACGGCTCAATATCCCCTTTGCCTCGCCGTCCAGGCTGTAGCCGCTTGAAAGGAGCACCTTGACCCCGGGATTAATCTGCTGTAGTCCCTCATAGGTTTCGCTGCCGCCCATGCCGGGCATAATCATATCGAGGATCACCACATCAAGGGTATGCTTATTGTCCCTGTAGACCTCAATGGCCTCTTTGCCGCTGTTTGCAGTTAAAACCTCGTAGCCTATGGCAGCAAGCATGTCTTTCCCCACAGTGAGCACCCTCTCCTCATCATCAACAAGGAGCACAGTCCCCGATCCTCTAACAAACTCCTCGGGAATCGCCCGCTCTCCTTCCGGTTCCTTATCAGAGGCTCGCAGGTAGATGGTAAAGGTGGTTCCCCGGCCTTTCTCACTGTCAACCGTGATGAGACCTCGGTGGTTCTGGATGATGCCGTAAACCGATGCCAAACCAAGGCCGGTGCCCCTTCCCATCTCCTTGGTGCTAAAAAAGGGGTCAAAAATCCTTTCCTGCGTAGCCTCGTCCATACCGACTCCGGTATCAGTCACCGTGATCTTCACGTATCTACCCGGTTCAATGTCAAGTGGCTTGACATGGTCTGCATCAAGAGGACTATTTTCCGTTTGAAGATAGAGCTCCCCTCCGCCAGGCATGGCCTGCCAGGCATTCACATAAAGGTTTAACAAAACCTGTTCAATCTGTCCTTGATCGCCCTCTACCGGCCATAGATCCTCCTGATATTTGGTATGGATGGCAATCTCCTTCTTCGTGCGTGAAAACATCTCAGCGCTCCTTTTGATGAGCTCGTTGATGTTCATGCTTTTCACCTCATACATGCCGCCCCTGGCAAATCCCAAGAGCTGCTTGGTAAGCGCGGCGCCACTCTGGATATGTCTCTCTATGTCCTTTAACCGCCCATAAAAGGGATGGGTGGAGTCGGCCTCCAAGAGCATCAAGGACGTATTGCCGACGATAGCCATCAAAAGGTTGTTGAAGTCGTGGGCAATGCCGCCGGCCAGGGTGCCGATCGCTTCCAGCTTTCGGGCCTGCTGGAGTTGGGTCTCCATTCTCTTGCGATCGGTAATATCCACGACAATCCCTTGATAGTGAGTAATCAGGCCCCTTTCATTTCTCCTGATGTATGTCCTATCGTCAACCCACGTTACCCCTCCATCTTTGGTGATAATCCGGTAGGGCTCGTGAGCGAAACTTCTTCTTCCCCTCTCGCTGGTATAGTGGACAATCTCTTTGGCCACCCTCTCCAGATCATCAGGGTGGATAGTCTCGCTGTACAGTACCGTGCCTGATATGAATTCCTCCGCTGTATACCCAAATATACCTTCTACATTATCCGTAACAAATTCAACAGGCCAACCCTCGTCATTTTTCCAAAGGAAGGCAACTGTCGGGCTCTTGCTGATGATATCGTACGCCTCCTTCAGCGCTTCCTCTGCCTTCCTGCGTTCAGAGATATCACGGGCGACGCCGATCCTGCCTATAGGCTTCCCATGAGCATCCAGCAGTGAGGTAACATTTAACTCAACAGTAAGCCTTTTCCCATCTTTTGAGATAACCTCGACTTCATAGATCGGTATTGTTCTTCCGGCAAGGCCTCGTCTGAAGCGTTCGTTCGTTGATTCGATGTATTCGGGAGCAAGGATCTCGGTGAAAGGACGCCCTATGAAAGCCTGGGAAGAGTAACCGGTAGTCGTCTCGAATTCATGGTTCAGAAAGGTAAATCGTCCCTTTGTATCTAACGTAAGGACAACATCGGTCATCGTTTCAACAAGCGTACGATATCTCTCCTCGCTTTCTCTCAGGACCTCTTGGGATCGGTTCAGCTTGGCCGTCATAGTATTAACAGCATCAATAATGCTGGTTAATTCCTTGGTGCCTGCTCCCTTGCTTTGATCAATGGGCTGATCAGTGCCGTCAAGCTTTCGATTCACTATGCTCCCAACAATCTCGCTTACGGGATTTGATAATTTTTTATTCACGATGAACTGGAGAAAGAATATAAGGAATGAAAAAACCGCTGCAAAAATCACGAATATCTGACCAACACGGTAAACAAGCGCTTGAAAAAGCTCGGCCTTGGGCACGACGAAATAGAGCGACCAGCCTATGGGTTCTTCAAGTTTTGCCCGGTAGCACAAATACCTCTTGTCATGATACAGGAAGGTTTGAAGCCCTCTTGAGTCCGGTTCGCTCCAATTGGTGAGTTCAAATCCAAGATTATGCCGGCTGTCAATGAGGTGCCTGTCAGGATGATACACCACGGTGCCATCGGAAGAGAGGATAAACAGATAGCCTCCTTTCAAGATCTCCCCCAAATTGAAATGTTGGGCTAAAGGAATAATCCCCTCCAGATCTTTTTCCAATACGATCAGCCTATCTCCATTGAGCGGGTAAAGAAAACTCACTACCGGCTGCCGACTAAAGAGTGATTGATGTACCTTTGATACCGGGATTTTCTTCCCTATATATTCGATATGAGAAAGATTTATTCCCTGGTATTGTTCATACGGTTTCTGAATATGAATGATGCTGTTGGAGCGATCCAGGATATAATAGCTGTCTCTGAGGTTCTGAAAATGGAGATTTTCCTGGAGGTACTGAATAACCGCGGACTCCGGACCGTCAGGAATTCTTGCTATACTATGTTGAATGTATTCATGATACTGGCTTAAATAGTCTCGTATAATTTCCCCGCATGTTGTAACGGTTGTGATCATGGCTGACGCATAATCATTCCTTTTTTTCTTGCTTTCAACTGCTGCTACTATCAGTGAGGTAAGGAGATAAAAGGAGATTCCGGTACCAAGTATGACACGCATAAGCCTTGCACGTAATGAAAGCCTCTTTGTCATAGTATCTGCCCCGCATTGAAAAATGTTCCGTTTTTTATCCGGACTTCAAAGATAGGACGGATAACATCACCGAAGGCATCAAACCTTACTGGACCCATAACGCCATCAAATCTTGCGATTTCAAGGAGCGCTTTCTTGAGCTCTTGGGCGGTACATTCCTTACACTGTTTACAGGCTTCCGTAAGAATCTGGATAGCCTCATAGGCCCGAACGGTGCGGGCAGTAACCGGCTTGTTAAATCTTTCTTGCACCTGCTTTGAAATAACCTCATAGTGAGGGTTCTGATACCGGGGACTGATAAAGGTAATAATAGTCAAATCTTCCACTGCCTTACCGCCATAGCGAATAAGATCAGGGGTCTGAGCCCATAACGTGGCAATCAAATCGCCCTTAAATCCTTGAGCGCGAAGCTTTTGAGCGGCAACGCCGGTCATGGTTACCTCTGTGAGCAGCATAATCGCATCAGGTCTTGGATCCAGCAGCGCTTCTATGATCTTCTTCCAATCGGTTGTCTTTTGTGAATTGAACTGAATCGGAGCGATATGCCCGTCATAATAGTTCCTTGTTTGCTCCACATAGTCCGTCGCGAAGCTGGGATTCGACATATCCAGGAGGAAGGAAACAGTTTTAATCCCTCTTTTTCCAAGCAGAGCGCTCAAGGCTCGTCCATACGTGCTGTTATCAACACAGGTTCGAAAAAAAAGGTCGTCCTTCCCGCTCAACTGAGTGGTACCAGTGAAGGAGGTGAATAAGAGTGTATTGTGTGAGGTCACATAGGGATATGCCATAAGCGTGGCTTCTGAGTAGGTATGGCCGATAATAACGGGGACACCCTCCGCAATCAACTCCCTGTCAGCCTGAAGAATCCCTTCGTCCGTATTCTTATCATCCTTTATCAACAGAGAGAGGGGATGTCCGTTTATCCCCCCTTTTTTGTTGATATCTTCGACAGCAAGCATAGCGCCGTCACGGATATATTCTCCTGCAGTACCTCCATGACCGCTTAGATTAATTGAGAGCCCGATTTTAATCGGTTCTTTTCTCCGATCACAACCAGCAAGAAACAGTATCTGTGAAATAAGCAGTATCAATAAAAGAAGGAGTGCGCCCCTTTGTTTATGCATGGTAGCTTCCTTTGCGATACGGTATCCCTGAGGTGAGATTATATAAGAGACGAGAAGATCAGGCAATCTTTACCGATACCCAGCGGCTTGTTATCGGTTCATTGACAGTAACATACATCAGAGGATTCGAAATTCCGACTCTTGCCTATCCTCCCTTATAGGCTGCCTCCATGTCCTTCATGTAGTGCCCGATGCCCGCTGCTATTCCTGAGGCAACCCTCGTCAGGTAGGCATCGCTCCCGAGCCGCGTGCATTCGACCGGGTTCGTGATATAGCCTATCTCCACGAGGACAGCGGGCATCTCGGCGCCAATCAACACATAGAACGGCGCCTGCCTGACGCCTCTATTTTTTACCTGTTTGTAGCCTCCGCTAACCTCGCTCATCAAGCCCCTGTGCACGAACTCAGCCAGCCTGCTCGACTCATGTATCTTGGTATTGAGCATGAGGCCATTGAGGATCACCTGGAGATCGCTGATATTCTTGGTGGAGGTGGCATTTTCCCTCGCCGCAAGATTCATGCTGTCTTCATCCAGGGCAATATTCAGGAAGTAGGTCTCCAGGCCCTGGACATTGGTGTACCTATGCGCATTTACGTGAAGGGAGATAAAGAGATCCGCCTTTTCTATGTTGGCCATTGCGGTTCGCTTTTCCAGAGGCAAGAATACATCGGTTCCTCTCGTGAGCACGGGCTGGCAATCGAGGTTATCTCGTACCTTTTCCGCCAGGATACGGGCGAGCTTGAGCACGATGTCTTTCTCCTTCATCCCTTTCCTGCCGACAGCACCCGGATCCTTCCCGCCGTGCCCGGCATCGATAATGATCCTCCGTACCCTAAGCCCCAGCTGCTTTGCCAGGGAAAGCTCTTTTTGCATCTCCTCCTTTTTCACCTTCTTTTCCGGAGGCTTTTCCGCACTTGCTGCTTCACCGGGCATTGTCTCCTCACCCTGCACGTCGATCACAATCCTGAACGGATCAAAAAGATGAAATATCTTGTATCCCACCATGTTATCGATATCGAGCACCACCCTCACGGTGTCTTTGTCGTACTGTCCAGCCCTGGCCATTCGCAACAAGTTATTTTTTATCGGGATGGAGGTCTCTATCTCCTTGTTAATCCATGCGTTACCCAAATCCACATAGAGGCGTCTCGGCTTCTTGAGATCCGGATCTTTTTTCAGAAGATGGCCCTCGTACTTCACCTGATCCGCTAGGTCTATAACGACCCTCGTATAGGTCGGGGTCGACCAGTGCCTGATATCCTCGACCCGTACCATCTGCTGCAATTTGGTATAGTCAGCTTTGCCCTTTTCCCGCGCCACCCTCTTCTTTCCGAGGATGCGCTCCAGCCTATCCAGCATCAGAGAGGCCTTAGCACACATATCACCCTGCGGAAAGTTTATCTCTACCTTGAGGAACTCTATATATGCCTGCCGTGAATCCTTCTTGCGCTCGTAAAATATCACCCCCAACTTGTACTGGGCATCATCGGCTAATTTGTGTGCCTTGTATCTCTTGGCTAGCTCCCGGTAAAGCGCGATGGCTTGATCGAGGTCTGAGCTCTTTCCTGAGTACCGCGAGAGATCGGTCCAGAGCTTGCCTGCCTTGTACATCGCCCATACCGCTTCATCGGTATCCGGGAACCCCTTGTAGACCCTCTCGTAGCGCGTTATGCATCCCTCCCAGTTGTGGCGGTACCTTCTCTTGTTCGGGGATTGATACAGTCCGTTGAAGCAATCCTGTGCCTGCTTAAAAAGGCTTTGAGCTGAATCTTTGGGCAAGGGGTGGCTGGAATAGGCAGAGGAGGCAAGAAAAAGGGCGAAAAAGAGGGATAGGGAAACTGAAATCAGCGCATGCCTTCGAACTAAAAACCTCCACATCATGTAAGAGCCTTTTTCATGCCTATAGACATGGGATGAGGTGTTGTACGATGGATACCCCCTTTAACACGCTTGGTGTAGGAGCAAGATACAAGGTACGCCTCGGTACACTCCCATCCATCACGTCATAATCTCGTCTTCTTGCTCGTGCCTTGAATCTTCCTTTTTGCTCTCATAAACGGGCGCGTTTCCGGGGGAGCGTATCTCCCTTTCTTTTGCAACCTTCTCCCTCGAGAGCGCTCGTATCTCTTTCTTTAATCGAAATCGCTCAAATATCCCGAAGAAACCGGTAATCAATACCCCGAGCAAAAATACTATGATCATGACCAGGTAAAAGGCCGTAGGGGGAGTTTCGTGAGACCAAAAAAGGAAATCCACCCTGAGGATTAAGGTCTTTGAAAGTTGCCCGAGGTTCTCGACGATAAGGATTATCACCAACAACATGATCAATATGCTCACAATAGCCTTTATGTGTTTCATAGATCCTCCTCACCTCTTGTTAGAAGCCTACCAGTTACACGCACCTTTTCCCATTCTTGCTGTCGCCCTCACCTATTCGGCCCTCCTCTCAGTCAAAGGAGTACGATACACGCCATAAAGCAGAAGCTTCACAAGATTATCCAAACACGATGAATCGCCCCTTATAGGTCATGAAAAAGAGGCAGCAGTTTTTTATACGTCGCTCGGATATGCTCCGGAATTACCCGCACTTCCCCAACCACGGTCATGTAATTGGTGTCCCCGCTCCAACGAGGGACAACGTGGAAGTGGATATGATCCTCGACCCCGGCACCGGCTATCCTTCCCATGTTTAATCCCACATTGAATCCACCGGGGTTCATGACCCCCTTTAAGATCCCCACGCATTTCTCAACCATGGTGATGAGGTCGAGCTTCTCATCATCGGCGAGGGCATCAAGGGCGGAAACGTGGCGCACCGGTGCCACGAGAAGATGACCGCTTATGTAAGGATACCTATTCATCAATACAATGCTCCGATCTCCTACATAGAGGATCAACCGTTCCTCATCGCGGCTCCTGTCATTACCCGGACAAAAGATGCACTCACCTTTCTCGTTGCTCACAGCAACATACTCCATCCGCCATGGCGCCCAGAGAATCTCCATCACCTTTCCTCAAATGGAAATGATCGTTGCCTTGATTTCATCTGCTATCTGCACAATCCCGATAGAATTGGATCCTGCTATCCTGAAGCCCGTGGCAGTTCCGGGGTTAAAGAAGAGAATACCATCATCGGCATGATTGGATGGCCTGTGTGAATGCCCATAGATTATTGCGTGTACATCTCTAAACTCGGAGCGTATTCTTCTCTCTATCCCGAGTGGGGATCCCCATCCATGGATAAGACCGAAACGAAAACCATGTACCTCAATAATCTCCTTCCTGGGGAACCTATCCCTTACATCCATGGTGTCCATATTGCCCTGAACCACGTGCAGGGGCTTTTGAGACAGGTATTCGGCGATCTCTACGGAGACGAGATCTCCTGCGTGAAAGATCATCTCCACGTCGGAGAAGTAGTTCTCATATATATCGACCAACTCCGAACTCACCGCATGGAGGTGTGTATCTGAGATGATACCGATCTTGACCATGGAAAAGCTCTCCTTGAGATATCGACCATTCTCCTGATTTGTCGAAGAAGTATACCAGAATATGGCAAAAAGACAACCTCAAATGAGGGCCCTCCACCCAATCGGCATTGACAAGCCCCGGCAATCCCCCTATACTCCACCAGTCAATTCAGACAATCATACCTTGTCCAGAAATATACCACTAAAGAATGTACGCCCGGAGGACGCGGCTTTTGAGCTAAACCCAATCCTCTATGACCATGTCTGTGCCGGGGAGTGATGGAGTAATGGAGTGTTGTTGAAGTAATGGGCGAGAATTGAGAGAAGAGTTTTGAAAGGAAAGGAGGCCCTGCAAAGACTGTCCCGCTTGGTCTGTGCGTGAAGGGTATCCGCTAAGATGCTTTTCAATACTCCATTCATCCACTACTCTATTACTCCGTTTCAATGAAAGAACCATGACCGACAGAGCCATCATCTTTGACAACACCACAGGATGTGATTTTTCTCGACAAAACATGCAACGCCATCTCTCAGGGAGGCAGACATGAAGGTACTCGTGTACGGTACGGGAGGCAGGGATCAAAGCCTTGCCGATAAATACGGAGACAGCCAGCACGTGGACAAGGTCTATTTCGTGCCCGGCAATCCCGGTGTGGCGTATACCTTAAAGGGAAAGAGGGGGCTGATAGAGTGTTTCGATATACGGGATTTCACCGAGGTCGCGAATTTTTGCCGGGAAAACAAGGTTGATCTTGTTGATATCGGCTCGGAAAATCCCCTGGAACAAGGGCTGGTTGATATGCTGAATGAACACGGCATCAGGACCATCGGGCCAATGAAGCAGTACGTGAGGATCGAGAGCGACCGCTCATTCACCGATGATATCCTGCGCGATATTGGGGTTCCCAAACCCGAATACAGGATCTTCGATGATCCGCAGAAGGCCAAGGAATATGTGAGAACTATCGGCTATCAGGTCTTCGTCAAGGCAAACGGGCTTGCAGCGGGAAAGGGAGCCATCGGGTGCGATGACGTCCCCCAGGCGGAAAGCGCTATTGATAAACTCATGGTGGAGAAGATATTCGGCAGCTCCGGCGATAGGGTCGTCATCGAAGAGAGAAAGTACGGCACTGAGATCTCCTTTTTCGTGTACCTGGACGGCAAGCAGGCTCTTCCCTTAAGGATGTTCGTCCAGGACTACAAGAGGGCCTTTGATCTTGATGACGAGAACGCAATCAGGGAATTCGGCGGCAACCTCAACACCGGCGGTACAGGGTGCTATGCCCCGCACAAACTGGTGAGCCCATGGCTCGTCAACAGGATCATCAAGGAGATCGTGAACCCCACGGTGAACGCTATTTACAACCGGGGCGACTTAGGGCTGGGATGGAACTACAAGGGGGTCCTCTACTTCGGTCTGAACCTCGACCCGTATCATAATCTGGATGTCTTTGAGATCAACGTGCGGCATGGTGATCCCGAATGGGAGGTGCTTTCCCGGAAATTGAGCACCGATCTATTCGAAATAGGCATGGCGGTGTGGGAAGGAACGCTTGATCGGATTCAGCCCGTCTGGAACAGCCAATACTATGTGGATGTGGTTGCCATGGAGGGCCGCTCAAAGGCGAACAAGGGATGGAATAAGGGGTATCCCGGTCGGTACGGAAAAGGCCATAAGGTGGTGGGCCTGGATCAGATCGAGAGGGGAATAGCCATCTACTTTTCAGGGGTGAGGGAGGATCAAGACAAGGGCCTGGTAACCGACGGCGGGAGGGTCCTCCATGTGATCGCAGGGGCTGCCACCTTAGAGGGGGCCCGGGAGAAGGCATACAGGAACATAGGGCGGTTATCGTTCCTTGATCACTATAATGACCATGCAAACTGTATGCGCTACCGAAAAACGATCGGCCTCGAGGAAATACCTTACCTATGAAGGAGTTCCTTTCCTGTCCTCCTCAAACAGGGGCTCATCGAAATCCAATACCTTGAGGGGGCTCTTGCCGGTAAAGAGTTTTATTATCTTCCCAATCGTATAGGCGTTGCCCCTGAGTAACAGCTTGCAGTTCAAAAAACTGCTTCCCCGGATGTCCGTTTCTCCCCTCTCGAGGACAATCAGGCAATCCTTGAACTCGCAGTTTTCAAAATACTTGCCGTCGAGCTCGATCCTTTCCTTGGAGAAGGCAGCATTCTTGTAACGAGTTTTGTAGTCCCCCATGGCCTATTGTTTCCTGGAGAGCCTCTTCCGGAGCCGATCTTTTTTCTCCAGATAGTCGCTTAAGGCAGCCCGTAAGGTATTCGATGCCAGCAAAGCGCAGTGCTCGCTCTCCTTGGGCAGCCCTCCGAGCTTCGCCAGGATGAGCTCTTGGCCGATGGTGAACGCCTCTTCAGTGCTTCTTCCAATGGCGAGCTCACAGGCCATGCAGCCGGCAGCGATGGTGGTCATGCACCCACTGGTAAGAAACCGGGCATCAATGATCCTGCCGCCCTCGATCTTAAGAAACATGGTCAACGTATCTCCACAGGGCCCCATCACTTGTCCATAGGCCTGGGGATCCCGTATCTCTCCCATCTGCCTGGGATTAATCCACCTCTGGATCACCTGTTCTGAAAATGTCTTGCGGGCATCCTCTATAATGGCTGTCTGCATCTCTTCCATTGCCTGGTCAAAATCGTTTGTCATCCCTTGTTCATCCTCCTTCTGAGCGTGGCTCTAGCACCAATCTCTGCCAAAATCAAGGGAAATACGGTGTGTAGGGCAACTCGTGGACCGACTGTGCTGGATCAACCGCCTCTATCGAGCGCCAGGGAAAGAGAGGCCAGGCGGATTGATGTGCTAGGAGAGGCAGGCGGTGATGTCATGCCTGCAGGAGGGTATACCAAAAAAAGACATCTCCGTGTTCTTTTGCATTTAGTTTCTTCGGAGAATCGTGTTATTAGATCTAGCGAGGCTTCGCCTCAAAGCAACGAGGTGTTACCAGCATACATGGGACGAAGCTTCGCGTTGAAAAATGAAAAATGCAAAGTGCAAAAGGTAACATTACTTTTCCCCACATGGTTATAACGGCAATATTCTACCTTTTATTTTTGCACTTTTTCCGATTGCATCTTGGATTGGATGCCTTCAAAAACGTGACACAAATGCTACGATCTTGAGCTATGAAGACCTCCGGATAGGAGATGGGTATGAAAAGCTATCGAAAGGAATTGTGGTTTCATGTGCCCACAAGACGGGCCTTTATCAACATTACGCCCCAGGTGGAGGAATGCCTGAGAGAGAGCACCATCAGGGAAGGCTTCGCCCTCGTGAACGCGATGCACATCACCGCATCGGTGTTTATCAACGATGATGAGGCAGGCCTCCATCACGACTTCGATACATGGCTTGAAAAGCTCGCTCCCCACGAGCCTGTCTCTCAGTACCGGCATAATGTGGGCGAGGACAACGCAGACGGCCATATCAAAAGGCAGATCATGGGCAGAGAGGTTGTGGTTGCCGTTACCGATGGCAAGCTGGACTTCGGCCCATGGGAACAAATCTTCTATGGCGAGTTCGATGGCCGCAGGCGTAAAAGGGTCCTGGTCAAGATAATCGGGGAATAAAATCGTTACACGATTTTATTATAGGAGCTTGATATGAACGCAAAAAATACCAAAGGCACCATAGACTTTGACCATCTCTTCAACCTAATGCTGAAGGAGAAAGACATCGCAGAAATGGCCAGTGGTTACCTCTGCGATGTCAAGGGGATCGACAGGGGAATCGTTTACAATGAGCTGCTCCCCAAAAAGCTGATCGGATACTGCCCGGAGAGAAAGGCCCTCGCCTTTCCCCTTATAAGAGGATTTGTGATCGTAGGGATTCAATATCTGACGATCGAATCAACGGAAGTTGACGGGAAGATCATGATGGAAGGCAGGGAATACTGCCACGAGGAGAGCGACCTAGAAACCGGGATTTTCAACATGCAGAAGAACTTCAAAGAGGTGATCATCACCAACGGCATCCTCGACCTCTTGAGCACGGGAATGACGGGTGTTTCCCTCCCAAGCTTGAAGACGTTGTCGCAACTGCAACTTTTTTCAGATATGAAGGCAACAGTCTGCTTTACGAACACCGTGGATAGAGACACGGCCGTAAAAAGGGTCATCGAAATCCTCCCAAAGGCGAGGATCATCACTGTGCCGCAGGAGTTCAAGCACCTTAATCATCTGCTGCTTGCCAAAGGACGGGATACTGTCAAGGAGCTTTTTTTGGAATCCGGTGCGATAAAACCCGAAAAACAACCATCGAGGCACAAAGGAAATGAGGCCTGTGACGAGGTGGTATGCCGCTATTTCACGGAGCCCGGCCCGCACAATACGGATGCCACCCTTGAGGCGGCAAAAAAAAGGGCAAAGGAGTTAAAAATAGGCAACATTGTGGTATCCAGCTGCAGAGGGACGACCGCCCGCAAGGCCCTTGCCCTGTTTGGGAACGATTTTTCCATTATCGTCGTCACGCACGTTACCGGTTTCAAAGAACCCAACTACCAGGAACTTCCCAAAGAGGAAAGAACGTATCTCTTAGGCAGGGGTGCTCATGTGGTGACCTCCGAGCATGCATTTGGCGGGGTTGGCCGGGCATTCAGGAATAAAACGGGTACCTACCAGATCGATGAGGTCATTGCCTATACCTTGAGGACCTTCGGGCAGGGAACCAAGGTAGCCATTGAGATTGCTCTCATGGCAGCAGATGCGGGGCTTGTCAGGACTGATGAGGATATTATTTCGATCGGAGGGACCTCACAAGGTGTTGACACGGCGCTGGTGCTGAGGGGGACTAATACCCATACCTTCTTTGACCTCAAGGTAAAGGAGGTCATCTGCAAACCAGCCTCGTTTTAGATCCTGGTATCTCGCGAGAAAAACCCACCTCGCTCCGCTCCTCGCAATGACGTCACATACTATTCAGCACATGACCCCGGCACTTCGCTTCAGGGTTCATTATGAAAGAAACGTATCGCTGAACATGGGGATGTCTTTTTTTGCAGGGAACAGGGAGATGTCTTTTTTTGACATATTCCCTTAAAATAAAGGTGATTGCATGGTCCCGAAAAATGGGATAAATTGCCTCTCGGCCATGAGCCCCTCGGCCTTGAGCTCGGGGCCGAATGGCTCGAGGCCGAAGGGCAACCAACCTATAAAGGTAGTATGCGGATTGGATTCATCCGGTTTTTCGGGACAAATGTCAGAGCATAATAAGGGCATAGCAAAAAAAGACATCCCCCTGTTCCTCACATGCATAGCTTTTCGGGAAAAGGGTGTACAACAAAAAAAAGACATCCCCATGCTTTTGCATTGCAGTTTCTCAGGAGAGCAAAGTGTTGTCCGAGCTTATTGAGAAGTTACGCCATGGACACATACCTGCAAGGTTCTTTGAAAAGACAGGGCGAAACAAACCCTGGACATTTAAGAAACTATGCTTACCTTGTGGCTAAAAATTTATGATCAAAAATTTATATTGACAATGCCGTTACGTTCGGGCATATAGAGCAGTCCTTTGCGGTTGCTACTAGTCCTTTGCGGTTGCTACTTTAGCAACATGCGCGCAGGGAACCTAAGTATATAAAAAGAAAGGATGTGATACCCATGGTTTGTACAACGCTACGAGAGGGTTATGAGTGTGTTTTCATGACCAAGAAAGGATGCCAATTCAATGGAGGCAGGTGTCATACTATTGTCGAGCAGTGCGATGGCTGTCAGAGAATCGTCGACTATCCTACCGGTAAGTTCTGCATGAACTTTCTAGATCCTTCCGCTAAATGGAAAAAAGGGGTTTGCAACATGGCTACCCACGTGAAGAGAAATCACGTAGACGATAACCATAAGCTCAATCCCTTGAAGGCATCGAAAAGAAGCCACTAAGAAATCCCCGTCAGGCATTCATTTCCATTGATAAAAAGGTTTTCTAGGTACCAACGAGGTAGTTCACTCTGGGTTGATACCCCGAAGGGAAGACTGATCCGAGGGATTCCGGGCATTTCCTTTACAGAATCGGTGAAACATTTGAAGAGGGAGAGCCATGCGTGCCTCTAAGGCAATGATAAAAACCGCATCCCCGGTGCATGCGTCTCTCCCTAAGAGGGATAGTCTGCACTCGGATGGCGGCAGCTTACCTCCAAGAACTCTCCGATCCCGCACCAAGTTCCGTGCTGTAAAAGCCCTCAGGTAAAGAATTCAAGCCCAGATGACGTGGCTTTGGAGCCTCTCGGAAAAGGGCCGATAGTGTACTCCCAGATCACTGTGTTGTCGGAGTAATGGAGTACTGGAGTGGTGGAGTAATGGTCTTTCACTGAAGGAAGGGTTTTGAAAATCAGGGAGGATGCACCAACATTTTTTCCCGTGGATCTTTTTATGGAGGATATCAGCTATGATGATTTTCAACACTCCAATCATCCAATACTCCATTACTCCTTATCAATGAAAGAACCATGACCGGCAGAGCCACCGTTTCTGACCACACCCAGAGGACGTGTTTTCTGAGATGGATAAAAACGGTGCTCCTAGACAAATTCCCCCTCAGTATTCAATACCCAGAGCCATCTGTTATGAAAAACACATCCCATCCACTCCTTGCCCATACCTATACAGTTTGAGGCAAGGGTTGCGATTTTCATAGGTTTGTCATAGGATAGTACCCACGAGAAGGCCTGGGAGGATATCTGAAGGGACCTTTAAGCTTGATTCCTAAAAGGGCGGCGGTTCGAAATGTCGAGACAGAAGAGAACCTTGTTATACTGTCTGATTGGTATAGGCACTGCGCTATGCCTTTTTGTCCTACTCCAGGAATTGTGCCTCCACCTCTTTCACAAGCCCCCGGCCCTGTTTGGCGCTCCCTTTGCCCTCCTTGCTGCCGCCCTGCTGGTTTCTCTACTCTTGAACATCTCAGCAGCAAAGCGGCTCAAGACTCTTACCGGAGATCTGGATAAGCTCCATGAGGGCAACCTAGAGGGGCTTTCCTTACGGCCTTCTGATGAGGGTGAGGATCTTCCACGGGCCATTCGGGGAATCGCACGGCAACTACGGGAAAGCGAGCAGAAGCACGAGATACTCCTTGAGATTACTCGAACCGTCTCCTCCCGCCTTCACCTCCAGGAGGTGCTGGATGCTATTGTCGAACTTCTCACAAGGCAATTCCGTCTTGATGCATGCTCAATCCGCTTGCTCGACAGGGACGGCAATCTCAGGATCAGGAGCCAAAGGGGTTTGAGCGAGAAATTCGTGGAAACAGCAACGAGAAAACCAACTCCCGATAGCTACTCAGGCGAGTGCTTTCTTACGGGAAAGATGGTCATCATCAATGACGCCGAGAAAATCGATAAGCCCATTTCAACGACCCTTCTGGTTGGCGAGAACATCCAATCATTTGCGGTAACTCCTATAGAGGCAGAGGGTGCGATTATCGGGGTTCTCGTAACTTCTTCCAGGAAAAAGAATTACTTTTATGAGCGATTTAACGACCTCATCTACATTATCGCCAATCAGATCGGCACGGCAATAAGGATATCCCAGCTCTATGACAAGGTATATACCGTCAGCCAGGAACTTGAGAGAACGGTTCAAGAAAGGACACAAGAGCTCGATGAAAAGGGCAAACAACTCATTGAGGCGGAACGGCTCGCTGCCTTAGGCAAAATGGCCGATAGGGTCGCCGATGAGTGCAGGAATTCCCTTACCATAATCGGCGGATTTGCGCGGAGGCTGTATGAAAAGACGCCTGAGGACGACCCACAAAAGAAGGACTTGAAACTCATCATTGAGCAGGTCATGATCCTTGAGGATAGGGTTTCAAGGATCGTTGATGTTAAAAGGGACGTGAGTTAACCCTTCCTTATCAGAGGGAGACACACACCGTATATTTGCGAGAGGGGATGCCTTACTTCCAGCAAGATACCGTCTCCCTCGTGAAGTTTCGCCTTCAAACCAACCAGTTACCGGTGGATTAAAACCTAACCCAAATTTCCTTTTTCATGCGGCTTAGGGCACTGGGTACAGGGCGACATCAATCCCTATCTGAGTGAACAACAAGAGCAGTAGCCCGTTGAAAGACATGACTAAACCTTGATGTCAATAAGCGTACCCTCTGAGGGGCTCGATTCCTTGCCTGATTGCTCCCTTCCCCTGCCCTTTTGCATATCCTCGCGATCTCCTTCCTTCCTCTTCTCGCCCTCAGCCTCTATCCTCTTTTCAGACTCAAACTCCTTCAGTTTGTCCTTTTCCTGCTTTCTTTTATCCTCTTCTTGCTGTATCCTTCGTTGCTGGCTCAGTTCCAGGGCCTGCTTCCTGACGGAATGCGCCTCTTCGATGGCATCTGATTGTCCCAAAATGATACTTACCTCTGTGCTGCTCATCATTGCCTCCTCCAAGATACCTCCTTTGAACATAGGTTTTCTGGAGATGGAAAACCGTACAGCCACTCAATTCATCGCAACGCTCTTTTGTTGTGCCAGAAGTTCTGATTGTCCGGGTATAACGAACGGCGATTCGGGAACCTCACACGGCTAAAAATCTGGTGATATAGGCCTCTCTCACCGCTCCCTCAGACAATGACCCGTTTATCCCACCTATGATAAGCTCCTTCAGTCTCTCCAATGGGGCAACCTCGCTGCTTCGATTGATCTCCTGGGCCAACATGTCGTAGATGATGCCTCTCAACTGCACTTCCCTGCGTTTCATCTCCTCTTTCACCTTATTATTCGGCACACAAAAGGAAATACTAAAGGAAAGATAGGTAAAATCCTTGCTCTTGTGAAAAGGAATGACGAGCGAGTGAAAGTGTATCAGTTGAACCCTTGGGACCGGCAATCCCTGTTGCAGGGTTTTATTGATCTCACTGGGTGCAGCAGTGATCTTCACCCGCCTCATGGACCAATACCCAAGCCCCATAGCAAAACATAAGCCCAAGGCAATACAAGGCCACAGCCACCTCTTTCCCCCATGCCTTCTTCCAGAATCTTGGCGGTTTGTCTCACATGGAATCGATTGAAGCTCTCCATCAGCGTCTTCATCCAGTTCGTTTCCCGTGAACTGCTCATCATCCGGAAAAGACGCATCCCCTCGATGGCCTCGTCCTTCTTGCTCTTTTCCGGGAAATCCACTATCACCTCGGTGAGTATCATCCTGGGACATCATCAACCTTTGTAATAGGCCCTCATCTTTGCCCGCAATTTTATTATTGCCCCTGTGTGGATCTGGGATATCCTCGATTCCGTTAGATCCAATACCTTGGCTATCTCCTTTAATGTCAACTCCTCATAGTAGTAGAGTGAGATAACCAATTGCTCTTTGGGGGAAAGCTGGGCGAGAGCCTGGGAGATTACCCGCTTTAAGTCCTTTTTCTCCAGCTCATCGAATGGGGAAGGAAGGCCCGAGGCCTGCACGGTGAATCTCGGTGTAGAACCATCCGGTAGGGTTTCATCGAGGCTTAAGAGCTCAACACCTCGAACCCTATCGACAACCTTATAGTATGAGTGGATATCAATATTCATCTCCTTGGCAACCTCGATATCCTCTGGATCCCTGCCGGCCCTCATCCTAACGGCTGTAACCGCATTCTCGATCCTGTGAATATCCTTCCGCACAGACCTGGGAACCCAATCCATTTTTCTCAACTCATCTAAGATGGCTCCCCTTATCCTATGCTCTGCATAGGTCTGGAATTTAATCCCCATTTCCGGATCGAATTTATCAAGAGCATCAAGCAACCCTAATATGCCCGCACTTATAAGCTCATCCTTAGAAATATTAGGTGGGAATCTCATGGCCATTCTGTCAACGATGTATTTTACCACCGGCGCATATTTGATGATGCGATCCTCTCTGACCCCTGATTCGGCCCTTCTTTGATGTCTATCGAACACCTGCTGGTACCTTTGAATATCCGCCTTCATTGTCCCTGCTCCATTTCTCCCGAGAGAAGACGTCTCCAGAAAAATTTGATATTTCCATCTACCGGCATCTCCTTGTCTGGCAGCAAAACCTTACGGGCCAACTCGCGA
>Ga0307427_1000768_pt1 | contig 18531 bp, 17 predicted proteins | sample SalMarWE160190MG_FD_202162 | JGI IMG/M metagenome (GOLD analysis project Ga0307427, IMG submission 202162) | Salt marsh sediment microbial communities from the Plum Island Ecosystem LTER, Massachusetts, United States - WE1603-190 | ecosystem: Environmental > Aquatic > Marine > Intertidal zone >... | reverse complement strand
CACAAGAACAAGTGATAGAGGAATAGTCAGTGCTCCAGCAATGGAGCTAAGCGACACGCGTCTGAATAATACTAGGGTAATGCCAAAGACACCAACAGCAATACCAACCGAGACAGGGGCAATCGCTGCAAGCATCCCAGCTGCGGTAGCCACCCCCTTCCCTCCCCGGAAACCAGCATAAATTGGGAAAACATGACCTGTAACTGCTGCAAGCCCACATAAGATTGCCACCAGCTCAGGAGGTAGGCCACCAAACCCAAGTGGGAGCATCGGAACAAGCGTAGTTGTTACTACACCCTTCCCCATATCAATTATCAGTACTATTATCCCTGCTTTCCAGCCGAGGACGCGCCAGGTATTTGTTGCTCCGGCATTTCCGCTTCCATGTTGGCGAACATCAGTGTTGCGGAAAACTTTTCCAATGATTACTGCTATAGGAACCGCCCCGATAAGATAGGACACTACAACCAAGATAGCAATGTTCATTGATCTCGCCTTTTGCCTTCTCTAGTCATTCCTTCGATTAGTACCGCATCAAGTGCAATTATTGCTTCTCTACTTGGGCAGGCATATGTTCCTAGCGCAGGAGCAGCATTATCATGGAAACAGGTAATTACGCAAATAGCGTTTTCTTCTTAATAGTCAGTATGCCTTTTCTTGCTAATCATAGCACACCGCTGTCTCTATGGAAAGAAACCACAATTATTAATGATGTAAGAATTACACCTTGATCTCGTGTGCGGAGAGCTAGTCTCCGCCGTGTCTGCTTTGGATGACGAGGGCGCGTTCGATCGCCTCTGGACTGACAAGATCCTCTTCTAGAAGAATATCCCCCAATAGTTTCTCAGAGAACTTATTCTTCTGCGTGTCTAGCCCCTGCGATAGGTCACTATGAGAGAGAACTCCCAAGTCAACTAGGATTTCTCCTAGGCGTTTCTTGCTTTCAAAGTATCTCTCTAGAATAGAAAGGATTACTGCGCTGCGGCTCTTTCGCTCTCGGTTCCCCTTCCTATCTACTTTTTCTATTAGATAGGTATCATTCTCGCTATAGTAAATCGTTGTCTGCATTCTCTTCCTTCTTCACAACTCTAATTTTTACACTTATAGTATATCATGGGTTAGCAGTAAATACAACGGATATCTTGCTTAATGGCCAATTCAAGGGCTCTTGTGAGCGCTTCACAGTAAGTCTATAAGGATCATTTGTTCTGATACCTCACTTCTTGCATTGAAACTAGAGATAGAGTAAGGTCGATACGAAATGAAAGCATACGTATACATGGTTCTTCTCTTTGTGGTTATGAGCCTGGGCGCTTCTCTAGTCTGTCTAGGGGCGGGCGAGATCTACCATCTTGTATTGGATGGTTCGATCAATCCAGTGAGCAAAGACTTTGTATTGCGCGGAATCAAACAAGCTGAAACCGCCAATGCAGAGTTATTCATAATCGAGTTAAACACACCTGGTGGTTTAGGAGAGTCGATGCGAGATATTGTAATGGCAGAGCTTGCCTCATCGGTTCCAATCGTTGTTTTCGTCAGCCCAGCCGGTGCATGTGCAGCCTCAGCAGGGGTATTTATCGCCATGGCTGCTGATGTTGCAGCAATGGCACCAGCAACAAACATCGGTGCTGCCCATCCAGTTAATCTGTTAGGGGGAGCGGAAGCAGATCAAGACACAACCATGACCGAGAAGGTAGAAAACGACGCAGCCGCCTTCGCGAAATCAATTGCGGAGAAACGTAATCGGAATGTGGAATGGGCGGAGAAAGCGGTGCGTGAGTCAAGTTCCCTTACCGCATCTGAGGCCCTCTCCAACAACGTCATCGACATGATAACCAGCGACTTGGATGAGCTCTTAACTCGCCTCGATAACTACGTTCTTCCTCGGGGACAGGTACTTCATACCGCTGGACATGAGGTAAAGAAGATCTTACCAAGCCTACGTGAGCGGCTTCTCAACTACTTAGTTGATCCCAATATTGTGTATGTTCTGTTTATCTTGGGACTATATGGATTGATGTACGAATTCTTCCATCCTGGGATAGGTTTTGGCCTTGCTGCTGGCGGAGTATGCTTGATCCTTGCCTTCCTTGGACTGCAGATTCTGCCAGTGAACATTGTTGGGGTGGCGCTTATCCTATTCGGTGTGGTGTTGATGATCCTGGATGCTTTTACCCCTACAAGTGGAATATTAACTACAGGCGGAGTAATCTCACTCCTTGTTGGTTCTTTGACCTTGTTTAATATACATAATCGTGCAATTGGGCTCTCATGGGCAACAATTCTTCCCACCGTGGGAACAGTGACGGCCCTGTTTGTGCTAATTGTGTCCAAAGGGCTCCTTATTCAGCATAAACGGCCGGTCACAGGAAAGCCTGGGATGATTGGGGCCATCGGAAATGCGCGCAGCAATATTAGCCCTAGTGGGAAAGTGCTTGTAAAGGGCGAATATTGGGATGCTAGTTCTATCGAAGGACCAATCCATGTTGGCGACCAAGTGATTGTGGAGCGTGTTGAGGGACGTAAGCTTCTTGTCCGACGCAAATAGAGGATGATTATTCGGGTTGCCTGGGGTAAGTCCAACGCTCCATCTCTCATGAAATCATCTGGCCCAATTGTAGTGATTGATGCTTTGCGGATGAGCGCTACTGTTATCATTGCACTTCATCTGGGAATGGAAGTGATTCCTGTAGTTAGTGCGAAAGCTGCGTTAGCTCTCAAGGGCAACAAGGTTCTTACGGCCGGTGAACGTGGTGGTAGGAAGATCGATGGGCTTGATTTGGGAAACTCACCAAGCAAGCTCTTACATGGAAAAAAGACCGGGTTTAGCCATCTTGCTCTTACAACAACAAACGGCGTTCCTACGCTCTTTGCTGTAGCAGATCACTCTGCAGCAGTTCTCATTGGCTCACCGCTTAACCTTACCGCACTTGCCGAGTGGATTATGGACAGATCTCCTGGTTCTTTGTCTTTTCTGCTCGCGGGACAAAATGGGGACAAGAATCAGGAAGACGCGATGACCGCCTCTCTTTTGCTTGCTCGCCTTGGCGTACCGATTCCGAAAGCACTGCCTCTCCCTGTTCCCCCTACAAAATTGAAGGATTTGTTCATGGAAACAGAGGCTGCACACCGCCTCATATCGCTTGGTTACAGCAGAGACGTGCTCCTCTGTTCTAGCATAGATCGCTTTTCAATTGTTCCCAGACTACGCAAGGAGGATTATGGCTTGGTTCTGTCATGCTGACCCCTACAGCTAAGGTTTCCTGCAGTTTAGTTCCCGTTAGTTGGAATCCTAAGAGAGCTAGTTTCCGATCGCTCTTCCATCTTTCCACAATAGACGAAATAGCTGCTCATATGGCGCGGCAACAGCGGGAAGATTAATAACAGCAATATCCACTTCATTGTTCTTTTCCAGAGAGTAGTAATTCCAATTAGTTGAGCCAAGGATAACACTATTGCCATCGACAATTACTAGTTTGGCATGGGTGGTCATATCAGGATCATCAAGGCGAACTTCAATTCCATGCAGATAAAGGTATAGGGCAGCTTGTAGGTTTGCCTCTGCCGATTCGGAATAGAAAGAGCAGTCATCCAAGAGAACCTTTACCTCGAGCCCTCTGCTGGCTGCGTTTATCAGTGCATGTAGGATCTCGTTTGAGTTGCTATCTTGGTAGTCAGGGTAGTAAGAGGCTCTGTACATCAGTACATGAATCGAGTGTTTGCTCTGGTCCAAGAGCCTAAGCAGGATCTTGAGGTAGTTTGTGGTATCGCAAGTATCTGGGATGGGAACGATCCATGGCCCATCTTCCGGAAACGAGGAGAGGTCAAATTCGACTCCATGACATGGGAGCTTATCCATCCATAACCTGTCAAAATAGCAGGCAAATACTTCTCCTACATCCCTGTTGGTCACCAGCAAATTTGTCTGTTCCTGCTCGCAAAAAGAATACTTGTTCCAGTTTGAAGAACCGAGAATCACTGTCTCTCGGTCAATCACTGCCAATTTAGCGTGGGTAGTTATCGCAGGATTGTCAAAGCGAGCTTCGATATCGTGGTCATTCAAGAAATTGACTATCGCGCGGTTCTTTTCAGTAATTGTGGGAGCCCAATCACTTTCGTCGACAAGAAGGCGTACCTGTACACCGCGACTTTTCGCGGCAAGCACCGATTCCCACAGTGGATTGTCATCAAGCCTGGCATCTGAGAGAAGAAGATCAATTGAGCTAGTCGCCCTGTTAAATGCAACTTGTGCATACTGACAATAGGATGAATCGCCTGGCCGATCAATCAATGGAAACACGGTGGTTTGCACACCCAGAGCCATTTTCCCGACCAGGAAAACAAGAATAAGTATGGCCAGCATACTTCTGATCATCCGTTGCAAATATCCATTCATCTAGGCTACAATTGTAGTCGAGGAGGAATAAATGGTCAAAGAACTTGATGTAGCACAGCTTCGCCTAACGTGTGATCCTTCAACCTTCAAATTCAAGACAACCAATGAACTTGAACCGCTCGATAAGATCATCGGCCAAGAACGAGCAGTCGAAGCACTCAAACTCGGCCTAGGAATCAAAGATGCGAAGAACCGGTACAATATCTACGTTGCTGGTAGTCCAGGCACAGGAAAGATGTCTGCCGTGGAGTACTTCTTAAACAGGGCGAGCAAGAACGAACCCCAACCACCAGATCTTTGTTATGTACACAACTTCGCAGAGCCTTATAACCCTCATTGTTTGGAGCTTCCAGCTGGCTTGGGAGTGCAGCTACGTAACGATATAGACCACCTTATCGCCCGACTAAAGCGCGATATCCCGAAAGTATTCGAATCCGATGAGTTTAAGGCACGCAGTAAGAAGATTACTGAGCGTTACACGGTAAAACGATCGGAGCTATTCGAGAAAATGGAGGACAGCAGCCGTAAGTTTGGTTTTTCTATCCAGCGTACCCCAATCGGAATCAAGACGTTTCCATTACACAAAGGAGGTGAACCACTTAGCCAGGAGGAGTACGAAGGGCTTCCAGAAGAAGAACGCAAGGAAATCCTGAAGAGACAGAGTGAGGTACAAACACTTGTTCAGGAGAATTTGCAGGAAATTACGCGTGTAGAGGAGGAGCGCGAGGAAGAGGTCAAGAAACTGGCAAAGGAGGCGGTTCTATTTATGATCGAACCTCATTTTGCCAAACTAAAGCAACATTATGACAAAATTGAGAAGGCTATTACCTTTCTTGGCGATCTCAAGACAGACATTGTTCAACATCTAGAGGAGTTCAAGCAAAGTGGAAACCAGAGCAAGCAGAAGCTCCCCTTTCCCATGTTGCCATCCGACCCATTCAAGCGCTATTCGGTGAATGTACTAGTTGATAACTCACATACCGAAGGTGCGCCGGTAATTGTCGAGCAAAATGCTACTTATTCCAACCTGTTTGGCTCAGTTGAGCGGCGCGTTCACATGGGAGTGGTTCAAACTGATTTTACAATGATCAAACCGGGATCGCTCCATCGAGCTAATGGCGGATACCTCGTATTGAACGCGAATAATCTGTTTCGTCTTGGCCTAAGCTGGGAGGCGCTAAAGATTGCGATCAAAAGACGCGAAATCTGCATCGAGGACCCCCTGCAAATGCTTGGCTACGCTTCCACTGAAGGACTCAAACCAGAGTCTGTTCCGTTCCGTGTAAAGGTGATTGTCATCGGTAACCCGCGGATCTATGAGCTTCTCCATTATTACGATGAGGACTTTCCCAAACTGTTCAGTATAAAGAGTGATTTTGGCACCGAGATGGATCGGACGCCAGCCCGAGAGAAGGATCTCGCACGCTTCCTTCGGGCCCGTTGTCAAGAGAGCTCTAACCTCTTGCCATTTGATCCTGGCGGTGTCGCTAAGATTATTGAATACTCTTCTTATCTTGCTGGCGATAAGAAGAAGCTTTCCTGTGAGTTTGGAAACCTGACAGCAATAGTTAAGGAAGCTTCTTACTGGGCCAAAGATCAAGGTTCGTCATGTGTTACAGAGGAACATGTCCGCCGTGCGCTTGAGAAGCGTGACAACAGGCGCAATCGAATCGAAGAGAAGATCCGTGAGATGATTACTCGTGGCCAGATACTTGTTGATACCGATGGCGAAGTGACCGGTCAGGTAAACGGGCTGGCCGTTCTCCAAATGGGTAATTTTACTTTCGGCAAGCCAAGCCGTATTACGGCAAACGTCTTCACCGGCAAGGATGGTATCATCGATATTGAACGTGAGGCTGAACTTGGAGGGCACAGTCATACCAAGGGAATCATGATTCTAAAAGGTTTTCTAGGGGAAAGATTTGCGCGGACAAGACCACTCAGCCTTTCAGCAAGTCTAACCTTTGAGCAGAGTTATTCGATGATTGATGGAGATAGTGCTTCGAGTACCGAGTTATATGCCCTGTTGTCCAGCTTGGCTGGGCTACCTATCCACCAGGCGATCGCAATCACTGGTTCGGTGAACCAAAAGGGCGAGATTCAACCGATTGGGGGAGTAAATGAGAAGATCGAGGGATTCTTCAAGGTCTGTAAGGCTAAGGGTTCGTTCACTGGCAAGCAAGGGGTAATTATCCCAGCACAAAACGTTGACAACCTAATGCTTGATGAGGAAGTCGTTTCCGCGGTCAAGCAGGGCAAGTTTCACATCTATCCTGTTTCCACTATAGAAGAGGGAATAGAGATCCTTACTGGGGTTCCTGCTGGGGAACTGCAAGAAGATGGAACATTCCCACAAGGCACCGTTTTTTGCCATGTCGATGAACACTTAGAACAAATCTATCAGACGCTAAAGGAAGAAAAAAAGCACGAGGAAGATTAGCCTCTCCGCGGACTGTTTCCCCAAGCAATAGTAGACGGATCACATCAGAAGAGGCGGAACCTTGACAAGTATGTCATCGTGGCCAGAGATGTACGCAGCCGCTAATAGTATGTGATAAGGAGACCTTGGAGCCACTACCCGCGCAGTTCTTCCCGTATTTTGAATCTACTCTTGTCTGTGCTTACAAGCAAAAGACAAGTATGGTGTCCTCGGAACTTGCAGAACTGTGTTCAAGCTTAAGCTCATTCGAGATCCAGGCTCTTGTGAAGGGCTAAGTCTACTTCCTGCATCTTTTCTTGCGCTAGCCCTCCCAACTTTCTCATCAAGCGCTCCTTGTCCAGGGTGCGGATCTGCTCCAGGAGAACGATCGAATCCTTGGCAAGCCTACTCTCTCCAGCTGCGACCTTAACATGAATGGGCATATGACTCTTTGTCCGCGAGGTAATGGCGGCGACGATAGTCGTGCTCGAATACTCGTTTCCGATATCGTTCTGGATAACGAGAACAGGACGAGTCCCTCCTTGTTCGTGCCCTCGCACCGGGTTCAAATCCGCTAGGTAGACTTCTCCCCGTCTAATCATACTTGGCCCATACCTCGTTTACGGCTTCGCCAGCTTCCTCCGCAAGTTCTTGATTCAGCGCGGCCATCTCTTGGTAACCTCGTATCATTTCCTGACGTTCCCGCTTCTTGAGGTAGAGCGCCAAGGCCTCTCGGATGATGCCACTGCGCGGCTTCTCCTCTACCTGCGCCGTCTTATCGGTAAGCCTCAGAAGATCGGCTGGGAGACTGATCGTCACCTTAACTACTTCGCGCATGTATTACCTCCACAATGTAAGATTGGTAGTACCCATACTACCGCCGCCGCGCGAATTCGTCAAGAGGGTGTCTACTATCCTCTAGTTCTCCTCAGCCTGCCTCCGTTTCTCGTCATACATCCGCAGATCGGCCTTATGTAGGATTGTTTTCAACACGTTCCGTGCTCTCAGGATGCCAGCAGCTCTTTCCGGTAGCAAATGTTATTGGAAATTCGGTGAGGGGACTTTCCTTGTTCTGCTTTACTACAGGGTGGAATTCCGGCTAGAATTCTGGGGATACCATACTTATCTCTGGCTGATCTCGCGTTTTGAAATTAGAAGAGGTTCGTCATGGTTAGGGTAAGGTAACCCAGAGAGAAAGACTCACGAGCTAGCCTCTCGCTGAGCCCTGTCTGCGGTCGTATTCTGACAGGCAGACGCAAAGGAAACCATCTTTTGCGCATTATAGCTTTTTCTGTTGCCTTCTCTACAGGGTACAGGGCCGGTTAGTCGACAATGATGAAAATGGGACTGTCGCTCAGCCTTACTTTGGCGGCTTCCATCACTGTTTCGGCACCGTCGATGTCGATAACCGTAACTTGGCTAACTATCTCGGCAGGTAATGCCCCTCTTCCAAAGAGAGCGAAGATTGTCTTGCCACCGATGCTAAACTTGTATTGCCCTTCTTCGATATACCAGCCACTTACCTGTTCTGAGATTACCTTAACTGCATCAGTATCCTGCAATCCACCCAACAGACTGGCTATCGTTGCATGCGCTCGATATACAGCAGTCTGATCACCCTGGTTGGTGAACAAGGCTGATTCTTCGCCGAAGGGGATATTGCTACCGTAGAACGGCGGCATCTGGATATTGACGTAGAATAGTTTATCTACGCCGTTGGCCAAGGCAAAGACATAGCTGCGGGCCAATACTTTGGCAAAGTCTTCGTTGGTATAGCCTCGGGTCTGGTGCGATTGCTGGTATTGTACTTCGGTAACCCATATCGGCTTGTTCGTGATACCGTTATGCGCCAGGAATTGCTTGAAGGCCGGTATGTTCAGATGCTCACCATGTCCAATGGAGTGCATATTCATGATATCCAGGTAGGCAGCGCCGCCGGCATCGAAAACTCCTTGCGAGAAATCGGTACAAATATGAATCATTCCCGCCATACCACCTTGCACGATGAGAGCTTCGGGGTCTGCTTCTTTGATAGCTTCCCTGGTGACCTTCAATACCTCCACGTATTCGGCCGGTGTACCCTGGAAATACATATCCTGAAATGACGGCTCGTTCATGAGCTCCCAGTGCTTGATGGGAAAGGTTAGCCCAGGCATATCATCGATGCCGTCGCCGTCATACCGTTCTACGAGTTTGCTGACGAAATTCCGGTAGGCATCCATATCGCATGGTTTGCCTTTGGAGCTCTGGAATGCTGGGGGAACCGGGCTATCTAGAATGGGCAGATCCTGATGACAGGCTAGCTGGTCCCATTTCGCGAAAGGCTGGATATTGGCCAGGATATGCAGTCCATTAGCTTGTGTTTGCTGAACATACCGATCGGTCTGGTGAAAAACAAACATATCTGGTGCGACTTCAATCAATCCCCACTGGAACAGCTCGAAGTTAGGGCGATCATAAGCACCGCCGGCCTCTCGTGCTCCCCTAAAGTTCCACTGTGCTGGCATGAATCCAAAGTGGTTTGATAATGTCATTGAAAACTCTGGCGATATGCTGGCAGAGTTGACAACCGGCTCTGGCTTTACTGGTTCTAGTACTGGGGCAGGCCCTGGTTCTGCTGGAACTGTTGCCTCCGATTTGTCAATCTCAGTCCACCCACCATTCTGTGTAGATGAGCGCGCTCCAGCCATAAGAGAAATAGGAATCAGTACGCATACAATCAGAGCTAAAACGATACTTGTCTTTCGCATCAATGCGCCTCCAATTAAGCTCATCATGTCTTATGCGCCAACTGCCATCTATCTGTCTCAGTTATGGATAGTACACGCGATGATAGTATGCTATATGATCGAAAGGCAGCGCTTTGTCAGGAGCGTGCCCTGAGATCTTTGCACTCCATGCCTGGATACGAGCGGGTAAGTACCGTTTAAGAAAGAATGGAACTTTGGAGACCGCTCATAATGCCTCGGAGTTCTTTCTTAACCCGTGTTGCGCCAAGGGCTCCACCACCCCAGCCTGTCATCCCTTTCGCGATGACTACCTTGACGTTCTCTCCGGACTCTGCCACTGTCACGTTGCATTTGAGGCGCCGGACAAGGGGTCCCAGCATGGCATGCCAAGCCGCACTCCCCCGGCCATAGACCCCTTGAACCTTGTCTCCTGTTTCAAGGCGATAGCCACGGCTCGCCATGAATAGGGCCACTTTGTCGGCTATTTCCTCCGCGCTGGCCCCTGAAAATTCCATAATCTCCGATTCCTTCTTGCTTTCGGATCCAACCATTACAACTTTACTCATGTTATTCACTCCTTTAGCTGAGGAACTCTGCACACGAAACAAAGCAGGCTGCTGCTGATAATACTTCAGTTACACGTTGCTCGCAAACTGGGATAGACGTGAGTGAATCGACTTGCAGTGTTTGAAAGTTGTCTATTGTTGTCAAATAACCACTAGGTATGACTCCCCCGATGATCATGGTCCTTACTGTGTAAATGGATTGACACCTGCAAGTATTCGCGGGATGAACGCCTTTGCTGTTTTATTGGGATCAACAAGCTGGCTGATCTTGATGTCTACAGCAAGACTTGCGAGCATAGCCGCCTCTTCACGGGAGATCTGTTGCTTCCTCTCCAAGAACAACACCGCCTCTCGGGTTGCCTCCTTGAGTGCTGCATCGATGGTGGGCAAGGAAACGATGATGTATATCCCTTCATCGGTTGAAACCATAGGCCAATCCATTTGTCTTCCCTTGATGACATCAAGCTCCACGGTGACACTGGCAGAGATCTCACAGCCCGATATGCAGACCTCCCCGTCGCCCATAACCGCGTGTACGTCCCCCAAAGCGAGGAGAGCCCCTTCTTGAAAGACCGGAAGGTAAAGCGTTGTGCCCTCGCTAATCTCCTTAGTATCCATGTTTCCACCGTGGCGATGCGCGGTGCCGGTGGGATACCTTTCCGACTCTGAGGCGACACCAATTACCCCAATCATGGGAGAGGCTGGAAGTTCCAGATCGTTGAACCGAACAGAGCCATCTCCAATCGGAAGGATCTTTGTCGTATATTCACTTAATTCATCTCCAAGCACTCCCATCCCAGGTCCGGTGATAATTACGCCTGTCTCAGGAAGTTCGATACGTTTTATTCGCACGATCAGGGTATCGCCTGATCTGGTACCTTCAATGAAGATAGGTCCTGTTGCTGGATTGACGCGCGAGAAATCAAGCTCCGTCAACTTATCTTCAGGAGAAGCAATCTGCCCACCTAGGGCATCAATCGTTTCAAAAACAAGCTCGGTTGGAATATCGATAGTTTCAATAGCTGTCATCTTCGGCGCAAATACGTAGATATGGCGGTTAGCCTGAATATGTCTCATTTTCTGATACCTCCTTGAATTCCCGGGACGCCACACTTATCTCTGGCTGATCTCGCGTCTTGGAATTCCCGCTAGGTCGCAAAAAAGGACTGTATCTTTCGTTTTCTCAGGTAAATCAAAGGTGTAGAGCAATCTCGTGTCGAACAAGATCTGTGATATCGGTGATCGTTCCTGTATCGCCATAGATGATGACGTTCTTTGATTGCAGCACCAAATCATAGCCGTTTTTCTGGGCAATCTTGTGCGCGGCTTCTACAATCTTTGAGGTTGCTGTTTGAGTGAGGGATTGGTCAAGCTGTGTAAATGCGTTCTTCACCTGCGTGTAACGGCTTTCAAACTCCTGCGGATTGATCACACCTACTCTGATTGTTGCCGCTAGACGCTTCACCTCATCCACAATTATCGTCTGTGCCTGTTCCCGCAACTGCTCCAAATTGCTACGGACATCAGAAAAGCCAGAAGAGGCAATCATCCTATCAATTGTTCCCATATCGATATCGATCTGCGCCTGCAGGACTTCAATCAGCAACTGGTTGTTCTTGTCCTGGTATTCTTCCGCAGAAATAGCTTCGTTCTGATACTGCTCCTGTAGACTGATAAATTCCTCTTGTTTTCTGGTGGCTGCTTCGCGCAGGTCGCTCACTGCGTCGGTGAATACGCTAAATGCTCTTTCGATATTAAGATAAGCGATAGCAAGTGTCTCTTCTTCGGTATCTTCGAGCGTAGCGATCTGTGACCGTAGTTCCGTTACTCTTGCACGCTCTTCTTCCAGTTGAGATTCTAGCGCACCCGCTCTGGTCTGCAATGTAGTGATCTGGCCTTCGATTTCGCCTATTCTATCACTATCACTTCCGCCACAACCTGAGAGAAGCAGTAGAAAACATCCCACCAATACTATCATTATTACCCTTTGCACAACTATCTCCCTCCTGTAGTCTATCTCTGTCTTGGCAGTATAACCCATAAGAAGCTGCAAAAGAAAGCTGACGAATGATCACTCGCCACCATTCACTGCTAGCTCAATCGATCTGCTAATTCAGTCGTTCGCGCAGTCGCGAGGAGCTGTAATCCATCACCATGACGGCGAACATGATCAGGAGCATAAGCACGATGGCCTGGTCCCAAACCCAATTTCTTGTCAACTGAAGGAGCCTTTGACCAATTCCGCCTCCTCCGACTAGGCCGATGATCGTCGCCATACGAACATTGATGTCCCAACGGTAGATCGTGAACGAGAGATAGGGGTTAATAATCTGAGGCACGACACCGTAGAGGATGACCTGAAGCCGACCCGCGCCGGTCGCTCGAATCGCCTCAACGGGCCCTGGATCGATCGACTCCAGGCGTTCGGAGTAGAGCTTGGTCAGATCGGCGACGGAATGAACGAATAAGGCAAGGGCTCCCGCGAACGCTGATGCTCCCGTTCTTACCCAGACGACAAAGATGATCGCCCAAATGAAGGGCTGGATGGAGCGAATGATGCTCATAATAACACGGAGCACTGTATAGATTGATCGTCCAACAATCCCGTGCGTTAGATTCCGAGCAGCGAAGAAGCTAAGCGGAACAGCGACAACGACACCAAACAGCGTCGCCATGAATGCCATGAACAGGGTGACAATAAGCAGACGAATACCAAGCCCCAAGATGGACCAATCAGGGTGAAAGATCTTGTTCCAAATCTCTGAGGTTGAGGATGCATTCGTGAGCAGTTTGACAAGATCGACCTGGGTAAACAGAGCCGAGGCAAGATACATGGCAAGGCTTATAAGGATCACAGCGAGCGTCGAACTACGGAGATACCACGGGACACGTATCTCGTCGATCTCCGCAGCGCTCGCAGAACGGAATTCGAGGAGTTGATCATGCCACGGTGTGTAGCGCGTGGTTAAGAAAATCTGTAATAGGAGAGCGGGCATCACATGCAGCAGGAGGACACGAATAGATCGACGACCTAATGATATCCACCACGGTCCGTCGTGTTCGTCGACGAGCCGACGCTTCAACAGCTTCATCCCCGGGCTCAATCCAAAGGATTGCCACACGAGGGCCAGCTCGATTACACTGACAACCATGATCCACCACGGCACAGAGAGGAAGTCGCGTGTATGGTGAACTAGATCGTTCCAGATGTAGGATCCGAGCCACCATAGAGAAGCCAGAATGAGTACATCAGTCGCCAGTACACTCACATCCTTGAGGAACGCACGGCGTGCCTTTCTCCAGCTTGGCCGCTCGGTCATGAACCCGGCGTAGTATTTTTCTTTCATCTCTTATCCAATTTTCTCACGAACCCTGGCACTGATGTAATCCAGAATCCAAACGATGATCACAATCGCAACGATCACTGCCCCGACTTGATTCCAAGCATCGTCCAGACGCCCTACCTCGTTCTTGAAGTAGAAGAGAAGAGTTCCAATGCCACCACCACCGACCAAGGCGATGACCGTGGCCATGCGGATGTTGATGTCCCAGCGGTAGAGAGTGAACGCCAGGTAGGACGGTATGATCTGTGGGATGACGCCGTAGATCACCACCTGCCACCGGCGGGCGCCTGTCGCTGCAATCGCCTCAAGTGGTCCAGGATCGACCGCCTCCACCTGTTCCGAGTAGAGCTTGCCCAGCGCAGCAATGGTATGGAAGAAGAGAGCAAGCGCCCCGGCGAACGGATTCCCAAACCCTACCCACACGGCAAACAGAACCGCCATCAGGATTGATTCGATCGATCGTAGCGCGTTAAATACCGTGCGCATCAGAGTATAGATGAGCCATCCGACAGCGTTGAAGCCCATGATATTGCGCGCACCAAGGAAGCTGAGGGGAAAAGCCACGATGGCTCCTGTGACAGTGGCGAAAAAGGCCATGAAGATAGTCTCCATCATGTAGTAGGTGATGGAGTAGAGGTGTCCCCGTTCGTTCACGCTCTCGGTCAGGTACGTGAAGCTGGGGGTGACTAGGTCGTGCCATATGTGACCCGACTTGCCAACCCGGTCTACCAACATCTGAAGGTTGATCGCGGTGATCTTCCAGCCAAGCCAGAAGGTCAAGCCGAGCAATCCCGCAACACAGAGACCGCGATACGTAAGGTACCACTTTCTCGGCTTCTCCGGGGCGAGATCATCCTTGATCTTGGCGATCTGGAACATACACCCGGCCCTCTCTCCATCATGAAGGAGCATCCCCAGCGGTCGATCGCCGAAGAGGGCCAGCGGTTGAAAAAGAAGCTTCAGGTGCAACGCAACATACCGGCGCAACCTCTGGCTCATCCTCGGTGGAGCGTAGTCTGGCCCAAGGAGTTTCAGTCCAAACAGGTTGAGGCCGATCGACTGGCCAAACGCGTGGCTGAGCATGGCTAGCTCGAACGTAGCCAGTATAGCCACAGGCCAACCCCAAGCTGGCAATGTGAGCCTGCCGTAGAAATTTACGTATCGGAGGTACCAGTACTTGTTCAGTAGGTAAATTACTCCATAGGTAGCGTACCCCCACGAAGCCCAATCCAGCATGAACGCGGAGAGCCTTGGACGAAGCACTGCTAAACGATCCGGTAAGGAGTACCGTCTAGCGGACTTCGACTTCTTCGGCTTCTTCACCGTAGATCTCCTTGAATTTTGCCTCATCGATCTCAGTCGGTAGTCCTTCAAAGACGATCTCCCCGTCTTTGAGTGCGAGGATTCTGGTACCGTATCTACGCGCCAGCGAGAGGAAGTGAAGGCTGGCAATTACTGTGACGCCGTCCTCTCTGTTCATCGTTTCCAAGTGCTGCATGACGGAGTGAGACGTTGCTGGGTCCAGGGCCGAGACAGGCTCATCGGCCATCAGAAGATCGGGCTGTTGCATTAGGGCACGGGCAATACCCACCCGCTGCTGCTGCCCACCGGAAAGTTCGTCGGCACGCTTGTAAGCCTGTTCAGGGATACCGACTCTATCGAGGTCAGCCATCGCCATATCGATGTCCTGCTTGGAGAACTTGTGGATGGCTGATGCAGCGGGACTCACGTAGCCCAGGCGGCCAGAGAGCACATTGGTGAGCACGGTGGATCGCTTCACCAGGTTGAACTGCTGGAAGATCATCGCCATTCGCCTGCGGATCTGGCGAAGCTGGCGCGACGAGCTGCGTGTCACATCGATTCCGTCAAAGACAATGGTTCCGGCGGTTGGCTCGATCAGCCGATTGATGCACCGCAACAACGTAGATTTTCCCGAGCCGGACAATCCAAGCAGGACGAGGAACTCGCCTTTCTTGACGGTGAAGCTAACGTCGTTTAGAGCGAGGACTTCGCCGCGCTCATAGATCTTTGTCAAGTGCTCTATTCGTATCAGGTCATCCATTATTTAGAGGATCCTCAAAAAAATGCGGGAGAGGTCTCCCTCCCCCGCATTAGAATCAATCTAGCCTATCAAGGCAAGTCCTAGCGCTCCGGAATCGGAACGCCGATGATGGTGCGATATCCGTCGTAGAAGCTGTCATCGATGTCGGCGACGGCCGTCCACTCGTAGAAGCTCGGGTCGCCCCACAGGGCCTTACCTTCGTCTGTGGCAATGTGTGTCTTGACTGCCTCGACGATTATATTGGCGATATCGACCGGGAAGTTTGGGCCGAACGCCAAGCAGTCATTGGGGATTGGGCCGATGTTCATCACAACACCGATATCCGTAAGGACCGTGTCGAAGTCATAGGTGCTCTTCACCGCGCGGCGCAGGTCGTAGCAGGTTCCGCGGAATTCCGGACGGAAGAGAGCGTTGTTCCAACGATCCCACAGCCACATCTCTGGATCATCGCCGAAGTCCCACTTGTCGCCAGTCCAGTCGCTGGGGGCACCGGGAGCGGAACCGTAACCGGTACAGAAATCTCCCTGCTCTTCGATCAGTGCGACCATCGAGTTGACGTGCCCGCCGGTCGTGACAATGCTGGAGAACTCGATTCCGTTCGCCTCGAAGACCATGTTCGGGAAGACGTACCCGGATGTGGAGCCGGTTTCGTTGTAGATCCAGACCTTTCCGTTCAGGTCTTCAAGTCCCTTGATCCCGCTGTCACGGCGCGCATAGAGACTTGCATAGTACCACGCGTAGCCATAGCGGACCGATCCAAGACGCGGGCTGACGTTTCCGCCTGTCCGGTTGTAGATGCGGATGTACTGGTCGGTTGTCGGCATTCCGAACGTGTCACCCTCGGACGCTGCGAACGCCTCGATCATTGCCGTATAGTCTGCCTGCAGGCTTGAAACAATGTACAAGCCCGTCAACTCGAATATCGCCTGTGCGATCTGCTGTCCGGTCTCTTCGACCGTTGCTCCCTCCGTCGACGGAACGAGAAGCATGTAGATCGGCTCATCTGGACTGGAGCCAGCCTGAGAAAAACCGAAGACCCCGATCGCCAAGACAGCGATCAGTGTCAGAGCCAAAATATTACGCATCCTGCCACCTCCTATAGGTTTGGAAACGCCCTCCGGGGACGCGATAATCGCTCTTCTTTGTCTCCCGTGATACCACACCCCCGCTTTTGTTGCTTACACCTCTATCATAAAGTCTACCGGACAGCAAGTCAACTGTCAGGTCCTGTTCACTCTCGCTTATACGGCTGGCCGAGCGCTTTTGGAAAACGCACCCGCCCGATCACTCCCGAGACTACCAGAAGGGTCACGATGTAGGGGAGCATCTCGACGAACTGCCAGGGGATCGGCTTTGACGGGAGGGTCTTTATCCACGTCGCTAGGCTCTGGAAGAAACCGAAGATGAACCCACCGAAGAGCGCGAGGAGCGGATTCAACCCACTGAAGACCACCGTTGCCAGGGCGATGAACCCTCTCCCAGCAGATATGTCCTTGGTCACCGATCCGATCCAGCAGACGCTCATGTATGCCCCGCCGAGACCGGCAAGGGCGCCACCAAAGGTGGTCGCCAACAGACGGATCAGGTTGATGTTGATCCCGGCGACGTCCGCCGCTTCCGGAGCCTCTCCGACCGCCTTCAGGATCAGTCCGGCCCGCGTCCGTTTGAGGAACCAATACACGATGAACGGTACTATAAGCGCGACAAAGATCATCGGACTGACCGCTCCGATCGGTGTTTGGAGCTTTGCCAGTTCGGACACCTTGGGAACGTCATGGAATCCCGGTGCGCCAAGCTTGATCAGACCAAAGGCGACGATTCCTACCGCAAACAGGTTGATTCCGATCCCGGTGATCATCTGGGTTCCCTTCCAATACGTGTTGATCACCGAGAAGAGGAGCCCAAGGCCGGCACCAACCACCATCCCAACGAACAATCCAAACAGGGGCCCGCCGAACTCCGCTCCTATTGCTCCGGCAAACGCACTCAACAACAGGGCTCCCTCCAGGCCGATATTGAACAGTCCAGCCGTCTCCCCGATGATCTCCCCCACAGCGGTCAGGGTGATGGGGACCATGGCATGAAGCGAGATACGAAGCAGGCTGAGAATATCATTCCAACTCATGCAGATCCCTCCTCGTTAGAGACGCGGCGCGTCAATCGCCGTAGCAGACCGCACAACTCCGTTCCCTGTTTCTTGATCGCAGGGAAAATGCGAAACAGCTCGGGGATGGACATAGCAAGGACGATTGCCCCCATCACAATGCGGACCATCTCCAGCGGAACCGGATTCGACCCGTAGAACTGCATCACTCGTCCACCGGCCGTCAGCCCGCCGAAGAAGAGAGCCGCGATGATGATCCCGATCGGGTGGTTCCGTCCGACCATGGCGACCGCCATCCCGTCGAAACCAACATTCATCAGCTGCGGAAGACCGCTGATAACCGCGTATGTTGGCGGGTTTCCCATCACGACCGTCGCGCCAGCGAGCCCCGCAGCCAACCCCCCGAGGATGAAGCTCATGAGCATCGTCTGCTTACCCTTTATCCCACCGTAACGCGCTGCCGCTGGATTCAACCCAGAAGCCCGGACCTCGTACCCCATGATGGTATGCCACAAGACAAAGTAGATGACGATGGCAAAGAGGACCGCAGCAAGCAGGGAATAGGATAGGTCCGTCCCCCGAACAAGGATCGGAAAGCGAGCATTCATCGGAATGCTGATCGTCTTCTCTCCCCGCACAGGGTCGACCAGGATGAACGCGACCATGTAGAATGCGAGAAACCGCGCGATCCAGTTGAACATGATCGTGGAGATGACCTCGTGTACCCCGCGGGTCAACTTGAGGATCGCGGGAACGAGGCTCCATACTGCCCCAGCGATCATGGCGAAGATGATCCCCGCGATGATGTGCAGACCGGATGGGAGGGTGAAGTAGCCGACGGTCACCGCCGCGATGGCTCCCATGTAGAGCTGCCCCTCCGCGCCGATATTGAACATCCCAGCGCGAACGCA
>Ga0307427_1000767_pt1 | contig 18553 bp, 13 predicted proteins | sample SalMarWE160190MG_FD_202162 | JGI IMG/M metagenome (GOLD analysis project Ga0307427, IMG submission 202162) | Salt marsh sediment microbial communities from the Plum Island Ecosystem LTER, Massachusetts, United States - WE1603-190 | ecosystem: Environmental > Aquatic > Marine > Intertidal zone >... | reverse complement strand
CGTTCCGCGCGGCGGCCTTCCCAGGCCGCCGCGAACGCAGTTTATGCCTGTTCCTGGTGGCCTGGGAAGGCCACCAGGCGGACAAAAAGGCGAAGTAGCATTGTAGGACTAGCCGATGCCCGGGCCAACCACGTTATTACGAGGTCCCCGAACCGCCCTGGAGCGGGCGCGACCGTACCTGTTCACGCTGCTTCTGCCGATCGTCATTCTGGCGGCGGGCAGCCTGGTGCTGGAATACGGGTTTCGCGTCACACCGGCTGCCAAGGAGGCGCTGCACTGGATCGAGCGGCTGGCGTTGGCGTGGCTGCTGCTGGACCCGCTGGCGCGGCTGGTCCTGGCGAGCGACCGGCGGGCGCTGCTCAGGTTCCGCTGGTTTGAGTTGACCCTGGGCGGCGCGCTGCTGGTCTTCGTTGCCGTCGTTTATGTCGCCGGCGTTGCGGAGGCGCCCTGGTGGGTGCAGCGAGCGGTCCACGTAACCATCGTCCTGAGTCTCGCGGCGCGGCTGGTGGAGTTTCACCAGTTTCTTGCGACGCTCAAGGTGCGTCCGGCGCTGCTGATGGTTGGAAGTTTCCTGACGCTCATCAGCATGGGGACGGGCCTGCTGCTGCTTCCGGCCGCGACCGCTCCGGGCGAGCCGGCCACGGGTTTCACCGACGCGCTCTTTTCGGCTACCAGCGCGGTGTGCGTAACCGGCCTGATCGTAGTCGATACGGGGACGCACTGGTCGCGGTTCGGCCAGTACGTCATTCTGGCGCTGATTCAACTGGGCGGGTTGGGCCTGATGACGTACGCCTCGGTTTTTGCCCTGTTCATGTGGCGGGGCATGCGGGTGCGGGAGGCCCTCGTTCTGCGGGAGGTGTTCACGCACGACCTGCGTGCGGAGATCGGCCGCCTCACGAAGTTCATTCTCCTGACCACGCTGGCGGTCGAGGCGGCGGGCGCGCTGTTGCTCATGGGCTTGTGGGATCACACCGCCACGTCCGGCATCGTCTCCTCAGGCGATCGCATCTACTACAGTGTGTTTCACAGCATCTCGGCTTTCTGCAACGCCGGGTTCTGTCTGTACGGCAGGAGCCTGATGGACTACCGGTCAACGTGGCAGATCAACCTGGTGTTCCCGCTGCTGATCATTTCCGGCGGTCTCGGGTTCGCGGTCCTTTACAACCTGGGGCGGGCCTTTCGGCACCGCGTGCTGCGAAACCGCAAGACGCCGCTCGTCGAGCGCCGCCTGACCCTGCAGGCAAAGATGGCACTGACGATGACGGCCGTCCTGCTGGCAGGCGGCATGGTGCTGGCACTGAGCATCGAGACGTTTCCGGCCCGGAGCGGCGCCGACCGCTGGACCCGCACGGCACGGATGCCGGAAGCATCGCCGACGGCCGGCGAGGCCGTGGGCGCGGCAGCGGTGTCCCCGATGGGCCGGACATGGGCCGAACGGCTCAGCGGGGCATGGTTTCTCTCGACGACGGCCCGGACGGCCGGCTTCAACACGACGGCGACGTCGCGGCTGGCGGTTCCAACGAGGTTCCTGACCGTGATGTTGATGTTTATCGGCGCGTCGCCCGGGTCCACCGGCGGGGGCATCAAGACGGTTACCGTGGCGGTGATCCTATGCGGTGTGTGGTCGGCCCTGCGTGGGCGTCAGAAGGCCCGTGCCTTTCGGCGCTCGCTTCCGGCCGAAACCGTCCGCCGCGCCATGGCCATTCTGGCGCTGGCCGTCATGTGGGTGGCGGCTGCGAGCATCGTCGTGGCGGCGTGGGGGATTCGGGACGGGGCGCAGTACACGTACCTTGACGTTCTGTTCGAGATGCAGTCGGCGTTTGCGACCGTGGGGCTTTCGGCGGGCGCCACGCCGCTGCTCAACACGTTCGGGCGGATTGCCGTTATCCTGACGATGTTCGTCGGCCGTGTCGGACCCTTGACGTTGTTTGTGGCGATGCAAATCAAGACGCGACCGCAGCGGTTCGGCTACGCGACCGAGAATGTAGCCATCTCGTAGGGCAGGGCTCAATAGCCCGGGCGGCGACGGTTGGCCACGGAGCCGCAGCAGCGGGAGGACAGACGGATGAAACGGTTCTTGATTATCGGGCTCGGACGGTTCGGTCGGCGACTCGCGCAGGCGCTCACCGAGGCCGGCCAGGAGGTTATTGCCGCAGACATCCGGGAAGAACTCGTCGAACGTGTCCGCGACGAGGTGGCGCTGGCGGTGCACTTCGACGCCACGGACCCGGAACCGCTCAGGAGCCTGGACATGGCCGGTCTCGATGCCGCCATCGTCAGCATCGGCGAGGATTTTGAGGCGAACGTCCTGGCGACGACCACGCTGAAGTCGATGGGTGTTCCTCGCGTCATCAGCCGCGCTTCAAGCGAGATTCAGCGGCGGATCCTGAGTCGCATCGGCGCCGACGAGGTGATCTTCCCCGAAGAGGAACGGGCCGTCCGCCTGGCCAATCAACTGGCGAACCCGAACATCCTTGAACATCTCGTGCTCTCGGAGGGCCACAGCCTCGTTCAGATTCGGGCGCCGTCCGCGTGGCACGACAAGACCGTCGGTGAGATCAACCTGAGACACAAGTACGAGGTGAACCTGGTGGCCATCAAGCGGCCGCTCAAGGGTCAGGCCCCGGAAGAGGGGGAGGGTCCGACCGAAGAACTCGTGGAGTTGCCGATGGCCCACACGATGATCCGCGAAGGCGACATCCTCGTCCTTGTGGGAGGGACGGAAAGCCTGGCAGACCTGCCCCAGTGACGGCAACATCCTGCACCAGTTGAACGTGAACTGCTCTACTTCGTCTTGCTTTTCGCCTTTCTGTTCGCGCGGGCGGGCGCCTTTGGCGCTTCGTGAGAGCGGCCCTCGAGATGCCGCTCGGCAGCCATCACTTTCTTGATCCGTCGGGCGTGCCGGCCTCCGTTGAACGGCGTGGTGAGCCAGACGCCGACCATGCGGCGGACGAGTTCGTCGCCGAGCAGGTCGGCGGGCAGACACAGCGCGTTGGCGTCGTTGTGGCGTCGGCTTATGTCTGCCGACAGTTCGTCATGGCAGAGTGCGGCTCGGATCCCCGCGATCTTGTTGGCGGTGATGCTCATGCCGATTCCCGTTCCGCACAGGAGGATGGCGCGCTCGGCTTGGTTCCTGATGACCTTGAGGCAGGCCGGGACGGCGAAGTCGGGATAGTCGCTCGACTTGTCGGTGTCTGCCCCGCAATCCGACACGTCGTGGCCCTGCTCGAGCAGGAAACTCTTGAGCCGCTCTTTGCTGTGGAAGCCGCGATGGTCGGCTGCGAGGACGATTTTCATCAAATGATCTCCGCCAGGCGTTTCGTGAGGGCCTGTTCCAGATGACGGGCACAAGCCCGGTAAACCTCCATGTCCCCTCCGATGGGGTCGGCCACGTCGCGACCGGCGGGGTCCACCAGGGACACCTTCGGCGCTGCCTGCGGCAGGCAGCGGATGGCCGCCGCGTGGTGCCCGCGGGTCATCACCCAAATATAGTCGGCCTGACCGAGCGCGTCAACCGTCATCGGCCGCGTTCGGTGCCGCGTGAGGTCGATGCCCCGGTCGGCCATGACCCTGACGGCGTTATCGCTGGCGCCCGCCCCCCCACCGGACGCCGTGCCGGCGCTGGCGATCTGGAAGCCGTGGGCGTCGAGGTCGTCCGGCGTGCAGCCGATGCGGTCGGCGAGGATCTGCCGCGCCAAGCCTGCGGCCATCGGGCTCCGACACATGTTGCCCGTGCACACGAGGAGAATCTGTGTCCGAGCCAGCCGCGCAAGTCTCCGGGCCGTAATGGCTCCTTCGCGGAGCACTTGGTACGAATCGTCTGCCTGGACGCGGACGACCGTTGACGGTTGGGCATACTGAGTCGGGCCGGCATCCACCACCAGCGGCACCTTGTTCTTGAGGTGGGCGAGCGCGTCGGCGGCCGTGTGTGGCGGCGGATGGCCGCTCAGGTTCGCGCTGGTGCCGGCCACCGGGACGCCTGCGGCCTGGAGGATTGCGCGGCCGGCCGGGTGGTCCGGGCACCGGAGGCCGAGCGTGTGCTGGTAGTAGACGGCTTCCTGGATGAGGCCTTCCGGCTTGCAGGGATCGTTTCGCCGGTCCGGAACGACCAGCGTGAGCGGCCCCGGCCATGCTCTTCGGGCCAGACGCCGCGCAACCGGCGAGAGCGGTCCGGCATACGTCTCAGCCTGATTGGGGTGCGGGATGTGGAGCGTGAACGGCTTGCCGGGCTGACGGTTTTTCAGTCGGCTCAGCGCATCGATGGCCTCGTGGCTGACGGCGCTGGCGCCGAGGCCGTAGACCGTTTCGGTGGGGAAGACGACGAGTTCGCCCCTGGCCAGAGCCGCGCCCGCTTCATGGACCTGCTCCTCATCCCAGGATGAATCGGCGATGATAACGGTCCGCGTTTCCACGAAATCAACCCGTTCCTGTGCGAGAACGTTAGACGTGCCCAGAGCGCCCTTACTATAGCCGGTCGGCGAAGCGCCTGTCAAGCGGGCGCGAGTGGCGGCCGGCCGCATGACGATGATCTGAAGCAACTGGGCACTTTGCGCGGCGGGTCTCCGGACCCGCCGCGCTATGTCCGCTCCAGCGCGGCAGGCCCCTGTCTTCTACGCGGCGGGTGGGGACACCCGCCGCGCACGCTTGGGAGTGGCGGACACCCGCCGTGCACGCTTGCGGGTGGGGACACCCGCTGCGCACGCTTGGGAGTGGCGGCCGCTACCGATTGCTGGCGTGCACCTCGGCCAGCGCCTCGGGGGGAATGTTCAGGAAGGCTTCGGCGGCCCGGGGGTCGAACTGCTGGCCGGCGAGACGCCGCACCTGCTCGCGTGCCTCTTCGATGCCCAGTGCACCTCGGTAGGGCCGGTGGCTTGTCATGGCATCGAAGGCGTCGGCGACCGCGATGACGCGCGCTGCTGGGGGTATTTCCTCGCCGGCCTTCATGTGCGGATAGCCGGTGCCGTCGTAGGATTCGTGGTGGGCGCGGATGATTTCTCCGACCTCTCCGAAGAAGTCGAGGGGTGCAAGGAAATCGGCCCCCGCGTCGGGGTGGCGACGAACGATTTCCCATTGCTCATCTGTCAGCGGTCCGGGGTGGTTGACGGCGGATTCCGGGATCACGAGACGCCCGATGTCATGCAGCCGCGCCGCGATCTGGACTGCGCCGATCTGTGACTGATGGAGGTCGAGTGTTGTGGCGATGGGCATGGCGTAGGCCTGGACGCGGGCCGAGTGCCCTTTCAGATAAACGTCGCGTTCTTCGACGGCTTCGGCGATGGCTTCGATCGCGGCGTAGATGCAGCACCGCTGGCGGTGGTGCAGTTTGGCCGTCTGGATGGCAGGCGCCATGGCCTTGGCCAGTTCCAGCAGGTGTTTGGTATCGTTGGCCGTGAAGTCCGCGTCGTTGCTCAGGCGGTGGAGGACGGCGGCACCTACCGTGAGACCCTGGCGGCGGATCGGGACGACCAGGAGGCGGCCGTCGCGCCACAGTTCCTTCTCCTGGACGTCGAGGAGGTTGCTGGCCTCGATGTCCTCCACGTGGATGCTCTTGCCGGTCTGTGCGGCTCGACACATGACGCCGGCATCGATGGGCGTGCGAAGCCAGGAGAGCGCCGGCGGATCGTCCGTGTCGGGATGGGCACGGACCATGAGTCCGACGGCGTTTTCGCGTGTCTCGTAGAGTGCGACGGTGCTTGTCTGGCAGTGGATGTGATCGCCGAGGAGTTCCGCACAGAGGCCGAGGAGGTCTTCGAGTTCGATGACGCCCATGAGGACCCTGGCCACGTCTGCTCCGAGAGCCAGGTCGTCCATCTGTCGGGCCATGCGTTTGCTCGACAGGACGAGGTCGTGGGCGGCGACGTCGAGTTTCTGGCTGAGTTGCGCGTGTTCGGTCTCCAATCGGGTTTTGGCTTGGGCGAGTTCGGCGAAACGGAGGTCCCGTCTTTCTTTTTGGCGTCGTTGGCGCAGGGTGCGGGAAATCGCCTGGCTCGCCTCCTCCAGGTCGAACGGCTTCTGGAGAAAACCGGCAAAGCCGATCCGCATCGCCTCGATGCTGTCCTCGAGCGTGCCGCGACCCGTGATGGCTATCAGCGCGAGGTTCTCATCCAACGATCGGGCCTCTTGGGCAAGGCGAAGCCCCCCGACAGGGGACATGACGAGGTCGGTGATGAGGCAATCGAAGTCTTCCTCTGCAAGACGTTCCAGCGCACGCTGCGGGTCGGTCTCGGTCTCGACGTGCCAGAACGGATCGGCTTGGCGCAGGGAGTCGGCCAAAAGGGCGACGACCTGCGGCTCATCATCGACGACGAGGATGCGGCTTTCTTCCTCGCTTCGAAGCACTTCCGCGCCCGACGTACTCATGGCGGTCTTCCTTTGCACTCGCCGGTTGCCGGCCCGGCGGACCGGGATAAAGGAGGCCGGGCGACGATGGCTTGTGGGTCGTCCGGCCTCCGTGAATTCTAAGCCACGGCGAGGGCTAGCCGCGAGAGCGAGGGGGGAGGGAGAAGGCATCGCACCTCGCCGTGGCATATCGTAATCATCGGACAGGGGGCCCTGTGTCGGCGATGGCCGCCGCATCCGATGGCTGTCCGCTTCGTTCCTCCTCCATCTGGTTTCACGTTACGACAAACTCAAAACGTCTCAAGTCTGGGCCGGCCCGTCGGCGATGGCCGCCGTGGCGGACCCGTTGGCGGACTCCGGGGACGCCGGTTCGGGAACCCAAAACGTCACGCGGACGGTCGTTCCCTGGCCCGGTGTGGATTCCACGGTCATCTCTCCGCCGTTGGCCTGAACGGCCTGATACGCCTTGGGGAGCCCAAGGCCGCGCCGTCGGCCGGCTTCGTAGCCGCTGTAGAACGGATCAAAAGCCCGTGCCCGAACCTTCGGGTCCATCCCCGGGCCGTCGTCGGTAACCACGAATCGGGCGCCTTTCTCCGCCGCCAGGGGCTGGACGAGCAGTCTGACCGTGCCGCCTTCGGTGCGTGAGCAGGCCTGGAGGCCGTTCTTGACGATCTCGCCGAGCGCAGCGGCAACTTGATCGGGGTCCACCCGGATGGGCAGCGTGCCCTCGTCGGCCTGCACGTGGATGCGTGCGTCCGCCGACTCGCCTTCCACTTGGAGTTCGTCGGCGACGCGGCGTGCGAGCGCCACGGGATCGACCGACTCGGGCTTCGGGGCAGGGGGCTTCGCAAAGGTCCTCAGTTCCGTGATGATCTCGCTGATACGGTCGGCCTGGTCAATGATGGTCTGAAGCACGTCGTGGGCCGCGGGATCCTTTTCCTTGGCGGCGAGTTGTTGCGCCCGCCCGCTGATGATCGCGAGCGGGTTGTTGATCTCGTGGGCCGCGCCCGTTGCCATCTCGCTGAGTGAGGCCACGTTGCGCTGTTGAAGGCTTTTGTGGTGAGCGACCTCGAGGTGGCGGTTGGCATCGGCCAGTTCTTCCGAAAGCGCGATCAGGTTTTCCTCGGCTTGGGCGCGTTTCAGAGCGATGCCGGCAACGCTCGCAACCGCCGCCACCTGGCCGGCTTCGTGCGGAGTCAAATCGTGCGGCGGGTCTCCGATGGAGAAGACGAGCGCGCCGAGTTTCGTGTCCTCAACGGTTATCGGGGCAGTGTAAAAAGGCCCGCTGCCAAGGTGGGGACCCTGACGCTCGAAGAGCCAACCTTCCGCGCGCTCTGCCCGAGCGGGCGCGGTCGGTGGGGCCAGCGGCGTGGTTGGACGGTCGGCCGCCGGTTCCAGATTGTCGGCGGCGGTGATGTCATAGAGGAAATGCTCCTCGACGCCGCCGCGGGCGGTGCATCGGACTCCTTCGGCGTAGTTGGCGTCGGTTGCGACGACGTACGGGACGGCAACCTGGAGTCCGAGGGCTTTGCGGGCCGTTGTCGCCACCGTTTCGAGGACCTGGCGTGTGCTGTGACACGTCGCCAGGCTGGCATTGAGTTGCAGGAGCAGGCTGGACTGGTCGCACTTGGCCTGGGCAGTGTGATACAGGCTGTAACCGTTGCGATACAACTGGCCGAGTCGCACGTTCGCGCCCAGATAGAGGCGGTGCAGTTGGTCGGGTGAAGGCTCGTCCGGCAGGCCAAGTGGGGCGGTGTTGAGTTCAATGGCGGTGCTGACCTGGTGGCCGATTTGCTCCGCCTGAACGCCGGACAGCCCGAGGCGCTCGGCGGCGTCCGCCGTGTTTTCCACGATCTGCTCGGCAGCGTAGTAGCCGAAGCCGTGCTGGCGGGCCAAGAGGTCGGCCAGACGCACGAGTTCCGTCAGTCCGTCGCTGCCGCCACGGCGTGCTGCCGGGACCTGGGCCTGATGGTGCAGCCAGATCACGTCCTGGAGGGGCTCGGCGAATCCCCATCGCTGGGCGAGTTGCTTTCCAAGGACGGCATGATCGACGCCGAACAGTTCGCGCTCGGCTTCCAGGAGTTCGGTCCCACCGGCCTGGAGCCGCTCCAGAACCTGGCTGTAGGCTCTCGGCATCAGGATACGGAGGGCAACTTGTCCGATGTCGTGCAACAGCCCGGCGAGAAGCGCGGTCTCGGGCGGAACCGTGCCAACGCGAGTCGCAATGATCTGCGAGGCCATGGCGGTCGCGAGCACGTGACGCCAAAGGCGGGACAGTTCCACGGCTTGGATGATGTCACGGTCCACGGTGTCGATACTGAGCAGACTGGCCGCCAACGCATCCGGTGGAACGGCTGCCAGGGCCGCATCAATGCTCATGATGGCGTCGCCGGGGTTGCCGAGGTCGATCGCCAGTTTGAGCGTCCGGGCGGCGAGCGTCGGGTCCACCTCGACGGCGAGTTGGATGTCGCGAGCGCGAGGGTTGTCGGCCATGACCAACGGGAGCAGATGCAAGGTTACGCCGGGCAAGGTGGGCAGGTAATCCACCTTCTCCAGGAGCAATTCGACCTTCCGGCGCTGGATGCCTGTAACCGCCATGGCGTGACCTTTATTCGCGCCTACAGTTTCAGCAGGTCGGCGATCTTGGCGACGAGTTCGTTGATCTTGAACGGCTTGTGAAGGAAGGCGTCCGCACCCAATTGCTGCGTCTCGGACGGGGCGTCTTCCTCTTCAATATGGCCGCTGATGAGAATGATCTTGGTGTCCTCGAGACTCGGATTGCTGTGGATCGTCTTACACACGACGTTGGCGTTGATGTCGGGCAGCATGTAGTCCAGGACGATCACGTCCGGACGGAATTGCTGGGTCAGCAGACCGGCGTCGTAGCCGCAGGTGGCCGTCTTGACCTCGAAGCGCCCGTCCCGTTCGAGAACGTCTACAAGGAGGTCCACGATCTCAGGCTCGTCGTCAACCACCAGGACCTTCTTTTTATCCGAGTCGAGGTTCGTCAGGGGGATGTTGTTCTCTTTCATGAATCGCATGAGGCTGTCGCGCGGGATCCGCCGGAAGCGCGATCCCGGAACGTGGAAACCGTCCAGTTTTCCGGAGTCAAAGCAACGGATAATGGTCTGCTGGCTGACTTGGCAGATCTTGGCGGCTTCTCCGGTGGAATAAACCTCTTTCATGGCATGGCCCTCGCTCTTTGCTCTTGTGGCCTGCGATTGTCCTCCCTCACCTTACCCACCTCTCCTAGTTTCGCAAGTATTCATCGGCGAACGCTCGGTGTCAACTTAAAAGTTTTAATCTGCTAACCTGGGCAGATTTGGTAGGCCGTGCAACGAACGTCCGATAATGTCTAAGCAGGAGCGATGCAGTCAATCCGAATTCGGCGGCTGAGTTGGCGTGCACCCAAGGTTGGTTGTAGCGCCGGGCTTTATGCCCGGCGGCCGGATAGTCAGGCCGATGGCGGTTCCGCGCCGGGGATAAACCCCGGCGCTACGGCTGTTCGGAAAGACTTCCTCGCTGCTGCTTAGCACATCGCAGAGCCGGCCCAACGGAGCGGCTTCCGGCCGGAGAAGCAAAAAGGCCCCCCGCATGGGGAGGCCTTTTTCAGGTACCGCTTGGCTTGCCTGGGGAAGGGTTAGTAGTTGCCCCTGCCGGTTTTCGAATAGTCCCTCGGGTTGCGGCCGGTACGGCTGTAGTCCGGCCGGTCCCAGGATCGCAGGTCGTCGCTGCCGCCGCCCTTGCTGCCGCTCTTTTTGCCCGACTGCTTAGACTCTTGAACCTCTCTGAAAATCTTGGTGATTCCTTCCTTGGCCACGGCATTTTCCTTGTCGATCGAGAGGATTCGCTTGTAGTAACCGACGGCCATGCGCAAGTCGCCTTTGTCGTAGGCTTCGCTGGCGAGTTCCGCGAAGATATCGATGGCCTTCTTACGGTTGGGCTCTTCGTACTGCTGCTTGATGGCCGCTTTTTGGCCGTCCTTCTTGACCAGGTTGAGGCCCTTCTTGGCGGCCAGCGATGCGCCGAGGTACGCCTCGGCGGCACGGATCTTACAGCCGAGAAGGAGGCGTGCGTTGCGTTTCTCGGCGGCCTTTTCCATCTCCTTATCGTGGACCTTCATGATTTTCACAGCCGCCTCAAGTTTGGCCTCGATCGGCTTGATGATGCGGTTGTACTGAGCGGGCGCCAGTTCGGCCTTGAGGTCGCTCGCCGTTGCTGAAGCATCCTGTTTGGGGTTGTCGCCGGTCTTCCATGGAACGCCTGCGGCTTCGGCGCCAATAACGGCCGCGACGGCGAACACGCAAATAACGGCAGCGGGTAGGAAGCGTTTCATAGCATAACTCCTTTTTGCGCCGCGCGCGGCGCGGGTTAACTCCCCGTCTCTCCCCCGTATTGTACGGCCAAATCCACCCGTTGGAACAGGAAAAATCGCGGGTCGGCGCGCCGGGCATTTTACCAGACGCTGGGGCTGTACCTTCTCCAGTTTCCGTAGTCGCTGTAGTCGCCGCGTCCGGTGCGCTTCCAGTCGCGGTCCCAGGCATGTTCCTGGTCGTCGCTGCCGCCGCCCTTGCTGCCGCCGGTCCGCGCGTTTTTCATGGCTTGCTTGTACTGCTCGGCAAGTTTGGTGAGAGCCTCTTTCGCTTGGCTGTTGCCGGGCTCGATGGACAGGACCTTCTTGTAGTAGCCGACGGTCCGGCGGAGGTCGCCGCCGGTGTGGGCGTCGAGGGCCAGGTCGAGGTACATGTCGATGGCTTTCTGTTTATTCGGCTCCTCGTACTGCTGCTTGATGGCTGCCTTGTGGCTGTCCTTCTTGACGAGGCGCAGCGCCCTTTTGGCTGCATACGATGCCGCAAGGTAGTAGGCCGCCGCTCGTTCCTTGCAATGGGTGAGGAGGGGCTTCCGGCGTTTCTCCTCGGGTTTCTCCATCTCTTTTTTGTAGGGCTCCATCGCCCTCTCGGCCAGGGCGATGCGGGTCACGATGGGTTTGATGACGTGGTCATACTGCGCGGGCGGCAGTTCGGCTTTCAGGTCGCCGGCAGCCACAGGCGCCGCCGATTTGTCCGTCGCGCCGGAGGCCTTCCACGGGATGTTCTTGCCTGGGCAGGTCGCCACAGAACCCAGGATGAACACGGCGATGCAGACGCCAAGCATGAAACGTTTCATGACACGGGCTCCTTTCCCGTACTGGCCGGCAGTGCGTGACCCCCATCCGGGGCCACTAACGGATTAAACACAACTCATGCGGCAACCTACCGGCAGAACCCGGCACGGTCCCCGCGACCGCAACCATCCCTATGACCGTGACAAACACGACGTGCTTCACGCGACCGGCTTCCGTAAGACGTAACGGCGATGCACCCGAACCCTCATCTCAGGTCGCACACCCTATTATACTCTGTAAAACGCCGTCCAGCGGGAAAAATTGCAGACTTGTCAGCGGATGGGTGTGGCAGGGTGTGGCAACGATTTCTGGCATGGGTCGATTTCCTGCGGATTGGCCGTAGCGCCGGGGTTTATCCCCGGCGCATGCCTCAGGCCCCACGCGCCGTGTGCCACTGGCGGCTCGTCCGCCAGTGCCTTCCTCCGCACTTCGCGCGGCGGGTCTCCTGACCCACCGCGCGGCGGCCAAGATTGACCGCCGCGCTATCGCTTGCGTGCATCGTGACAAAGTAGCACTATTACCCCAAATGGCCCAAAGAGGTTGTCGAGGCCTTCAGACGGATCCAGGCCGAGAGGCCCACACGCCGAATGGCTCAGCCGGTGGTGTCGTGGACGGCCAGTTGGCGGATCTGCGGCGTGGCGACGGATTCGGTCGTCTTCAGGCGCACCGTGGCCACCTCCACTGCGTCGAACCGCTGGATGCGCTTGTGCCCGACCGACTGGCCCTGGCAGAGTGTCTGCCACCGGTTGCCGGCCAGCAGGCCCTCGACCTCGTAGCGGCGGATGCGCTCGCCGCGGGCGATCTGCTCCATGATGACGACGTGGTCGATGCGCTTGGGCTTGGGCAGTTTCAGTTCCACGGTGCCGCCGGTCCCGGCCGTCTGGGCGACGGGTTTGCCGAAGCGCCTGCGGATCTCTTTGCCGAACTCGGCCAGGCGTTCGATGTCGGAAGCCGGCACGAGCCCGTCTGACGTGACCACCTCGCCAAGCAGGAGATTGCAGTTCTGTCCGACCGAGCGGTAATAATTGGCCGTAAGTCCCTTCAATGGTTTGACACTCTTGTCCTGCCCGGGCTTCCAGAACCAGTTGTGGTTGCGCAGCGGCGTATCGGCCATGCCCGGCGACCAGTACGTCCCATCCGGGTCGCCCTTGGCGAGAAACCGCTTCCACGTCGGATGATTGTGCGAGACGGATCCGGCCCGGCCGGGCATTGTGGCCCAACAGGGATAGCCCGCCCGCCCGGCCTCGTTGCCGATCCATCGGTAGTCGGATCGCTGACCGCTGTGGTAGAAGACCGAGTTGGGCTGGTGCTTCTCGAAGATCGGCAGCACGTCCGGCCCGCCCTGCTGCGGCGTCTTGACGCCGGCGTCGTACCAGATCTGCACCAGCGGCCCATACCGGGAGCACAACTCTTCGGTCATCTTCTCGGCGACGTGGTTGAACTTCGCCTGCGTGTCCGTGCCCTTGCCCTTGCCCCAATCGACGTAATGGCCCCACACCTGCCAATATACGTTTCGATGCGTGCTGAAGTAGATCCCCGGCTGGATGTCGGCGTTGCGGCAACTCGCAACGAAATCGGCCACCACGTCGCCTTTGCCCCCGCGCCAAGCGGTCTGCTTGCAGCCATAGGGATAGAGGTCGCTCTGCCACTGCATGAAGCCGTTGAAATGCGTCGCCGTGAACACCGCGTACTTGGCCCCTGCTGCCTTCGCCGCCTCGATCCACTGGTCGGTGTCCAGTTTGGTCGGATTGTACAGATTCGGGTCCAGCCGCTCGCGGACGGTGTTGTTGCGGGCGAACCGCTTGGCGGCGATGGCCAGGTCGAACGAGTAGAGCAACCCGACCTCGCAGTCCTGCCACGCCATCTGCGCCGTGGACGGCCTCGGCAATCGCGGCTCATCCCCGGCCGGCGTCTCAGCCATCGCGCCGACCGCCGCCGGCCCGAGTGCCCCCGCCCCGGCCGCCAAGCCCAGGAACTGACGCCTCGTGCATTTCATCGACCTTTCCTTTCCTCTCCGGCCTTTCGTAGGGGCTCACGCGAAATGGCCGACACCCTCGCAGCACTCTTCTCCACCGCCACCCAAGCCGCATGAAACCTGCGAAAGGCCGGTTCTGTTTACTCTTCGATTTATTTTGGCACGAGAAGGTAACCGGCACACGGTTGATCGTAAACACGCGCGCCACGAGCCCGCCGGTGCAATCGCGGACAGCGCCGCTCCTTCGCGTTCTGCGACCAACGACTACTCGGCCGAGGAACGATAACCAGTCAACAAGTACACGTTGCCCTTCTTCTCAAAAGAGAGCAGAAGCCGCTCCTCAGGGATCTTCCAGATCCCTTCTTTGCCCGAAGCCGGGGGAACGATCTCCGGCTTCACCTGATGTGTCCGGTGCGAAAAGGAGACAACCCTTCCGTCGACGGTCCTCAAGCCCCGCAGGTGCCAGTAGTTCTCTTCGAGCCACCGGCGGGGCGGGTGGCGAACCTGCGGGCCGCCGACAAAAGGATCCTCTTGCGGCCGGATCTTTTGGGCGTCGGTTTTGCCAAAGACCAGAAGGAAGCGGTCGGGGGCTGGTGGGGGGCCCTCGAACCAGACAGAGAAGCCCGCCTCGGCCATCTCCCGCTTTACGGTCTCCGGCCGTATCATTCTGCGGTGGCTTGCCTCCCGCCGGGATAGCGGCTTCTTCGGTTCCCGGTCAAGCACGTAGATGCAGCCGGCCGGCGCAAGCCTCTCGTAGATTTTGGTCAGCAAGGTCTTGCCGTGGAAAAGGAGATGATAACTGTCCAGGAAGAAAACAACATCAATGGGCTCAGGATCCAGGTGGGGATCGCCCTTCTCGGTAAGGACCGATGGGAGGGAAACCTTCGCAGGCAGCGGCGGCCTTTCATCCTTCTGCGTGGCCCATTCTTCCAGAACGATCTCCAACCCCCGGCCGGAAGCCGTCCGGAGGATCGGCCCCATCAATTGCCGCGCCTCTCCCAGCGCGACAAAGACCGGCCGCTTATAACCCTGTCCAAGCGGAAGGAAGAGACGGGAAGTCCGCTCCATCGGAAGAGGGAGAAAGGCATCGGGGTCCCGGCCGGGGCGCTCGGCGCCCTTTGGCCGTTCGAAGATAAGTACAAAGGGCTCCTTTTCGTACCAGCACTCGTCAGGGCAGCCGACGAAGCCGAAGCCTTCCTCCCTTGCCTCTCGGACGATCGTCGTCTCGGCGAGCCAGAAATGCTTCTTCTCGCGGAGAGACCGTTTGACCCAGTCGCGCAACGTACCGCGATGTCGGTCAACCACTACGAGGTGACCCCCTGGCTTCAAGCAGCGCCATATTCCACGCAGCATCGGCCGGGGCTTCGCCATATGGTGGTAAACGTAGTGCATGTAGACAAGGTCAACGGAATCGGGGGGCAGGCACGGATCGTCGCTGCGGCCAAGAACCGGGCGGACCTGGGAAAGCCCTTTTTGCTCGGCTTCCTTCCTTACCGACTTGGTCGTGCTTTCCAAAATCTCCTCGGCGAAAACGGTCCCCGTCTTGCCCACAAGCTTCGCAAAAACCCATGTATCCCGCCCCCCGCCGGCGCCGACATCGGCAACCACCGAGCCTTCGCCCAGGCCGAGGCGGGAAAGTATGACGCCAAGGGATTGCGCCCGGCTCTTTGGCCTGGCCGCGGAGACCCTATGGGATTCCTGGTGGGTCTTCCCCACCTCGCCGGCCTGAGCCGCCGCAGTGCCTGCGGTCTGTCCCTTCTCGCCGGCAGAGGCTAAAGATGTTGTGAGCAGCGTTACGAAGAATAAAGACAGGAGCAACCATCCGCATCGTGGAATTCGCCACCGGCCGGAATGACCCCTCCGTCCACGCGACTCGCGTTCGAGCAACATCGCAATCCTCCTTCTAAACCCCTGGAACACTCTTCATCTGACCTTTCGCAGGGTTTCAGGCTACTGCCGGCAGGTGGGAGAAGCAAGGAAGATGAACGCGAGGCGGCCCGTCCTGCCGATGAGATCGTTGCAAAGCGACTCTTATCGCAGACCGCGCCGTTGTCGTTCGCCGTTTGCCGTCAACTAAGTCACCGTTGTTCTCAGCGTTCTCGGCGTTCTCCGCGTTAAAGGCTGTTGCCGTTGCCGTTCATTCCGCCTTCCGAATTCCGCATTCGAACTTGACAGACCTGACATCGTCCAGTATTGTACACCCATGACAGCCGCAGGCCGCGGCATGCCGCGGCAATGGCGGGTGGCATGGTCAGCCCGAAGGGTGACCATGTGCTCGTCTTGGCTCGCGGCTCGCCGCTCGTAGCCGAGAGCCTGCCCTGAGCGCAGCCGAACGGGGGTCTCGCCGTTTGCCGTTCAGCCGTAGGCCGCGGCAATGTTGTCACCCTGAGCGTAGCCGAGAGCCTGCCCTGAGCGCAGCCGAATGGGGGTCTCGCCGTTTGCCGTTCAGCCGTAGGCCGCGGCATGCCGCGGCAATCACGCTGTATACCATTGACAGGGAAATAATGATCTCCGGGCAGGCGGCCTGGACCAGTTCGGCGTTGCCTCCCCGGAACCGCCCGGCCCGAAGCCGAACGGCAAAGGGAGATAAGGTCTATGTCACCCGGAACGCCCCGCCGCTGCTCGACCATCCGGAGAGCCTGTGCGGCCGCACGCAACGGCCGCAGAAGCCGGGACCGAAGCCTGAGAGGCGGAGGAGTTAAGCATCCTGTTCCCGGAACTCCGACTGACGGATGCCTCAGTTGTGGGAGTCACAGGCCATGACAGACCAACCAGCCGGGGACACTAATCCTGAGCACTCTACCCCAACCGCCGGAGCAGACGCGCTGGAACGCGAGGCCCTTCTCGGCTTCCTCGCGTCCGAGATTGACAATCTCAGGTCCGAAGAGCAGGCGCCCGGCTGGACCAAGTGGGCCCTTCTTGCGGCTTTGGCTGCCCTCTCATGGCTCATCTTAAACACCATCGAGCACAGCGGCCCAACACCCCACGGGACGGCGGTCGTGTTCTTCGTCCTGACCTTGCTTTCTCAATCTTTGACTGTGCTGTGCAGCCTCCTGGAGCCCGAGCGTGACGCTCCCCTATTTTCGGGCAAGCGTTACACCTTCTGGAGTCACTATCGCGAGGTGTCCACTCCTGCCTTAGCGCTCGGCGTGGTGAAGTTCTCCCTGCCACTTGTTCTCGTCCATTCCCTGGAAGACATCGGGCTGCAGTGGTATCACAGGTGCATGCTCACAGTTGTCTACGGCCTTCTTCTGCTCGCGACTAGCGGCATATTCCTTCTTAGCTTTCTGCGTGTTCCCGTTCGCAGAGACATGCCATATGTCAAGATGACGAGAATCATCGCGCTCCTTTTCTACGGGGCCGTGCTTTGGACTGCCATTGCATCACTCCATTACATGTACTCCACACACTGCTTGCCCGCCATGGCCGACTGGCGTTTAGGCGGCCTGCTGTATGTCTTGATCTTCGTCCTCTTCAGAGTTGCGACTCTTCAGAGCAACCGTCACACTATCGAATCTCTGGTTGGCATCCGAAGGAGCCTAGCCCTTGGGCACGTTGGGCCTGATGCCGCCGCTCGCCAGGCCGATATCGCTCTCTTAGGAATGCGGTTGGACGATGTTATGGAGCAGCAAGTGCAGGAAATCGTCTCACTCCTAATGCGTGCTGAAGAGGATGCTGCCAAAGCTCTGAGCATCCTTGAGGTTTGCGGAACGCTGGTCGAACAGCGGGCGGTTGGCAAGGAGGCCATTGTGACGCTCATACATTCCGCGACGGAGGACCTGCAAAGGGCGCAAGCCCATCTGGAGACCGTAAAGAGCAAGGTAGAAAAGTTCTCCAAAGTCATCCGTCGTACCGTTGGCAAGGACGCCGGCTCTGACGCTGAAGCACAGGCGCTGAAACAGAAAGTGAGGAACGCTCTACGTTCGCTCGGCAGCCGCCACCATAGTGCTGTGGAAAAAGCCAGAGACCTCCTCTCACGTCTTGATGCATACTCTCCCCTCGACGGGAGTTCCGGTGACACGCAACTCGATTCGCCGTGACGTGGGTCGGGTGTGGGGATAGCGGCGGTCCCTGCGCGGCACTGCACGTCCACGCCGCCAGCAACGGCCCGCGTGGGTGCGGAGTTTACCCGCCGGGGCGGGCACCTACCCTACACCCTAGGGGGGATATGGAAACCTGGGGACGGTACCCATGTTCTTCACTTGGGAAACCTGGGGACGGTACCCATGTTTTTCACTTGCATGGGGGGGCGAATTCGCTAACCCCGAAGGGAGATGCCATGAGCAGCAACGGTAATGTTGGGATTCCGGAGACAGTATACCGTTTTCTCCTCGCGCTGCTCGTCACGGCATGAAAAACCGTATGCTGTCCCCGGAAACTCCCTGCCCGCGGCCGGCCACGGCACGAACCGTAACCGTGCCAGGGCCGGGGCGCGGCCAAACGGAACCCCAGCGGCGTCGCGAGCCGTCGTTGGCTGTTCATTCCGCGTTCTGCGTTCCGCGATGGACCCCGTCCCTTGCCGCCTCAAAAGCTCCCGTCCCTCTTTTCCCCGGCCCTTCATCCCTTTGTCCGGTGATCGGCCTTGGTGACTTACATCAATTTTGCCTCCCGAAAAGCGCCTCAAAAAGGGAGTCAAAAGGAGCAAAAAGGACGAAAAAAGACGAAAAAGGACAAAAAAGGACGAAAAAGCCGAAAGTTTTGCCTTACCTATCTTAACAAAAAATGGCCCAATCGCCCCTGGCGGCCCCAAAACGAAGATTTAGACTTCAAAAAGCGCGTTTTCGGGGGTTTCGGCGAATGGCAATTTGACGTAAGTGTTATCGACGCGGGGGCATGTAAAACCAACTAGCCCCAAGTGTCAACTTGGGGTGAGAGGCTTGAACCAACGCGGGGGGCCTTGAGAGATGGCGCAGGTTACGCGCGGCCGGCCAGGGCCTTGACGTCGCGGACCCATGCGCGGGCCGTGGCGGCCTGGCGGGCCTCGGCAATGATCCGCAGAATCGGCTCCGTGTTCGACGCCCTGATGTGCAGCCACCCGTCGTCCCAGGCCAGATGCAGACCGTCGCGTTGGTCGA
>Ga0307427_1000758_pt1 | contig 18751 bp, 16 predicted proteins | sample SalMarWE160190MG_FD_202162 | JGI IMG/M metagenome (GOLD analysis project Ga0307427, IMG submission 202162) | Salt marsh sediment microbial communities from the Plum Island Ecosystem LTER, Massachusetts, United States - WE1603-190 | ecosystem: Environmental > Aquatic > Marine > Intertidal zone >... | reverse complement strand
CCGATGACACGTACCAGATTCACCTGGGCGGGGCGGCGCCGAACGGGGCCGCCGTGGTGTACCGGATCTTTGCCCTCGAAGATCAACCGCCCGTCGTGCAGTTCACGGTTCCGGCCCGCGACGTGGCGGCCGGCCTCGGCGACAGCGTCAAGATGAGTCTCAAAGGCGCCGACCGGTACGGACTCGGCGAGGTCCGCCTCTTGGCCCAGACCGAGGGCGCGGCCGAGCCCGCCGTTCTCGCCACGTGGAAGACATTCGCCAACCCGAAAGAGGCGGTCATCGACTCTTGCGTGCGCATCGACCCGGCCGAGTACCGCATCGGCCAGACCATCATCTACTGGGCCGAGGCCCTCGACCGGCGGACGTACCAGGGTGGCGCGACGCCCAAGGGGCCGAACCGGGCGACGACCGCCAAGTACAAGATCATCCTCGAAGACAAGAAGGTGGCCGCCGAGCAGAAACTCGACCAACTCTCACGCCTCTACGAACGCCTCCGCGAAATCCTCAAGAGTCAGGAGCAGGCCCGAATCGCCACGGGCGGGCTCGCCCAACTCAAGGCCCTGGCCGAGGCACGATCCGGAGGCTTCACCCTCGGACAGGCCCAGCGGTCGATCCGCGAAGCGACGCTACGGGTCGTCAAGGAGGTCGCGTTCGACGCCGAGACGATGGCCATTCGCGAGACTCTTCAGATGCTGACCGCCAATGAGATGGCCGCCGCCATGACGAAGGCCAAGGCGATTGCCGATATCCAGGACGCCTCGCGCCTGGCGACCGTGCCCCAACTCGCTGCGGCTCTCGCCAGGGACCAGGATACCATCATCGCGGTGCTGCGGCGCATTCTCGACATCACGGCCAGGCTTGCCGACGCGGTCAAGGAGGAACAGAACCGCCTCGACCCCTCGGACCTGCCCGACGACGTGCTCGACAAACTCAAGGCCCTGCGCGACCGTCTGAAGGAGTTCGTGGACGAGCAGAAGAAGGTCATCGAGGCGTCCAAGGAACTCGCCAAACGACCCGTTGACGATTACACCGAAACCGACCAGCGGGAACTTGAGAAACTCGAGGCCATCGAGGACCAGTGGGACAAGTTCCTGACCGAGGCCATCGCCGATTTCTCAAAGGTGCCGGAGGTCGATGCGTCGAACCCGAGCCTCTGCAAGGAACTCATCGAGGTCAAGACCGACGTCGAAATGGCCGCCGACGCCCTCTCGAAGAAGGCGGCTGACATCGCCGTCCCGCTCGAAGAACTCGGCATGGAGGGGGCCGAAGAGATCGCCGAGAATCTCGAACGGTGGTTGCCCGACACGCCCGACCGCGACCGCTGGAGCCAGGAAGACTTTACCGGCGACTACGAAATCCCCCATGCCGAACTGCCCGAACAACTCGAAGACCTCGTCGGCGACCTCCTGGAAGAGGAGGAAGACCTCTTCGAGGAGATGGAGGACGTGACCGCCAACGCTGGCGACTCCATCGACAAGGGCGCCGGATGGGACGCCATGGACGGCCCCATCTCCAGTTTCGCCGCCAAGGGCGTTACCGGCAACCGGTTGCCGAACACGAGCGAGATCAGCGGTCGCAGCGGCGAAGGTCGCACCGGCAAGGCATCGGGTGAGTTCGTCGAGGAGACCGCCACCGGCAAAGGCGGACGCCGGACTCCCACACGCCTGTCGCCCGATGCCTTCTCCAAGGGCGAGGTCAAGGATACCAGCCCCGAGGCGCCGACCGGCGCAACGGGCGGCGGGAAGATCTCCGGTTCAGGCAGCGAAGGCCTCGAAGGCCCCGTCCCGCCCGAGGTCCAGCGGCGGATGGGAACCCTCGCCGGCCGGCAGGCCCAACTTCGCAACAAGGCCGAAGGCGTCAAGGCCGCACTCCAGGTCCGCAACTACGACTCCTTCTCGCTGAACGAGGCCATCGACGCCATGCGGAAGATCCAACGCGACATCCTCGCCGGCCGCTACCGCAACGCCCTCCGGCGAAAGGACGTCGTCCTCGATAACCTCAAAGGCACCAAGATGCTCCTGTCGGGCGAGGTCCGTATCCGCAAAGACGCCAGCGTGGCCCTGCCCAATGAAGTCCAGAAAGACGTGCTCGATGCCCTCGACAAGCCCATGCCGCGCGGCTACGAGGAGTACCTCAAGCGCTACTACACGCGGCTAAGCGAAGGCTCGTGAACCGACCGGCCCGGGGTCAGGGGCCGTACCGGGGGAGGCGTATGAGGCACGTTCCGGCAGGTCTCCTTGGTGTCGTTGCCGCGTCGCTTCTGGTGTCGGCCTCCAGCGGCGCGATCGCCGCCCCGTTTGCTGCCCCGTCCGCTGCGCCGCCCGCTGCTCCGTCTGCTGCGCCGGCCCTGCCCAAGACGGGCGCGACCGATCCGGCCGCCGCGAAGGAGGAGCCGAAACCGCCCGAGATGCCGGCGGCCGTCCGGTGGCAGGCCAGAGTCCTGACCCCCAACGTCCTGTCGTGCGAGCCGGTTATCCTCGAGGTCGGTTGGCGCAACACGTCCACGGAGCGCGTAACGTATCCCGACGATCAGCCGCTGCTCTTTGTCGTCCGACAACCGGGCGAGAAGGGGCTGCGCCTGTTCTGGATCGTGCGGCGAATCCGCCGCGACCTGATGATTCCCCTGGCACCCGGCCAGACCTACTCCCGCAAAGTGCCGTTCGTGTTGGGATGGGAACCGGGCGAGACCAAGCCCCCCAAGGAGTTCGTCCTCACCGAGCCGGGACCGTACGAGATCTTTATCGTCGGTGCGCTGAATAAGAAGCCGATGGCCGTCACGGTTGCCGAAGCCGCATCGGCCGCGGACGTTGCGGCACGGAAAGGGTGGACCGTCGAGGCCGCCCGTTGGCTGGTCGGCGGGCGGCCGGATCCCAAGACGGTTGAGCCGGCCCTGGAGACCATCTACTCGCACCATCCGACCAGCCGGTACGCGCCGTGGGCGATGTGGATTCACGCCACCATCATGACGGCGCGCGGCGACGCCGGGGACTTTGCGGCGGCGGCGCGACTGGGCGAGATGCTTGCGGCACGGTATCCGGATTTCGCCCTCCGAGAGGAGGTGCTTAAGGCCACGGTCGCCGTCTACGCCGCCACCGGGAAAGCCGACCGAGGCCACCAGGTGTTGGCGGAGTTGGCGCGCCTGTTCCCACAGAGCCGGTACCTCGCGGACCTGCGTGAACGTCTCGACAAGGCGGCGGCGCGGCCGGTGGCGCGGCCGGTCGTGCGGTCCGAGATGCCGTCGCCGGCCACGCCGATTCCACGGGCGACGGTCCGCGTATCCGGGACCGAGATGATCCCGCAAGGCGCCCGCGAGGCGTTCCAGGCGTTCTGGCGGGCGGTGGCCGGCGGCGACTTCGCCGCCCTCGCGGCCCTGCTCGCCGAGGAGTTCATGAGTGATGACGGGCCGCGGCAGCAATACCTGTCGGCCCTCTGGAAGCAGCGGAAGAACGCCGCCGCCGGCGCGATCCAGGTCCGTGTCGGCAAGGCCCGACTCGCCGAGGCGTATGCGCGGCCGCGAAGCATGCCGTCGGGTGCGGCGCGGACGTGGCAAGGCGAGTTGTGCATCGTCGACGGGTCGCTGGCCGTCGCCTGGGACCGGCCGGGCGGCGTCAAGGACGTGACGCGTCGTCCGACCGCGTGCTGGGTGCTCCGGAAGTCCGCCGCAGGAAGATGGAAACTGCTCTCTGAAACCTCCTCCACACCCAACCTGCTCGCCGCCGGGCAGGCGCAGGGCATCTACTCGAAATTGCCGAGGGGGCTGAAGACCTGGCGCATCAGCGACGGCACGCGCGAACGCTTCCCCTATGAGGAGATCAAGGCCGAACTCGGCCTCACGGGGAAAGTCGCCGACGACCGCGCCAGGTGGGTCAATCATAAGTTGACCATGACGGGGGCGGCGATGACCGAGCCGCGGCTCCAAGGCCAGATCCGCCTGCCGCTCAACTCCGACGCCCCGACCCCCGGGCAGTGGATTGTGCGGGACGTGCACATCTGTCTGGCCCCGGGGCCGAGCGGCGACCTCATCCTGAAACGCATCGACCTGAAGATGCCAAGCCAGCCGAGCCGGCCCGACCCGGCAGGGTTGCCGTGAGCCGGCGACCTCAACCGGTGGGTCAACATCTGGCTGCGGTACCAGGCGGGCAGTCTCGCGTGGTGGTCGCGCACGTCGGCTACTGCTACATGGGCATCTACGGGTACGGCACGCGCGACGAGGAGCGCACCCGCAAGTGCCTCGCCTCGATGGAGACGTCCCTGAACGCATCGAAGGGGAGTCTGGCCGTGCCACCCGTCTTGAGTCTACTTCGGCAGCCGGTGGATGGGAAGCGTCCACGGGAAAACCGTGGCGGCGGCGTGAGGGGCGCGCGATAATTGGGCCGCAGCGTCGGCTGGAGGAGCGATCGTGGTTCAGCACGCCTGTCGGGGTTGGATGGTTGGGGCGGCGATGGTTGTGGCGGCTGTCCTCGCGGTCGTCGTGGTTGGGGGAACCGCCGCATTCGGCGACCTGAAGCCGCCGTTTGCGTGGACGTTGTCGCGGCCGCTCATTTCGCCGGTTCAGCCGGCCGAAGGCGAGTGCGTCTCGGTGAAGGACCCGACCATCGTGTTTGCCGAGGGCCAGTGGCACCTGTTCATGACGCTCCGCGGCCGGCCGCGCTCCCACCAGATCGAGTATGTCTCGTTCGCGAAGTGGGAGGACGCCGACAAGGCGCCGCGGAGCATCCTCCGCTGCCACGACGGCTACTTCTGTGCGCCGCAGGTCTTCTACTTTCGGCGGCATAGGACGTGGTACCTTGTGTATCAGTCGGCCGATCCGAACCGCAAACCGGGCCTGCAGCCGACCTACGCGACGACCGAGACGCTGGGCGATCCCGCATCGTGGTCGCCGGGCAAATGGTTCTTCCCGAAGGTCAACCCGAAGGGCGTCCGCCGCTGGATCGATTTCTGGGTCATCTGCGATGCGCAGCGTGCGTACCTCTTCTTCACGTCCCTCGACGGACACCTGTGGCGGATGTGGACGCCCATCGAGACGTTCCCGGAAGGGTTCGACCATTGTGAACTCGCCCTGAAGGCCGACATCTTCGAGGCCGCCCACATCTACCGGCTCAAAGGTCGGGACGACTACCTGGCCGTCATCGAGGCCCAGGGCAGGGGCGGACGCCGGTACTATAAGGCCTACACAGCCGACCGTCTAAACGGTGCCTGGCGGCCGCTGGCCGACACCGAGAAGCAGCCGTTCGCGGGTGAGGTCAACGTTCGCCAGGCGGCCCCGCCGTGGGCCGACAACATCAGCCACGGCGAACTGCTTCGCGCCGGATTCGACGAGACGCTCACGGTCGATCCGGCCAACCTGCGGTTCCTCATCCAGGGCGTCACACAGAAGGCCAGGGCCGGCAAGAAGTATGGCGACATCCCGTGGCGGCTGGGGCTCCTGACGGCCGTGGCGCGCGACTGACCCGCCGCACCGGCGGGCCGCTGTTGGCGCCGAAACGCGATTCGGCGCAAGGAGAGTACGCGGGGTATAGCAATGAGCCGACCCATCCGAACGCCGGCGCGTCTGTGGGTCGTGCCGCTCCTGCTTCTTCTCGTCCCCGGCTGCGATATGCGGGGGCAGGCGCCGCCCGGCGAAATGCCGTGGGTGCGCGTTTCCCAGGACGGGCGACGCTTCGTGCTGGAACCGTCCGGTAGAACATTCGTCCCGTGGGGCTTCAACTACGACCATGACGACGGTGGCCGCCTCATCGAAGACTACTGGGACGCCGAGTGGCAACGGATCGAGGAAGATTTCCACGAGATGAAGCAGTTGGGCGCCAACGTGGTCCGGGTGCACCTGCAACTTGGCCGGTTCATGGAGGGTCCCGATGGGGTCAACGACCGCGCCCTTGACCAACTGAGCCGCCTCCTCGGCCTGGCCGAGCGGGTGAGTCTGTACCTGGACCTGACGGGCTTGGGCTGCTACCACAAGCAGGACGTTCCCCCGTGGTACGATCCGCTGGCCGAGAGCGACCGCTGGGACGTGCAGGCGCGTTTCTGGGAAGCGGTGGCCGGGCGATGTGCCGGCAGCCCGGCCGTTTTCTGCTACGACCTGATGAACGAGCCGGTCGTTCCGGGCCGGCGCGGGAAGCGCGACGACTGGCTGGCCGGGGCTTTTGCGGGGAAGCACTTCGTTCAGTTCATCGCCCTGGAGACAGGAGATCGCGAGCGGCCGGCCGTTGCGTTGGCGTGGGTCCGCCGCCTGAAAGCCGCCATCCGGAAACACGACCCCCGCCACCTTGTCACGGTCGGCCTCGTGCCGTGGAGCCTCGACCGGCCGGGTCTATCGTCAGGTTTCGTGCCGGAGAGAATCGCGACTGAACTGGACTTCATCAGTGTCCACCTGTATCCGGAGAGGGGACGCGTGGACGAGGCGATGGAGACGTTGCGCGGATTCGCCGTCGGCAAGCCGGTCGTCATCGAGGAGACGTTTCCCCTGAAATGTGGCCGGCCGGAATTCGAGCGGTTCATCGACCGGTCGCGCGAGGTGGCGTCGGGCTGGATCGGGTTCTACTGGGGCAAGACGCCTGAGGAGTGCCGCCAGTCGGGCACCATCCGCGATGCGATGACGTGGGGCTGGCTGGACCTCTTCCAGAAGAACGCAAAGACGATGAAGCCGCAGCCGCTTTCGAGAGTCCGTACAAGGCAAGGGGATACCAATGAAACTGACAGCCGCTGGAGTCCTGGTGCTGGTCCTTGTGTTCGGGTTGACGCGATCTGCCGCAGCGGAGGGCATCATCGCGCCGGGGGCGAAACCTGAAAAACTGGCCGGCGGGTTCGAATTCACCGAGGGGCCGGCCGCCGATGCCGAGGGCAACGTCTTCTTCACCGATCAGCCGAACGACCGCATCCTGAAATGGAGCGTCGAGGGCAAACTCTCGACGTTCCTCCAGCCGTGCGGATGCTCGAACGGCCTCTACTTCGATCGCAGCGGCAACCTGCTGGCCTGCGCCGACGAGAACAACCAATTGTGGTCGATCAATCCGTCGGGCAGGGTGACCATTCTCGTCAAGCATTTCAAGAACAGGCTGCTCAACGGCCCCAACGACGTGTGGGTTCGGCCCGACGGCGGCATCTATTTCACCGACCCGTTCTACAAGCGGTCGTACTGGAAGCGCGGGCCGATGGAGCAGGAGGGACAGTGCGTCTACTACCTTTCGGCCGACCGCAAGATCTTCAGACGCGTGACCACCGACCTGAAGCAGCCGAACGGCATCATCGGAACGCCCGACGGCAAGCAACTCTACGTGGCCGATATCGGCGCGAACACAACATATCTCTACGCCATCAACGAGGACGGGACCCTCGCCGACCGCAAACTCTTCTGCAAGATGGGCTCCGACGGCATGACCATCGATTCGGCGGGCAACGTCTACCTGACCGGCCGCGGGGTGACCGTCTTCGACCCAAGCGGTAACAAGATCGAACATATCCAGATCCCCGAACGCTGGACGGCCAACGTCTGCTTCGGCGGCAAAGACCGTAAGACGCTCTTCATCACGGCCAGCAAAAGTCTGTACGGCTTGCGCATGGCGGTTAAGGGAGCGGGTGGATGAGACGGATGCTCCCCGCCGGGGGGCGAGGTAGCCGCGAAGCCCCGGCCGTGGACCCGAAGCGCTGACCTGCGTGAGATTGGTGCGCGCCGGGTCGGCCTAGCCGCCGCGCACATGCGCCGTTATGCGCGGCGGGTGCCGAGACCACCGCCGAAGGTCGTACGCGCTGGGAGCCGGCCTCCCGGCCACGTGCCACACGGCCCGTAGTACGTGTTTAGCGTGTCATTCCGAGCGAGCGAAGCGAGTCGAGGAATCTCGCCGTTATCCGTGTCCAGACGACGAGATTTCTCCGCTCGCCCTCGCCTTTGGCGAGGGCTCGGTCGAAATGACATCGCTTCGAGAGGAGGCTAAGCACGTACGGGCCGCGCGGGCGCGCAGGGGCACCCGTGAACGGTCCCGGCGAATTCCCGCCCAAAAAGGGGCTTGACAAGTTCGGCGCGGCGAACTATGATGCCTGTGGCGAACTTTTGGGGGCAGAATCCTTTGTCACGGGCAAAGAGGGAGGTTCCCGCCGTGACGCAGGCAACGTCAGCCGCCGGACTCAGCGAGAGCCTTCAGGATTACCTGGAGGCTGTCTATCTGCTTGTCCAGCGCCACGGTGTGGCGCGGATGAAGGAGATTGCGGCCCATGTCGGCGTCGGCAAGTCGTCGGTCACCTGTGGCGTTCAGGCCCTGGCCGAACGGGGCCTCGTCAACTACGAGCCGTACCAATACGTGACGCTGACTGAGACAGGCGAAACCATGGGCAAGGCCCTCCTGCGGAAGCATCGTGTGCTGAAGCGGTTCCTGATGGAGGTCCTCGGCGTACCCGATGCGGAGGCCGAAGCGGTCGGTTGCAAGATGGAACATGCCATCAAGGGCGACGTGCTCGACCGGTTGGTGCGGTTCGTCCATTTCGTGGAGCAGCGTTCCGACGTCGATGGTCCTTGGGCGGAGGCGTTTCGGGAGTTCCGTCGCGATGCCGAGGGCCTCAACGGTTCTCTGGAGGGCCGACACACGTGACACGCTTCGGACACGCCGGCCAACCTGGCGCCGTGTCGCTTGCCTCCCTGCCGGACGGCGCGTCGGCGCAGTTGGTCACGGTGGCGGGCGGCGTGGGGCTGCGGTCGCGTTTGGCGGCTATGGGGCTTCGCGCGGGCGTCGCCATCCGGGTCGTTCACAACGGCGGCCGCGGCCCGTTCGTTCTGGCGGCCGGCGAGTTGCGCATCGTTCTCGGCCGGGGAATGGCGCGGAAGGTCATGGTGGTTCCCAGCGGTGGGCCGGATCATGGCAGACGCGAGTAAACCCGCCGCACCAGCCCCGGGCGAGACCCGCCTGGCCCGAAACAGCCAAACCGTAACGGTCGCCCTGGCCGGAAACCCCAACTCCGGCAAGACGACGATCTTCAACGCACTGACGGGCTCGCGGCAGCACGTCGGGAATTACCCGGGCGTCACGGTCGAAAAGAAGGTTGGGGTCTGCCGGCACCGAGGCGTACGACTTGAGATCGTGGACCTGCCCGGCACCTACAGCCTGACGGCGTACGCGACGGACGAACTGGTGGCCCGCGAGTTTGTCATCGATGAGCACCCCGGGGTCGTCGTTGACATCCTCGACGGCTCGAACCTCGAGCGCAACCTGTTTCTGGCGGTGCAGTTCATGGAGTTGGGTCTGCCGCTGGTCCTCGTGCTGAACATGAGCGATCTGGCGTCGGCTCGCGGCTACGTGTTTGATCTCGAGCAACTGTCTGCCCTGCTGGGCGGTGTGCCCCTGATTCCGGCCGTCGGCAACCGCGGCCAAGGGATCGACAAGATTCGCGACGCCATCGTCGCCGTCGCAACGGGGGCGCGCCACCTGCGCCCGGTGCCGATCACGTATGGCCCGGAGATCGACAAAGAGGTCGACAAACTGGCTGCCGTCCTGGAGACCGAGGCCGAGCGTCTCGCGCCACGGCAGCCGCGGTGGGTCGCTCTGAAACTCCTCGAGAACGACCGGCGAATCCGCGAGCGCATCGAGCAGGTGTGTGAGAGCGCGGCGGCTGTCCTGGCGGCGGCTGACGAGGCGATCGCCCACCTCAGAAGAATCCTCGGCGACGAGCCCGAGATCGTCATCGCCGACCGGCGGTACGGGTTTATCAGCGGCGCCTGTCAGGAGACGGTTCGCAGCACGGTTGAGGCCCGGCACACGCGGTCCGACCAGATCGATGCCGTCATCACGCATCCTGTGCTGGGGCTGCCGATCTTCCTGGGCCTGCTGTATCTGGTCTTCTGGGGGACGTTCAGCCTGGGCGAGTACCCGATGGCCGCCATCGATTATGCCTTCCAGTGGTTGGGGCAGGCCGTGGGGGGGCTGTGGGCGGCCGGCAGCGACAGCGCCCTGCGGTCGCTCCTCGTGCACGGTGTCATCCGCGGCGTCGGTGCGGTGATCGTCTTTTTGCCGAACATCCTGATTCTGTTTCTGGCCATTGCGGTGCTGGAGGATTCCGGGTACATGGCCCGGGCGGCGTTTATCATGGACCGGTGGATGCACAAGATCGGCCTGCACGGTCAGAGTTTCATCCCGATGGTCATCGGCTTCGGGTGTACGATCCCGGCGATCATGGCGACGCGAGTCCTCGGGAGCCGGCGCGACCGCCTCACGACGATGCTCATACTGCCGCTGATGAGTTGCAGCGCCCGCCTGCCGATTTACATGATGTTCACGGCCGCATTCTTCATCGAGAAGTGGCGAGGGCCGGTCCTGTGGACGATGTACGTCGTGGGGGCGGCTGTGGCGGTGCTGGCGGCCAAACTGCTCAAGTCCACACTCCTTCGCGGCGAGGCCGAACCGTTCGTCATGGAACTGCCCCCCTACCGCACCCCCACCGTCAAGGGCACGCTCATCCACACGTGGCAGCGGGGCTGGATGTACGTCCGCAAGGCAGGCACGATCATCCTCGGCGTCTCTATCCTCCTGTGGGCGCTGACCAGTTACCCCAAGCCGCACCCCCGGGAGACCGAGGACCTGGCGGCCGAGGGGCGGCAGGCGGCGGCGCTCGAATACTCGGTTGCTGGCCGCGTCGGCAAGGCCTTTGAGCCCGTCACCCGGCCGCTCGGATTCGATTGGCGGGTCAACACGGCCATGATGGGCGCATTTGCCGCCAAGGAGGTCTTCGTCGCACAGATGAGCATCGTCTATTCGCTCGGCGACACGGATGAGGCCGAGGCCCAGCCGCTACAGACCGCGCTCAGGAGCAACTACACCCCCCTCCAGGCCATCGCCATCATGATCTTCTCTCTGCTCGGATTCCCCTGCATGGCCACGGTCGCCGTCATGTGGACTGAGAGCGGCTCCTGGAAATGGGCACTCCTTCAGTGGACAGGACTCACCGGCCTCGCCTACCTTGCCGCCTTGCTCGTGTATCAGATCGGCAGCGCCCTCGGATTGGCAGGGGGGTGATATGGCCACGGCAGAGACGATACTGGTGGTGGTTATCGTGGCGGCCATGACGGTGCTCGTCGGCCGGCGCATGTGGCGCACCCTCAGCGGCAAGGGGGAGACGTGTGGGGGCTGCTCCCGGTCGTGCGCTGTGGTGGCATCGCCCGACGGGCTCAGGCGAGGCGGTCGCCAACCGGCGTTAGCCCAAGAAAAGGACGAGTTTGGAGTTGACAAGTCGGTAAAGTCGTGCTAAAGTTTGGATTGGCAAACTTTTCGGGCAGCGACAGAGGCCTTGATGATGGGTGTTTCCGCAGAGTTGAGTGCCCAGTCCGAGGATTACCTGGAGGCTATTCTCCAGTTGGTTGCCCAGAAGGGCATCGCCCGGGCGCGCGACATCGCCAAGCGGCTCAGTGTCCACAAATCGACCGTCACCGGCGCGCTGAGACATCTGGCGGACAAGGGCCTTGTCAATTATACCCCTTACGAGGCGAGCACCCTGACGCCGCAAGGAAGGAAAATCGCCGGCGAGGTCCTGAGGCGGCACAAGACCATCAGCGCCTTTCTAAGGCAGGTCCTGCTGCTCCAAGAAGACGTTGCCGAGGGAAACGCCTGCCGCATGGAACATGCCGTGGACCAGGCCGTCATCAGCAGGCTGGTCCAGTTCATGGAATTCGTTCAGGCGTGCCCGGGAAGCCCCGAGGGATGGGCGCAATACCTCGAGGGGAAGTGTGAACACGGCAACAAACGCAAGGACTGCCGGCAGTGCCTTGTGCTGAGCCATGCGGCGGCGAGTGCTGTGCCCACGCTTGATACCCTTGGGGCCGGTCAACGGGGCGCCGTCGTCAAGGTCCACGGCACCGGGGCGATCCGACGGCGGATCGTGGAGATGGGGGTCGTGCGCGGCACAGTCATCGGGGTGCTTAAGGCCGCGCCGGACGGGGGGCCGATGGAGGTCAGGCTCAAGGGCTACAATCTTGCTCTGCGGAAGGAGGAAGCCGCACGAATCCAGGTCAAGCCCGACTGATCGCATTCGAGAAGGTCGGTGGACCGACAGCGAGGGCGACGCATGAGGCAACGAAGGCCTTTACCCCAGGCGAACGGGGGGAGAGAGAGCGTTTTTTTGTCGCAGAAGTTGGGGCTCCCCAACATTGTTGTATTAGGCCAACTAGACCATGGGCGAACCGGAACACAACAACGCGGGGCGTCGCACCCTTGAACCCGTATCTTAGAAAGGAAGGATGGAGATGCGACAGGCAGAAATTCACACAGGGTTGTTGATTCTGGTAACGATGTCGCTCGCCGGATGGTTGCCGGCGACGGCACGCGGGGCGGTGCTCGAACCCGCCGCCGACAACTGGATCAACTCGTGTTCGAGCGGCTGCACGGTCAACGGCGGCGCCGACGCCGAGATCCGGGTCCGAACCTCATGGTGGGGCGGCCAGACGAAGGAACCCAAGAACTTCCGGTCCCTTCTCCAGTTCGATCTGGCGTCGCTGCCGCCCGCCATCCAGGCGGACCCCGGCCTGATCACCAGCGCCACGCTTGGGCTCTACTACTGGAGCGCGCCGCACGACGACCCCGCCGGCCGCACCTACGTCGTCCACCGCGTCACGAATTCCTGGGACGAGATGAATTCGTCTTGGCAGGCACGCGACGATTACCAGGAGGCCAGCCCCGTGTACTGGGACACATTCAACGCCGGCGTGCCTGCGTACCAGCCGGGCGGAGGCGACTTTGCCTCGACCCTGTATGCGACCGCCGTCGTTCCCCACTCCACTGACACCTGGATGACGTGGGACGTGACGGGCCTGGTTCGCGAATGGGTCGCCGGGACGCAAGCAAACCTCGGGCTGATCGTCAAGGACTCGAGCGAGATCGAGGGGAACCCCGGCACCGGCAACGTCAGTTACCACGCCCGGTTCCGGAGCCGGGACTACCAGGACACGGGCGTGCGGCCGTACCTGGAGGTCGTGCCCGAACCGGCCACCATCGCCCTCATCGGGCTTGGCACGGTTGCCCTGGCGGTTTCGCGAAGGCGGCACCTTCGGTGATCTCGCGGGCCGAGGGGCGGGGCGAGCGAGGAGGACGTTCCCGCCATCGGCCGCCCTGTGCAGGAAGGAGCCCCGTGATGAGCCGCAGAGCCCTCCGTGGGCGAACCGCCGGCCGCGGCGCGTTCACGCTCGTCGAACTGATGGTCCTCGCGTCGATCGTCGCGGTCCTCGCGGGCCTGCTGTTCCCGGTGGTGGGCGCGGCCTGTGCCGTGGCGGACCGCGTGGCGTGCGCGAGCAACCTGAAACAGATCGGCTTGGCCGTCATCACCTACGCAAACCAGCACGGGGGTATGTACCCGATGGCCGAAGATACGTGGGGCAAAGACGGGCCCGGCAACTGGTGGGAGAACCCCGATTTCCTCATGCTCGTGGCCGTCGAGCCGGGTTGCCGTCAACCCTCGGTGTTGACCTGCCCGGCCGACCCGCAGCCGGACGTTTTCCGCGACGGCAGGCCGAAGCCCCTCTGCTCGAGTTACGCCGCTAACACGTCGTGTTTCGGGGCGAGGCGCGGTGGATCCAAAGCAGCGCGCCCGGGTGCTCTCATCAAGCAACCTTCACAGACGCTGGCATTCTGCGACGCGGCGACCAGCAGCGACGCGCCCTTGGTCGTCGGTCACCAGGGCTGCGTGAGGGGCGGAATCGCCTTTCGCCACGAGGGCTGTGCGCAGGGCGTATTCCTCGATGGCCACGTGGATGCCCTTTCCCCGGCCGATGTACCGCTCGGCCGCGACGCCTGGAGGGAGCCTCTGTGGGGAGCCGATCCGCAACTTTGGAAGGCGCCGTAGGCCGCCTGAATCCGAACGGCCCCGAGAGGAGCATCCTGCCATGGCAACATCTAATGAGAGGCGGACAAGCGAATACGGCGGCAGGGCCCATGCTATTGGGCTAGAGAGGTGTTCGCGATGCTGCCGATAAGAGGGTAACTTGACTTTTTTCGAAGCGACCTGTATCCTTCCAGAGGTGGAGTTGTCTGTGGCTACCGGAGCGAAATAGATGCTATCAGTGACCCAGCTCGGCAGAACCGACGGCCTGGCTGAGGCGACCGCGCCGGAGCCGACGGGGTGGACGGCTGGCAGATACATCCTGGTCATCCTGGTGCTTGGTGTTCCGGCAGCAATCGCTATTATATTCGGCGCGGTTTTCGGCCAGCCGCTCACCGGTGGCGCCGTTGCGGCCCTGCCGTTCGGCCTTCTCATCCTGATGAAGCCCGAGATCGGGCTCTACCTGCTGGCCGCCTACCTCCCTTTTGAGGGTTACAGCGAGGTGGCAACGGGGCTCAACGCAACGCGCGTGTTGGGGGTTTTTACACTGGGCGCGTGGCTGATGCACGCGATGCGAACCGGACGCATTAACATCCGTATGCCGGAATTGTGGCTGGGAATGGGCTTTGCGGTGTGGTCGATACTCAGCATTCTCGTAGCCGCAATGCCGGAGGTGGCATGGGTCTTCGCGATCACGAGGTTCATGGGTGTTGGCCTGTTTTTCCTGGTGGTGAATGCTTGTGTGACGCGGGAGCAAGCGAAGGCGCTGTTCTGGATTGTGTTCCTGAGTTCGATTGCGGCGGTGCTTGTTGGATTCGCCGCACCCCAGGTGGCTGCCGGAGCAGCGGTCGGTCGGGTTACGGTCGGCGGTTGGGATGAGAACGCTTTCGCCAGGGTTCTCATGTCCGGGCTGTTCATGGCGCTGTTCCTGCTGTACGCCAGCAAGCGTTGGCTGAAGGTTCTGGTCTTGTTGGGTGTGCTTGTGGTACTGACGGGGATCGCGCGAACGGGCAGCCGTTCTGCCTACATTGCCTTGGCGGTGGGGGCGATCGCGGCCATCCTGACGTGGCGCGGCATGGGCCTTGGCCGGCGCATCCTCCTGGTGCTCACCGTCACCGTCGGCCTCGCGGTGTTTGTTGTCGTGGGTACGTGGGCCGGATTGTGGGACATCGGACTTGGAGCACGGCTTGAACGACTTCGCGAAATGGGCCTGAAGGCCGGCGGCCGCTTGCAGTTGATCCAGTTCGCCTGGCGGATCGGCTTGGAACATCCGGTCCTGGGCGTCGGCATCGGCAACTTCCTGGCCGAGGCCATAAGATGGGGCGAGTTCCACGGGTCCGTGCACAATGATTTCCTCTCGGCCCTGGCTGAAACGGGATTCCCCGGGCTGTTTTTCTATGTGGCGTTTCTGATTGCGGTTCTGAGGCGGATGTGGCGCGTCGCCATCCCGTGGCTTCGTGTCAGTCTGATCGGCATGTTCGTAAGCGTGGTCGTGTCGAGCACGGCGAATCCGACGATCGGGCTGAAGACCTTCTGGCTTCAGATGGGCGCTTGCGCGATGGCCAGCGTGGTCTTCGGCGCCGCGAGCGGCGCGCAGCACGCGCCGGACGCTCCGGCCGACGGCGGCCAGCCGGCGAGTGTGCCGCACGGCTTCGGGGGAGGACCTCAACACCCGGCACGGGCACAGTGATCATCTCGCGGACGCCATTTCGGATCAGTTTTGCGGGCGGCGGCACGGACCTGGCGGCGTTCTGGCGCAACGATCCCGGCGCGGTGACCAGTGTGGCGATTGATAAGTACATGTATATCACCCTAAACCAGCGATTCGACTCGACGATCCGCGTGAGTTACTCCAGGACCGAGATCGCCGCGGGCGTCGATCAGATCGAGCACCCGATCGTCCGGGAAGCACTGAGACTGACCGGCATGACGGAGGGTCTCGAGATCACCAGCATCGCGGACCTGCCGGCCGGGACGGGAATGGGGTCGTCCAGTTCCTTCACGGTCGGCCTGTTGAACGCCCTGCACGCCTACGCCGGCCGCCACGCGCCCGCCGAGCAACTGGCCCGGGAGGCGTGCCGCATCGAGATCGACATCCTCGGCGAGCCGATCGGCAAGCAGGACCAGTACGCCGCCGCCTACGGCGGGCTCAACCACATCCAGTTCAACCCGGATGAGACCGTGTTTGTCGATCCCGTCATCTCGGCGCGCGAGACGCGAGAGCAACTGGGCGAGAACCTGCTCTTGCTCTATACCGGCGTGAAGCGGTCGGCGTCGGCGATCCTCGCCAAACAGAAAGAGGACACGAAGGACAAACTCGACGTGCTCCGCCGCATGCGCGACATCTCGAAGGAGATGGCCGACGTCCTCCAATCCGGCCGGCGGCTTGCCGAGTTCGGCAAACTCATGCACGAGGCCTGGCTCCTGAAGCGAACCGTCACCAGCGGTATCACAAACCCCGACGTGGACCGCTGGTACGAGGCGGCGCGACAGGCCGGCGCGCTGGGAGGCAAACTCCTCGGGGCCGGCGGCGGCGGATTCATGCTCCTGTTCGTCGAACCGCAGAACCGCGGGCGCGTCCGCGAGCGCTTGGCCGAACTGCGGGAACTGCCGTTCCGATTGGAACCGCAGGGGTCGAAGATCATCTACGTAGGAGGATAGGCTGCTGTGAGTGAACCCTTTGTCGAGAACTACCTGTCAGGGCTGCGCGGCGTGCTTGAGGAGGTCGACATCGATGCCGTCGTCCGCGTCATCGACATCCTTTTCGAGGCCTACAAGAAGGGCCGCCGAATCTTCATCATCGGCAACGGCGGCAGCGCCGCCACCGCCAGCCACATGATGTGCGACCTGGCCAAGGGATGCGCCGTCGAGGGAAAGCCGCGCATCCGCGCCTTGAGTCTGACCGACAACACCTCGATCATGACCGCCATCTCGAACGACATCTCCTACGAGAAGGTCTTCACCGAGCAGTTAAAGGTCTTCCTGGAAGAGGGGGACGTGGTCCTTGGGATTACGGCCTCCGGCAACTCGCCGAACATCCTCGACGCCATCCAGTACGCCGGCGGGCGCGGCGCGACCACCATCGGCTTCATCGGGTTCGGCGGCGGCAAACTGAAGCCCATGGTGGACGTCGACCTCACCGTTTCGAGCCGCAACTACGGCCACGTCGAGGACCTTCACTGTATCCTCGAGCACCTCGTCAGCCAGTGCCTGCGCCAGAGGATCGAGAGCGAATAGGCTGACAGGAATCGCTACCGGCCCATGCGAGTCGCGCTTATCGGCCAGGATGTGTTCAGCGATGCCCCGCCGGCGCCCGACCGCGTCGGGCGATGGCTCGGCCAAATGCTGTCGCGGCGGCACAGCGCCGACGTGCACTATCTCCTGTTCGCGCCACACCTGCACGAGGATCAGATCGTCGAGCACACCGGGATGACGGTGCACCAGGTGGCGTGTCCCGGACGGGTCCGATTCGCCTTGCGGCAGTACTTCGGTCCAGGCCGCCTGATGGCGCGGGCGTTGGCGCGTCTGGGGCCGGATGTTGTGCATTCGGAGTACTTGGACTTCGCCCCGTTCGGGTTGGATGCGGGGATTCCAACAGTCGTCACGGTTCATGGCATCTATCATAAGGAAATGCTTCTGAACCCGTGGTGGCGGCGCATGGCGGGAAAGTATCATCTGCACTTCTACTGGAAGGCGCTTCGACGCATGCGACACGTCATCAGCATCAGCCCGTACGTCGAGCAGGAACTGCACCGCCATACAAACGCCACGTTCTGGAACATCCCCAACCCCATCAACCCACGCTTTCTCGAACTGGACCCCGACCGGGCCGAACCGGGACGGTTCCTGTATGTCGGCCTGCTGATTCCCCGCAAGTGCGTGCTTGAACTGTTGCGGGCCTTCTCGCAAGCCCGGCGGCGGCGCCCGGAGATTCGCCTCCGCCTCATCGGCGATTCACGGGGTGCACGTTACGCCCGGCGGCTCCGGGAGTACGTAGCGGCCGAGGGCTTGGCCGAAGCCGTCACTTTCCTGGGGCGCGTCAGTGAGCAGGAGTTGCTGGACGAGGTCGAGCGTGCGTCGGCACTGGTCCTGATGAGCCGCCAGGAAACGGCCCCGGGCGTCATCAGCGAGGCCATGGCCGCCGGGACGGCCGTGATTTCCGTGCGAATCTGCGGTATCCCGTATATGGTGGAAGAGGGCCGGACCGGCACGCTCGTTGACCCGGGTGACGTGGCAGGCTTTGCCCGCTCGATCGCCGAGTTGGCGCAAGACCACGCGCAGTGCCGCGAGATGGGCCGCCGCGGACGAGAAAAGGCGATTCGCGAGTTCCACCCGGAGCGGGTGGCCGATGAGACCTTGCGAGTGTACAAGTGTATTATCGGCGACGCAACCGAGCGATGAGCGCCGGAACTGATCCCGATGTCTCCCGCGAGCGTCTGCGGTTTCTCTTGTCCGCAGGGCGGCTTGGCTTCGTGGACGAACGGGTCGGGGCAGAAGGATGACACTCGGATACGAAGACTTGGTCTGTCTGGACTGCGGCGAGGGACCGGTGCGCGCGCTACTTGTGCGACAACCGAAGGACGCAAACTTCGCGTTCAGGGCTCGGTCGGATGTTGCGCCCGATGACGATAAGTATGTGTTGGTGAAGTGCGGGAACTGCGGCAGCGTATTCTTGCATCCGTATTACTTCGAGGAGGCTGGCGCCGTTTACAGCGATCCGCGGTACTTCACAAGATACTATCCGGAGAATATTCACACGGGAGGTGGACCGAGAGAAGGGGCGCGCTACGGCCGAAGGTATGAGCCCAGGCGTGCCCGCCAGATCCTCAGGGTGTCGGGCCTTTGTCGGTCCGCTGCCCCGTTGAAGATCGGAGATATCGGCTGTGCCCATGGCTTCTTGGTGCGGGCCTTCACCGAACTGGGGCACGAGGCGTACGGGGCAGAGATCAGCGAGCTCGCGGTC
>Ga0307427_1000755_pt1 | contig 18861 bp, 8 predicted proteins | sample SalMarWE160190MG_FD_202162 | JGI IMG/M metagenome (GOLD analysis project Ga0307427, IMG submission 202162) | Salt marsh sediment microbial communities from the Plum Island Ecosystem LTER, Massachusetts, United States - WE1603-190 | ecosystem: Environmental > Aquatic > Marine > Intertidal zone >... | reverse complement strand
CCGCTGGTGCTGCCTGACCAGCGCGTATGTCGATAAGCCGTACGCGTTCCCCGTGCCCGGCGGGTACGGACGACGCATCAAGGACGGCAGTTGGATTCGTCCCCACGGTCACCGCACCGACGTGATAGGCTGGCTGACGGTGGGCACGATGCGGCTGTGGAACCGTCTCGACGCCGAGACCAAGAGGCTGGTCGAGCAGATGATGATCGGGGCCGCCGCGCGCGAGCGGCCGGTCCGGCGGTGGCAGTACGGCCAGGGCGGCAACCACGACATCGTCAAGCAGGACATGGCCAGCACCATCGGCGCGGCGTTCATGTTTCCGCAGCGGGCCGATGCGGCGACGTATCTGGACGTGATCCGCGGCAACGGCATCGACCTCGTCTCAACCGAGCACGGCCGGGCGTGCCGCGTGGTCGCCGACGGCAAGCCCATTCACGGGTGGTCGCAAGGCTGGAATCTGTATCCGGATTATTCGAGCGATCATCACGGCTGGGCACAGGTGTGGTACGGCGGCGACCTGATCTTCGAGGGACGGTGTTACGTCGAGTTCATGAGCCGACTGGCCGGCATCGAGGTGCCGCAGGTCTTCACCTGCGACGGCAACGGCTTCGACGGCGTGCTGGCGTGGCACAAGACGCTGTGTCTGCCCGAAGGCGAGCCGGCCTCCGTCCATGGCATGGAGTACGACGCGTACTACGGGGCGGGACTCCTGGCGTACGCCTACGGGGCGATCGTGAAGAAGGACCCGGTCTCGGCCGCCCTGGAGCAGCGGGCGGCCGGGCTGCTCGGCCGGCACGCCCGGGCCGTCGGCGTGTACGACTATCATCGCAACTCATGGGCCAAGGCGGCCGCGGCGTACCTGATGCATCGGCTGGCGGGGCCGCGGGCCGACCCGCTGCCCATCCGGGAGGCGTGGGCCTCGCTGGACGGCACCTACCACTACCGCTGGCAAAAGAATCTTATGCATCGCAATGCACGCCGGTGGGCCGCCTTCTCGTGGGGCAGCACGTCCAATACTGCCAAGGTCGCGCCGTGCGGGTTCGTGGTGCCGACCCGAGGGCTCGCCCCGGACCCGGAGCCGCTCGGTTACTTCCATCCGCAGTCGCTCACCGGCAAGGTCTCGGTCACATCCGCCGGGAAGCCGCAGGCCAAAGTGGTGTCCGAGCCGATCTATCGGTACCGGTGTCGCGATGATGGCGTCGCGACGGCCGGCGTGGTGAGCGGCTCGGTGCTCGACCGCTACTACGCGTTCTGGTCGCTGCCCGACGGGCCCTGCGTGTTGTACACCGTGCTGCGAACGCGGGCCGCGTGCGAGGTGGCATGGACGGGTCTGCCCGTGCAGTTCTACGTCCGGCCGGGGATGACGTCGGGCCGGCGGTACGTCGATGGCGAGGGCGAGCAGCCGCTCGAACAGCCGGCCGAACGCACGTCCTCGTGGTGGTGCGTGGACGACGTGCTGGGGATGGTTGTTGCGGGCGGCAACGGCCGGGTCCGTATCCACCGGTCGGTCGGCAACAACTGGGCCCGCACCGACGCCTACAAGGACAAGTGCGACGGCGTGTTTGTCTCGGGCCTGAGTGCCGCCAAGGCGGCGCCGGCGACCACGCCCGTCGACTTGGCCGCCACCCTCTGGACGGACACGCCCCACGGCCGAATCGCCCGGATTGCCGCGACCGCGCAGCCCGTCGCGCCGCTGCCGCCGGGGTGGAAGGGCCAGGTCATCGACGATCCGCACCGGTCCGGCACGCGCCACCTGACCGTCGTGAACCTGTTCGGCCGGGATACATCGGCCACCGTCGACGTCTCGATGCCCGAGGGGGCGGCCGTTGTCTCCACCGGCACGACGGTTACCGGCCGGACCGGCCGGACGTGCCTGCACCTGGAGGCCCTCGAGACGTTCGGCGAGTCGGCACAGGTGTACGCCGAGGTGCTCGACGGCGGGGCGGTCATCGCCCGGCGCATCACGCCCGCCCGCTACGCCTTCCGGCCGGCCGGCGGCAAGCCCGTGCGCCTGGCGCTGCGGTATGTCGGCGAGGCCGCCGAGGGCGTCACCTGGGTCTCTGGCGACGGGGGCAAGCCGCAGCGGTTCCCGACGGACACGGCTGGCGGCGTCCCCCGGTTTGTCGTGGACCTCGACGGGCCGAGCCTTCTCGAGATCCATCGGCCCGCCGACCACGTCGGGCCTGCGGTCGAGATTACCGACATCCACGTGCGCCACGAGGATGCGGTCGGCGTCGAGGTGACGGCCGCCGACCGCAGCGAGATCGCCGGCGTCGAACTGTTCTGCGACGGCCAATCGCTGGGCGCCCGTTCCTCCCCGCCGTACGCCTGGACGCATCGCCCCGGCAAGGGCAGCCACACGTACCACGCCGTTGCGACCGACGGGGCGGCCCGGTCCAACCGGCGATCCTCGTTCAAGCGGACGGTGGACGTCGGCGTCGCCAGCCGATGAAGGAGCCCGACGATGGTAGGCATCCATCCTCATCTCAGGCGCACGGCGGCGGCGTGCGTCGCGATCCTCCTCTGTTCGCCGCCGGCCGCGGCCGCCGGTGCCCCGAAGGCGCCGTCCCGCGGGGCCCGGGCGGCGTGGTGGAAGGCCGAGACCGCGCTCTCTGAAAGCGGAACCCTCTCCCTTGCGGGCAAGACGTGGTGGGCCAAGGCCAAGGCGCTTAAGCCGCGTGAGCACTTCGCGCTCAAGAGCGCGCTGCCCAACGGTGGACGCATGCTTGTCCGGCGCGAGCAATCGAGGGCCGGCGGCAAGACGCTCAACATGCTCGTCTGGGTGATCGATGACGACGGCGACATGCCCGACGGCGCCGACAACGGCGACACCGACAGCGACTGCTACGTGGTGGATTACGGCGTCGACGGCAGCGTGGACCGCATGGTCGATTACCTCGACAACGACGGTGACGGCGATCCCGACGAGATGGACATCCGCTACTTCCACGGCGGCCAGTTGCGGATCGCCTGGTTTGGTTTCGACCTCGACGACGACAGCCGCATGTGGAGCCTGTCCAACTATCAGTACGACCACAACTTCTTCCGAAGCGACCCGTACGGCGACAGCATGATCTGCGCGGGCAAGTACGACCCCGAGCGCCGGCGATGGACACCCATCAGCGAGTGCCCGTTCGCCTTCTACGACACGGACGGCGACGGGTTCTCGGAGGCGGTGGTGCGCGCGAGCGCCGTGCCGCTCGGCTTCGATCCCAAGACCGAGCGCGACCCCGGCAACGCGCTGTTCAGTTTCACCAAGCCGTTTGAACCTCGCATGCGGAAGATCGGCGTGGTCAACGTCCGCTACAGCATCGACGTGGATGGCCTCAGCAGCAAGGACCGGCCGCTGCATTACGACCTGGGGTTCAACATGATCGGGCGGCTGCCGTACAGGTTTTCGGGGATGGAGCACACCAATCCGTTGCGTCGCCCCCCGGAGACGGTCATCTGCGTGCCGCACGACGCGGCGCGCGGCGTGGCCGAGACGTACCCAGCCGAGGCGACCGGCTTCTCGTGGCGCGAGTACGCCGACGACACGGTGACGCTCGGCTTCGGCCCCCGCGCCGACAAGGACCGCCGCTGGGAGGGCGTGTTCTGGATCTGGCGTCGCCGCATCATGCACAACACCGGCGGTCCCACGCAGACGTGGAACATGCGCCGCGAGTACCGGCCCACGCTATCAACCAAACGGGAACTCTACTATTGCCGCGCCGACCGGCGCATTCACCTCAAGGGCGCCGCCGAGGGCTGGCTTCAAGTCGGCCATCTCGGCGGCGGCAAGGCGTGGGGCGAGATCCGCATGTTCGACACCGACGCCGACGGCTACTTCGACCGCTGGGAAACCTACCGGGCCGGCACGCCCACCCCCGCCAGGACGGCCACGGTGCGCGACGCCGGCGTCCGCGACCTGCCCGCCGACTGGACGGAACTTGGCCGCATCTACACCACGGAGATCCTGCCGGAGGCGCTGCGGGCCGACCGCGAGATCATCGACGCCATGCGCACGCTGCTGCCCGACCACCCGACGCCCGAGTCGCTGCAGAAGGCCCTGGCCGACGCCGACGACGGCACCGAAAAACGCTACGTCCTGGACCTGGTGCGCGAAGACCTGTACCTCGCGCTCGTCCGGCATCTTCGCACCGCCGGGGTGCAGGGCGCCGACGCCGACGAATCGAAGGCGTGGGACCTGGCCGCGCGGCTGTCGCGGCTCGATGCGGCGTACGCCGAGGGGCGGTTCGACCAGGCGGTGCGGATGCTCGATCGCCTCCGCCAGGGCGTCGCGCCGGGCGAGAAAGGGCAATGACACGTGACGTAGTCGCCGTCGGCTATGGTGCTGCAGAATGGGCAAGCGGCCTGTGACGCCGGCGCCGAGGGAGGCGACGTTCCCTTGGACGAAAGATCGAAAGCGTGTAAGCCCTCCGCCAGCGCGAGGGGATACTGCGATACACGGGTCCCATGAATCCCGTCGTTGTCCGCGACCACCTGTCCGTCAATCAGCAGACGGGTGCCGTCACAGGTGCCAAGTTCCAGGACATCCAGGCCCGTAGCGGGAGCCTTCAGTTACCCCTGATACCACGTGCTCCCGGCATTCGGCCGGGGCACGATCCTTCGCGAGGGTGCCCGGCCCGATTCATTTCTTGCAGCAGCACGCTACGGCGGACACAATGGGCGCCGGCGGTCTGCCGTCCCGATGCCGGTGCGGGCAGGCCCTGTCTGGGAGAACCGAGCCCATGTTTCTCGATCACCCCGCCCTGGAACCCATCCGGGGACTGATGCTCGACCCGGAAGTGACCGAGATCATGATCAACAGCCCCGGCTGCGTCTACATCGAGCGTCACGGCCGCATGGAACCGTATCCGCTGGACTTCGGGGGCGAGGAGCCGCTGAATCTTCTGATCGCGGCCCTGCTGCGGCCGACCGGCCGAGCCGTCTCGGCGTCCGACCCGTACATCGATTTTCGCCTGCCGGACGGGTCGCGCGGCAACATCATCATCTCGCCGCTCGCCGTGGACGGCGCCGCCGTGACCATCCGCAAGTTCACCAAGCAGTTGACCAAGGCGGCCGACCTGATCCGCGTGGGCACCCTCTCGAAGCGCATGGCCCACCTGCTCGCAGCGGCCGTCAAGGGACGCGCGAACATCATCTTCTCCGGCGCCACCGGAAGCGGAAAGACCACAACCCTCCAGATCCTCAGCCGCCATATCCCCGAGTCCGAGCGCATCATCACCATCGAAGACACGGCCGAACTCAACCTCCAGCAGAAACACGTCGTCCGGCTCGAGTGTCGCCGCGCCAACGTCGAAGGCAAAGGCGCTGTCACCCTGGCGCAACTGCTGAGGAACGCCCTGCGGATGCGGCCGACGCGGATCATCGTCGGCGAGGTCCGCGGCGAGGAGGCCGTGGACATGCTCCAGGCCATTTCGAGCGGCCACGAGGGGTGCCTGGCCGTCCTGCACGCCAGTTCACCTCTGGATGCGGTCTCGCGGCTGGAGATGATGTTGCTGTCGCGCGGCCTGATGCTGCCGCTCTGGGCCGTCCACAGGCAGATCGCCGCGGCGATCGATCTCATCGTCCAGCACAACCAGTTGACCGATGGCACGCGCAAGATCACCCGCATCACCGAATGCACCGGCGTCGAGAACGACCGCGTGGTTCTGCGCGACCTGTTCGCGTACCGGCGGCTGCGGACCGACGAGTCCGGACGCGAGATCGGCGAGTGGGTCTCGAGCGGCGGCCAGCCGCGGTTCCTCAAAAAACTCGAGAAGATGGGCTTCACCATTCCGCCCGAGGTGTACGCCGAGGGGGCCGACCAGTAGGAGCCGGCAAGCAGACCGGTGGGTTCTGGCCCGAGGGGGGCGGCGACAGCCCGCTGGTGAACATGAAGGGCAATCTATGGGACATCGACGCGGCGATCGAGCCCGGCAAGGCACAGCAGGTCGGCTTTGACATCCGCGGCCATAAGGTTATCTACACCGCGAAAGACCAGAAACTCACCGTCCTGGGCAGTTCGGCGCTGCTGAAGATGCACGGCGGCAGGATCGAACTGCGGATCGTGGCCGACGTGGCTGGCATCGAGGTCTTCGCCAACGGCGGCCACGTCGTGATGTCTTTCTCGCTGCCGATCGACCCGCAAAACACCTCGCTGTCGACGCTGGCCGGCGGCGGCGAGGCGAATGTTTATTCGTTGGTGGTCTGGCAGTGCAAGTCGGTCTGGCCGCAGTAGGCCCATCGGCCACGATGCCGCTCCGCTCCAGGGCCGGCCGAACCGGTCACACCGCCCTGGAATGTGTCAACCATGTGCCGGGTCTAAAGTGTCAAGCATGTAACCGGTTAAGAGGAGCAACCCGGATGGCCGGCTGGAGACTCTCGGCCTTTGTCGTCACAAGCCTCGTGGTTGTCGCCGCCTGCTTTGCCGGAGGCGAGCCGGGGCACTCCGCTTTGCGCGAAGTGCCGTTCAGCAAGGTGCAGATTGACGACGCCTTCTGGGCGCCTCGGATCGCGACGCTGCAGACGAAGACGATTTTCGATCTCCTGGAGATCGCTGAGGAGCAGGGCAAGATCGACAATCTGCGGATCATCGCGCGACGCAAAAAGGATGGACGGATCCGCCCCTACAACTCGCCCGATTCGGACCTCTGGAAGATCATGGAAGCCGCATCCTACACCCTTGCCTGGCGCCGCGACCCGACGCTGGAACGCACGCTCGACGACCTCATCGCGCTTTACGCTGCGGCACAGGCCGACGACGGCTACATCAACCAGATGTTCATGCTGCCCGACGACCATCCGCAGAGCCCGCCGAACGCGGCAAAGGCCCGGCTCGGCTACGGCCTCGACCAGCGGTTCAAGGGCGCCATCGAGCAGTGGCCTCTCGGCATGGGGCAACTCTATTCGGCCGGCCACCTGTTTGAGTCTGCGGCCGCGCACTACCGTGCCACGGGCAAGCGGAGCCTGCTGGACGTGGCCGCCAGGATGGCCGACTGCGTTTACCGCCGTTTCCCGCCGGGCAAACCCGTCGACTACGCCGACCATCCCCAGGCCGGCATCGGCCTCGTGAAACTCTACGAGGTGACGGGCGAGCGGCGCTACCTGGACCTCGCCGACCACATCGTCCACCACGGCCACCACGCCCGGCCTCCCGACCTCGGCGACCGCGAATCGTGGAAGCCCATCGAGCAGCAGCGCAAGGCCTGGGGGCACGCCGTCCGCATCCACTACCTCTACAGCGCCGCCACCGACCTGTGCCGGCACCTCGGCCGGCCCGAGACGCGCACCGCGCTCGAGAGCCTGTGGCACAGCATCGTTGACCGGCGGCTGTACCTCATCGGCGGCGTGGGCGGCCCGGCCCACGCCGAGCAACTGGCCGACGACTGGGTGCTCGACAACGCCCGCTGTTACTGCGAGTGCTGCGCCAACATCGCCCACGCCCAGTGGAACCACCGCCTCAACCTGCTCACCGGCGGCGCCCGATACGCCGACCTTGTCGAACTGGTGGCCTACAACGGCGGCCTGAGCGGCATCAGCCTCGACGGCACCCGGTACTTCTATCGGAATCCGCTCGCCGTCGGGAAGCAGGGGCGCGGGGGACCCCACGGCGGCGTGCGGACCCGGTACCTGTTCTGCTGCCCCGCCAAACTTCCGGGCTTCCTGGCCGGCATCGGGCGATGGGCGTACGCCGTCGATGACAAGGGTGTCTACGTCAACTTGTATATCGGCGGCGCGGCCACCGTGCAGATGGGTGACCGCGCGGTGACGATCCGGCAGAAAACACGCTACCCCTGGGACGGTGGCGTGACGATCACCGTCGAACCCGAGACGCCGGGCCCCTTCGACCTGTGCCTGCGCATCCCCGGCTGGCTCCGAGGTCCGGGGCCGGTGCCGAGCGCTCTCTACCGCTTCGGCACCCGCCCGAAGCCGGGTTGGACGGTGGCCGTCAAAGGCCACGAGCACGCCGGCGGGCCGCTCGATAACGGCTACCTGCGACTGAGCCGCGACTGGAAGGCCGGCGACACGGTACGTCTGCACCTGCCCATGCCCGTCCGCCGCGTCTATGCCCACGAAAACGTCAAGCCGGACCGGGGGCGCGTCGCCCTGATGCGGGGACCCCTCGTCTACTGTCTGGAGGGTGTGGACCACGAGGACCGTGTGCCGAACCTCGTCCTGCCAAGAGACGTTGTGATCCAGGCCGACCACCGAGACGACCTGCTCGGCGGCGTCACCGTGCTGAAAGGGCGGTGCCTGGCCGACGGCAAGCGGCCCGTCGAGTTCGCCGGCGTGCCTTACTACGCCTGGCAGAATCGCGGGGTGGACGAGATGGCGGTCTGGCTCATCGAGGACGCACCTTGAACCGTCGGCAGGAACTCAAGCAGAAGCCGCCGGCGCGTCGCCGGCGTCTGAACCACGGAATGGCCGGACTGAAGCAGCCCGGCCCGCCGCGCGGGAAGTTTCGTTGTAGTCATAACAGGGTCGTCGCAGCCGCTTTCACGAGCGGCGGAACGATGGATAGCCGCCGACGTGACAGGAGCCTGATCGTGCACAATGATATGCGGCATGCCAAGCGGGGTCAGGCAGGTTTTTTGCGGTTGATGCGCGGTGGGTCTCCGTACCCGCCGCGATATGGTGGTCGCAAGCGCGGTGGGTACCCGTTCGACAGGCTCAGGGCAGGCTTCGACCCACCGCGCAAGACTTACGTAAGACCGCTTAGAACAGCGACAAGTCGGTCACTTGCCATAGCATTTCCAATAATCCTTGCGGTCTTCTCCGCCGGGAAGGTCCAATCTGCCGAGCCGCCGCGGGCTCCAGGCAAGGCAATAGAAGCAAACGCCGCCACGAATGCAGATGGCGCCGGCGCCCTGTTGTCAAGGGCGAACGAACGCAAAAAGAGGATGCTCAAAACATGTGTGAACGCACGGTACAAGTTCACTCCGAAAGTTCGCGAGGCGTTTCTTGCCTGCGCCAAGGCGCAAGCGAAGTCTGATCTGCAATCGCAAGGCAAGTCATTGCCGGATGAATTCCTTGCGTGGCTCGACGCCGATCCGGAAATGGAAGCCGGCGTCTATGGCGCCCACCACAAGGCGTCGGACGTGCTGTTGCTGCTGTACTCGCTGCGACTGGACCTGGGGAAGGCCGCGTTTGAGAAGTATCGCCAACTGGCGCTGGCGGCGGCCATCGTGAGTGCCAAACAGGAATTGGAAGCCGACATCACGCCGCGCCCGCCCCTGAAACTGGTCATCAACGGCGATCCGCGCAAGCCGGTCGACACGAAGGAGCCCGGTCGCACACTCGACATGAACGACCACATCATCAATTTCCTCAACGAGCACACGATTGAAGAGGATGTCGTGGTTGGACACAAGGAAGTGCTGCCTGAACTCAAGTACGACGAGCGTGGCGTTGCCGTCCCCGCGCCCAAACGGAAGCCCAAGAAGGTTGCGATCACCGAGAAGCGTACTCGCACACTTTACGCCGCCGACGTGTTGGCCGGCAAAGCCCTGCAGGAAAAGTTCAACGCCTATATGAAGGCCAAGGCACAGGCGGTCCGGATTGACTGCGGCGAGCGCATCGTCCACTGGAAGAGTCGCGATATGGTGCGTGGTGAGCAATACAAGAAGATTAACGAAGCCTACCTTCTGTTCCGGTCGGCCTACGAGGCCAAGGGGTTGTTGCCGGCCAATCGCGATCCATTCCCCTCGCCGGCTGAGCGATGTGCTTACCTTATCCGGAACAATGAATACAGATTCCCTCCGGAGACTCAGGCTCAGCGCAAGTGGCCGCGTTTTCCTCTGACCGCGCCCTGGCCGATCCTGACCATGCTTGCGGCGAATAACCAACCTTTGCGCGAACGGGAGGAGCGGTGGGTGGCATTCCGCGACAAAGGGGAGTTTCGAACGTATGGCGAGTACATCGGAAGTGTAGCGCAGCAGCATCCCATGCAGTCCGCGCGACGCCTGAAGCCGTACCCGTTCACCTACAGCACCATCCAGATGATGCTGAAGGACGGAGGCGTGTGCGGGACGATGGCCGCTATCTCATCGCGTTCCCACAACATTCTGGGCATTCCGGCCTCCCAGGCCAGCCAGCCGGGCCATTGCGCCATGGTTACATTCAGGTATGATCTCAAAACTAAAACCTATAGTTGTAAAGGCGGGCAATACGCGACGGGCGGTGACGACAAAACAAGTCCGTTCACGCCCTGGTTCTTCGGCGAAAACCTGGTTAAGCGGACTGGCAGGAAGAATGGCTATGAGATCTCGTTTCATCAACGCAAGCCTATGGTGTACCACCAGAGCGTCGCGTGGGCGGTGAACTATGGCGTGCAGTCTTACCTCGATTCCACGATGGCCTACGCCGTTTTTCGTCTGCTGCCGGAGCATGACCGGCAGGCTCACGGCGTTGGGCTGCTCGAAAGTGGTCTTGCCATGAACCCATACAACTTCCTCCTGACTGACGCCGCCCAGGCCGCGGCCGCCACCCCGCAGGAGCAGATTCGGTTCTGGCGCACGTTTGACGCTATGCTGGCGGCAACGAAGGGCAAGCCCGGATGCCCGGTGGACGGCCTGTATAACAAGACCGTTAAGAGCCACATGTTCGCGCGAATCCAGAAACTACCGGTGCCGAAGGATAAGCAGGCGGTTCGTAAAGTTTTTGCGTTCCTCGAAGAAGAGAAGTGCGATGTCCCCGCCACACGGGTCACCTACCGGCTGGCGATTGAGGGGCTGCCTGCACTTTTGTCCCGGACGGAGCAGGACTTCAAAGAGCATTTGAAGTCGGTGCAAACTAAAGCCTCGCGCGAAAATGATGTCGCGAGCACCATGATGGCGGCCACAATCAAGGCCACGGCAAATTGTATTAAGAATAGGGAAGCAAAGAAACAATGGGCCCTGACCCTATGGAAACAGGCACAAGGGCACGAAAAGTACTTCGGGCACAGGTACCGTGTTGCCACCGATGCGTCATTGCCGGTCCTGGCCAGGCTGTCCGGCCGGAAGATGTCGCCGGAATTGGAATTGATGAAACCGCTTCTGGCTCAGGTCGCTTCGGAATTGAAGCAATCGGTAGCCGGCGAGCGAAATGTCAAGGACTGCCGGCTGTTGGCGGCCAGGATAAAGGCAGCCGGAAATTGCCTGAAGGATGCGGAGCAAAAGCGTCAATGGCTCGAAAGCCTGTCCAAGGTCATGGCCGGACACGAGACCTTTCAGCCGCGCGGCGCCAAAAAGAAGGCAAAACCCCTGCGTGATCCATGTTCCGATACCATCAATCAGGCGCTTGCGCCGCTGCAAACTCCCTGAGAACAACGTCCGCAATACCCATGTTGATGAACTGCGGGTGATGCCTGTTGGAAGCATGCACCGCAATGACGTTGCCCTGCTCATTCATCCCGCAACCAGATGGATGAACCGAGAGTACGACGACCGCCTCCGCGACCTTCGGCAGCAACGGGGGCGCGGTTGCATCGGGCGTAATTGGGGATGGCCGTCAAGGGTGAGCCGTCGGCCCAGGCGCCCTTGATGACCATCACGCCACCCAACAGGTCGCCCCGCCACTCGGTCTTCAAGGCGGACCCCGGGGGGAGGACCTTGTCAAGATCCTGGTCAACGCTCTCGGCATTGTAGATCAGCGGACCGTACCGCAGGGCCACCTGGCCGCGAGTCGCTGCGATCTTCTCGACGCCCTTGATTCGCTGAATCTTCATGGGGAGCACGAGGTCTATCCGGTCACCCGCTTTCCAGTCTCGGGTGATCACGGCATAACCTTTGTCGATGGGTGGGGTGATCCTGGAACCGTTGATTGCCACCGAGGTGATGCCGTCGGACGGCGGCGCGGCGGCATACAGGTCGCTGACACTGCGGTTCGGCGAGCGGATCCTGACGCTGAATTTCTTCGCCGCGGCAGGATTGACGGTGATGGAGACCTTGCCGCTCCAGGGATAGTCCGTGGCCTGGACCATCTCGACACGGGTACCGGCCACATCCTCGACCGTCACGGTGCTTCCGATGAAGAGGTTGACGTAAATGCCGTCGGCGCTCGTGCTGTACGTCCATGTGGGCAGCATCAGCAGGGTTCGGGGGATGTTGCCGACGCAGCACGGACAGCCGTGCCAGTCGTAACGAAGGCGGCGAGAGTCCATGGGATTCTGGTAGTAGAAGTTCTTTCCCTCCAGATCGATGGAGCCCAGCAGGGCGTTGTAAAGCGTCTCTTCATACAGGTCTGCATACCTGGCGTCGTGGTGCGTCATGTTCAACTTGTGCTGGAAGAAGATCTCGCCGCAACTGGAGCACGATTCGCAGTAGGCGTTGTGACGCAGCGAGTAGTCCGGTCCGAACCCTTCGGAGGTCTCGCCGCTGCCGACGCCGCCCGTGACGTAGTACTTCCGGTTGACAATGTTGTCCCAGAGCGACATGACGGCGCTGTGGTAGTCGACGTCGCCGGTTTCCATGGCCACGTCGGCCATGCCCGCGTAGGAATAGACGGCTCGCACGGCATGCCCCACCGCCTCGTACTGCCGGACGACCGGCACGTGGCTCTGGTCGTACTTGTGCCCGTCCTTGCGGCAGTCCAACAGGAACTTCGCCAGTTTGATATACTTGTCGCCTTTGCCTTTGCCTTCCACGTGGCTCAAGAACCGGCCGAAGCGCACCAGGGCGATCTCCATGGCCTGATGGCCGTCGTACCACGGCTTCTTCGGCGCCGGGCCGAGGTTGGCGCACCAGCAATCGGCGAGTTTCCTGGCTGCACGGTACAGCCTCGCGTCGGTCTTGTTCGTCACAAGATAGTGGGCGATGGCCGACTCGAGAAAATAGCCGGCGACGTATCCCTCGTGAGCGCCCCTGTGCTGGGGCGACCAATGCTCGCGGTCGGTGAGCGTGAAGGCCGTCTGCAGGTATCCGTCGGGTTCCTGGGCCGCCAGGATCTTTGGGATCCAGTCCTCCAGCGTCGCCTTCATGGTCTTCTGGGCCCGGATGATCTCTCCATCGCCCCGGGGATCCACCATCAGCGCAACGCAGATCGACTCGATCGTGTTGTACACCCAGGCGTTGGAGAACGCGTAACCCCGGTGCTTGCCGTGAGGCTTCCCGGCCAGTTTGTTGGCGGCGTCAATGAAGTTGTTGATGCCGCCTTGCTGCAAGTCCGCCTCGGAGATCTTCTTGATGCAGTGAGGTATCCAGTTCACGATCAGGGCCTTCGCCCTGCTGTTCCACAGGGGACTATCGATCCGGTACATCCTGGTGTCGGCCGGGTCGAGGTGCGTTGCCGGCGGCGGCGGAACCACCTTGACCGCCAACGTGGACGAGGCACTCAAGCGTCCTTTGCCGGCCGTCAACTTGAGGACGTAGTCGCCTGCGGTAGAGAACGTCGCTGTTGTAGCCGATGCCTTCGCGTCGGCGAAAGCGACCTTGCCGGGACCGGATGCCTTGCTCCACGTCACGCCCGTGGAGGCGCCGGCCTTCCCGGTCAGCGTCTTGAACTCCCCGGCCAGGTAAGTCTTCCCTCCCAGCACGACGACGCGATCGACACCTGCCGTGACCGATGGGGGGAAGCCGGGCGATTGGCCCGTGTCGTAGACCTTCCACTCCAGAATGCCGGTGGAGAAGTTGCCGTTGGAGTCGATCTCCAGCCTGAGTCTGGACGTGCGGACGTCGGCAAAGGTTGTCGTGTTGTATTGGTTTCCCGCCACACCCAGGCCCGACGGATTGCTTACCGCGACAAAGCCTTTGCCGTCCCAGTACAGCAGCCGACACGCCTTCGGCAGCCGCACGCCGCGGTTATCGTCCCACCAGTAGACATCGATCTTTCGCGTGCTGATGGGCCGACTCCAATCATACTGGACCCATTGGGTGCCCTTTCTGGGCCAGTTGCCGTACGATCCGCGGCCGCGAACACGCGAGTTCTTTGGCTCATCGCCGTCATGGAGCGCCGCGAGCGACGTGTCTCCGGAAACATACGAACTGGCGGGTTCCGCAACGGCCGCAAGATTCACACCTGAAGCAGCCGCGGCCGTGCCGCCGCCTTTCGGGGAACCAGACTCGGCGCCCGGACTCTGCCCGGTGAAGGCCGTGCAGGCCAATACAACGGCCAGGCTGCCGGTGAGTGTCGCCATGAAACGGCACGAAAGCGTTCCTCTCATCGGAAGTGTCCCTTATCTGCAAGCAGTTCGTGTGTGCCAGGTATTGTTTGTGCCCCGTCCGGCGCTGCGCGTCGGCATGCATCACGCAGGTGACCTGCCCAATTCTGATACCACGCGCAGGGTGACGTGTCAACGCCGCGCCGTCCAGGGCCGGCCGGCGGCGATTGGGTGGTTGTCCGGGCGTTTCTCGGCTGCGGCCTACGGGACGGACCCGTATATGTTGTTCATTTGCCAGGCGTCCAGGGAGGTGAGCGCCGCGTCCTGGCCCTGGGCGCGGAGCGACACGCCGACGCTGTCTTCCCGGCCGGGATAAACCCGCACCGCCGCGCACTGTTTGCCGCCCGCGAACACCTCGACGATGCTCCGGTCGATGAAGACGCGGAGTTTGAGGGGTTCGTTCTTGCCCAAGACCACCTGGGCGGTTTCGGGCGGGCGCGAGCGCACGTCCGGCAGGGCCGAGGAGCGGGACGAGTCGATCGAGATCACGCTCGCGCGGGGACCCCTGACGGAGCGGTTCCGGTATCCGCGTTCCCTCAAGAAGCGGATGCGCGTCACCTCATCGCCGGTGGGCGAACGCAGGACGTTCATCTCGACCATCGGTGCGGCCTTGGTGTCGATCTCGACGGCAATCTCCATGGCGTTGCCCGCGATGCCCTCGAGCACGACCTCCTTGTTGGCCGGCAGTGTCATGGCTTCGACGTGCCGGTGCTCGCCGCGCAGCGACTCGATGTCACCGGCGGGCTCGATGCCCAGTTGATCTCTTGAGAGGAGCGTCAGGCGGCGGGGCAGGCTCATGATCTGGTTCCAGCCCCGGGTGGGTTTGCCGGGGTTCATGTTGAAGATGGCGATAACGCCGCCCTTGCCGTCCGGACACGCCGACGGGGCGTGGACGCCAGCGGGCGCCACCGGCCCGTGATTGAAGTCGCCGCCGGCCGTGACGACGAACTTGTCCCGCTTCGTGTCGTAATCGCCGAGCAGGTACTTGCCGCCGCTCATGTGGCTGAAGTGCAGCAGGATGTGCCTGTTGCCGATCGGCCAGAAGTACGGGCAGGCTCCGTCATCGCCGACCAGGCCGTACTGGTCGTCCTCGAGAAACGGGTGCAGGTACTCCCAGGTGGCCAGGTCTTTGGAGCGATGCAGGAACTCGGCCCGCACACGCTTGCCGCCGGGACCGTTCGGGAGCGTGCCCGCCGTCAGCGCATAGTAAGAGTCGCCCTGCTTCCAGATGCACGGGTCGAAGATGTTGTACGGCAGGGGCGGGTCGCCCGGCCGACGGAGGGGGATGACCGCCTTGCCGGTGACCTTCTTCCAGTTCAGCAGCAGCGGGTCGCTGGACACGGCCACCATCGTGCCGGCCTTGATGCCGTGGTAGATGGCGATGACGCGGTCCTTCTCGGCCAGCGTCGTGCCGGAGAAGCACTTCTCCTCCGGGTTGGGGTAGATGGCGAGGGGCAAGTCCCGCCAGTGGACGAGATCGTCGCTGACGGCGTGCCCCCAGTGCTGGCGCGGGTCTTCCGGCGGATACGCCTGGTAAAACAGGTGCCAGCGTCCCTGCCAGAAGCACAGCCCGTTCGGATCGTTGAGGCGGCCTTCAGGGTTGACGTAGTGATAGATCGGCCGGTGCGGATCGGCGGCCATCGACCGGCGCGATGCGGCAAACCGCTCCAGAAGCGGGTTGCCCTTGAGTTGGGTTTCTTGCTTTTCGAGCGTGTCGGCGAAGGTGTACCTCGGGACCTTGGAGGTGTAGTCCGGCTGCCCGGCCGCGACGCGGGCCCCGGGCGCGGAAACGACGCCGAACGCCGCCACGGCCACCGTCACCAGGCTCAGCACGATCCGCCGTCCGTCCTGCCTCATCGAGACGCTCCTTTCGCGATCGGTCCCGCTTGCTCGCGCGATTCTACTGCGCGTGTCCGGCGATTCTATAACGGTCCGGGAGATCGACAAGCACTTTCCCGGCCGAGCGACAACCGGGCACTCGCACAGGTAGCGTAGTACTACCAGGCCACGGCCGAAGGCAGACCGATGCAGCCTTGCCGGAACCGAGAACGGCATTGACAGGGCCCGGAGTCCGGATAGGATTGCCGGAAAGGCCCACGGTGGTCGTCGGCGCGAGTTCATCTCGGGAATCCCGACTTGGGCAGGAACCCGGTGACCGCGCTGCTCGAGATCAGGGCCGGCTTCGCCACGAATGGAGTGAACGTGGCGGGATCTCCGTAAAACCGGACAATGAGACTAAAGGGTGAAGCAATGAACGGATGCACTCTCGCGCTGTGTCTGGCAGCATCGCTTGTCATGACCTCGTCCCTCGCCTGGGCGGCCGATGATATTCTCATCGCCGACTTCGAGGGATCCGACTACGGCAAGTGGGAGGTCACGGGCGATGCCTTCGGCACGGCCCCGGTGAAGGGGACATTGCCCGGCCAGCACCCCGTCAGCGGTTTCAAGGGCAAAGGGCTGGTGAACACCTATCTCAAGGGCGACAAGACGACGGGTACGCTCACGTCGCCTGAGTTCACCGTCGAGCGGAAGTGCATCGTCTTCGTCATCGGCGGCGGCGCCCACAAGGGCACGTGCATGGAGTTGCTGGTCGGCGGGAAGGCGGTGGCGGCCTGTTCGGGGATGGACGACGAGAAACTCTCGCCCGCCTTCTTCGACGTGACGAAGTACAGGGGCAAGAAGGTCAGGCTACGTATCGTTGACAAGGTCAAGGGCGGGTGGGGGCACGTGAACGTTGACCAGATCCTCCAGTCCGACACCAGGCCGAAGGTCGCCAAGCGGGGCAGTTTCACCAAGGAGATGACCATCCAGAAGAAGTACCTCCTCATCCCGATCCGCAACGGCGCCAAGAAATGCAACCTCGAGTTGGAGGTCGCGGGCAAGAAGGTTCGCCGGTACGGCACGGAGATTGCCCCGGACGCCGATTCCGTCGACTTCTACGCCTTCTTCACGATCGAATCCTACAAGGGCAAGCCCGCGATCGTCAGCGCCGCCGGCGCGCCCGAGGAGGGCTTCGCGCTGATCCGCCAGGCCGACGAGATCCCCGGCGCCGACACGTTCTACACCGAGGCCCTCCGGCCGCAGTTGCACTTCTCACAGAAGGTCGGCTGGAACAACGACCCCAACGGCATGGTCTACTACGACGGTGAATGGCACCTCTACTTCCAGCACAACCCCGTCGGCTGGAAGTGGGGCAACATGACCTGGGGGCACGCCGTCAGCACCGACCTCGTTCACTGGGAGCAACTGCCCGACGCCCTGTTCCCGTCCACGATGGCCAAGGGGGCGTGCTTCTCCGGCAGCGCGGCCATGGACCCCGACAACACCGCCGGATTCCGGACCGGCAAGGAGAAGGTGCTGATCGCGGCCCTGACCGACACCGGCGCCGGCGAGGCCATCGCCTACTCGAACGACCGCGGCCGCACGTTCACCTGGTACGAGAAGAACCCGGTCGTCAAGCACGGCGGACGCGACCCCAAGATCATCTGGTACAAGCCCGGCAAGCACTGGGTGATGGCCGTCTTCGACCAGAGCAAAGAGCACGGGGGAAACATCGCTTTCTACACGTCGAAGAATCTCAAGGATTGGCAAGTGCAAAGCCACCTGAAGGGCTACCACGAGTGCCCGGAACTCTTCGAACTGCCCGTCGACGGAGACAAGGACAACACCCGCTGGGTCGTCTTCGCCGGCAACGCCCAGTACGTGGTGGGAAAGTTCGACGGCAAGACGTTCACCCCCGACCACGAGGGCAAGCACCGCGTCCACCACGGGTCGTACTACGCCTCGCAGACGTTCAGCAACCCGCCCGGCGGGCGGAGAATACAGATCGGCTGGGCACGCATCGCCATGCCCGGCATGCCGTTCAACCAGACGTTCACCTTCCCGCACCGCCTGACGCTGCGCCGGACGCCCGACGGCATTCGCATGTTCGCCGCGCCCGTCAAGGAGATCGCCAAACTCCGCAAGAAGACACACGCCGCCGGCCCGGCCGACCTGGCGCCCGATTCGCCCAAGAGCGGGGCGGTCTCGGGGGAACTCTTCGAGATCCGCGCCGAGTTCGCCGTCGGCCAGGCCAAGACGGTCGGCCTCGACATCGGCGGCAACCGCGTCGCCTACGACGTGGCGGGCAAGAGGCTCAACGGGGCCCAGATGAACCCCGTTGACGGGAAGGTCTCCATGCAGGTCATCGTCGACCGCCCCATGATCGAGATCTGCGGCAACGACGGCCGCGTCTACATCACCTCCGGCCGCGGCAAGCGAGGTAACGTGTCGGCCGTCAAGGCCTTCGCCGAGGGCGGCAAGGCCAGGTTGATCCGTTTCGACGTCCACGAACTCGAGTCCATCTGGAAGAAGTAGCCGCTACTTGTGGGCCTGTTGAATGCCCGCTTCCCGGCCGTGTTAGTCCTACAACGCTTTTTGTCCGCTTGGTGGCCTTCCCAGGCCACCAGGAACAGGCAAAAACTGCGTTCGCGGCGGCCTGGGAAGGCCGCCGCGCGGAACGTAGCGTAGTAGTATTAGACGGCGCGACATTGGAGCGGGCCGGGTAGCGGGCGACATGGCTCTCGGAATGCGCCGCGGTCGCCTGTTCTGTTCGACGTGGCATCGTGACGGCCAAGTCGGCCCGGCGGACGTTCTCGGTTTTGGGCGGCCCGGGAAGGGCAGGTGACACATGAGACTTTGGCCGTGGCCGGTGACGCGGATCGTCCTCGCCGCGTTGCTCGCATGGGCCGTTTCTGGCG
>Ga0307427_1000753_pt1 | contig 18871 bp, 16 predicted proteins | sample SalMarWE160190MG_FD_202162 | JGI IMG/M metagenome (GOLD analysis project Ga0307427, IMG submission 202162) | Salt marsh sediment microbial communities from the Plum Island Ecosystem LTER, Massachusetts, United States - WE1603-190 | ecosystem: Environmental > Aquatic > Marine > Intertidal zone >... | reverse complement strand
TGGCAGTGCTGCAGGGCCAGGATTAAAATTGTGAACCCGTTTTTCCATAATAGATCTCCGATCAATTTTCCTTAAAATTTTCTTTTATCATTTGAGAAACGATTTCCAGTCCATCAGGATTCAGGTCATAAGGAGGCTTATCAGCCAAATCCGCCTCTATAATAGTATCGTTGTATGGCAGAAACCCTAAGAAATTAAAGTCATCCATGTTGTTAAGCAGGAAATCCTTATCTTTTTGAGACCTGATCTTATTTCCCACAATGAGCAAATCCTTGATCCCCAGCTCCTCAGATAATCTTTTTATTTCATGAGCAGTTTCCATACTTCTCCTTCCCGGCTCAACAACCACTATCATTTTATCAACGGCTCGGGCCGTTCCTCTACCCAGGTGTTCTAAGCCTGCCTCCATATCCAGAATCACGACCTCATCTCGTGTAAGTATTAAATGCGTGACAAGAACCTTCAAAAGAACGCTTTCTGGGCAAATACAGCCCCCTTCTGCTGCCTTGACACCGCCTAATACCATTAGTTTTACCCCATCGGCGTCTACGGAAAGCTTTTCCGGCAAATCACTTACCTTCGGGTTTATCTTAAAAAAGCCCCCCATAGTCCCAACCTTTGAATCAGTCCTTTCCTCGATAAGGGATTTCATCTTAGAGATAGGCGTTATCTTAGAGGCATTTTTTGCGCCCAGGGCCTGGGCGAGATTTGCATCAGGGTCGGCATCAATGGCCAGGACAGTTTTCCCCCTCATTTGCAATGATTTTATCAGAAATGCAGCAAATGTTGTTTTTCCCACACCTCCTTTGCCGCTAATAGCAATTTTCATAATATTACCAATCTTTAGCTATCCGTTATCCGTTCAAGGAGATACCCTAAGGTCTATCTAATGTCAACGGACAACAGACAACGGTGAACGTTATAGTATTGTCCAAGGGTAAAAGGTCAGCAATTCCCATAAACTAACCTCTGTATACTGACTACTTACACTACCTGGCCTTTGCTATCAGAGGATAAACAATCATACTGACAAGTTCAGCAATATCTTCGGTAGAAAGAAGATTATTCTTGATTGAGCTATCAAATAAAATTGTTCCATTAGGTGGGAATTCTTCATCTCCTCGCCATATAACAAAGGTTATAGGTGTTTTTGGAAATGCCTGAATAGTGACAGACACATCTCCCAGGGATGCTGTTTGCGCAGCAAAAAGTTCCTGTGCCACTACCGGTAGCTTATCCGGATTATCACCAAACGCGGCAATAAAGGGATCTTTTGCTCTGGCGTTAAAGGAGCTGAGATAAAACCTTGCTGAAGGAATTTCCTGATAGGCAATAAGCTCTCCTGTCAGATCCTCTTTCTTAGCGTTATTCAGGTAATGCAATATCAATATTTTTTCTTTTATTTTAATCTCCTTATCGGAATCCTGAGAGAATATGAGATCCGGCCAGCTAATACTAATCATCCGATTCAAGAACATGATTTGTATATTGTCTGGCTTATTGGCTTTTTCAACAAACTCACTGCCGCTTAACCGGCACAGATGCAATGGATTTTTCTTGCTTATTTCCTCTTTTCCAATCTCCAGGGCCTTTTTATAGTCATCTATTCTTGCCATTCTGTTCTCGCTTTGAAAATTGTTTTGTTTTTGCTATAAATAAAATATTGCAAAGGCAATCTGTAAAATCATTAAATAACCTTAGGATTATTTTATTGTAACTCAGGTTCAAAGTTCCGGGTCCACAGTTCAATGGTTATTTGTTGAATCAATTAACCGTTAAACGTGGGTTTTTCATGAGCCGGTTGATGAGTCTTGGCATTGACAATGGTTTCCCGATAAAATCGGGATTGAACCCCTGAACTGTGAACCTTGAACCTGACAACCTTTGCAGTTACATTTTATTTAAGTAAAAGCGAATAAAAAGTCAATGAGATTGCTATGAAAAGAAAGAAAAAAAAGGGGCAGATTCATCATACAAGGAATAAAAAAGAAGAAGACAGGACATTTTTTGATAATCCATTTAAGGGCGTAGGCGAAGATTTTAAAGATATTGATAAAAGAAAAAAGCCTGTTTTGCCACATTCTTTATCTGAGAGTAATAGGGAAAAAAGTAATGAGGATCTCTTTCAGTCAGCAATGAAAAATGTTATTCCCTTAAAGGATGATAAACATAAAATTATGACGGCTTTTGTAAAAGAAGAAACGTTACCTGAACGGTCTTTTAAGCCTCATAAGAAGGCAGGAGAAGATTTTTCAAACCTGGTGAAAGAATCGAAAGCCTGGGATATTTCTTTCAGTGATGAATATATGGAGGGAGCAGTTTCTGGTGTTGGTCCGAAGATCATGAAAAGACTCAAGAGAGGTGAATTTTCTATTCAGGATTATATTGACCTGCATGGATTGACAAAAAAAGAGGCAGAAACTGTTGTTGATGAATTTATAATCAAGAGCTATCATAAAGGTATGAGGTGCGTGCTTATTGTTCATGGAAGAGGGTTAGGCTCTCTTAATCATAAACCAGCCATAAAAAGGGAGCTTCCGGTGTGGTTTAGAAGGGGAATTTTAAAAAAAATAGTTCTGGCATTTGTCACTGCTAAGCCCTGTGATGGGGGAGCAGGTGCGTTATATGTCTTATTGAAGAAGAGATGATGTCAGTAGTTAGTTGCCTGCCCGCCGGCCGGCAGGCGGGTCAGTAGTCCGTTGTGTATATATTTCTAAGAAATTAATTGGTTTGGTGGATTTATTCACTTAGGCGCTTAAAGATAAGGGATTCTTGGTTTTAGGATTTAGGATAACTTTAGGCACTTCTAACTTTAGATCACCCTGGCCCAGACCTGGCTTGTTAACGTGACTGCCCAGTGTATCGGGTGGCAGTGGCTATCTGACTCTCGCCATAAGTCAAGTCGAGTTGCGCCAGGGCGGGCTTTAGGCATTTATCATGGTAATAGTAGGATTGACAGGCGGTATAGGGAGTGGAAAAAGTTCTGTGGCAGAAATGTTTAAAGATGAGGGGGCATATGTAATTGATTTTGATTATCTTGCCCGTGTTGTTGTGGAGCCTGATACGCCTGCCTGGAGAGATATTGTTGACTATTTTGGTCAGGAGATCCTATCTCCTGACAGAACCCTGAATCGTTCTAAGCTTGCAGAAATTGTCTTTTCTGATGCACAGAGCCGAAAGGCCCTGGAAGGCTTTACCCATCCCAGGATATTTGAGAAAAGAGACACCTTACTTAAGGACATTAAAACAAAAGACCCGAAAGCTATTGTTATTATAGATATTCCCCTTTTATTTGAATTGAGTTTGAGTAGAAAGTTTGATAAGGTTATTCTAGTTTATGTATCAAGAGGTGTTCAAATTCAGAGATCGATACAACGAGGCGTTCTCACAAAAGAAGAGGTAGAAAAAAGGCTAAAGGCCCAAATTGATATAGAGAAGAAGAAACTGCTTTCGGATTACATCATAAATAATGAGGGGAGCCTGAAGAATGCCAGGGATCAGGTGAAGAAGGTGACCCACGAATTAAAGAAGTTAGTAACTATTCAGTCACCAAGTCACAAACCTGCCCGCAATCCGGCAGGCGGGGATCCAAAGAACTACCCGACGGACAGCACTCGGGGAAGATAAATATAAATTGAATAAAGGCGCCTTTTTATTCATTTTGATGTTTCCCTCATCAAAAAAGGTATTAAAGGAATAATTCTTTAATCTTAATGTCTTTGTGTCTTAGTGCCCCTGGCCCAGACCTGGCATGCAATGCTTAGCTATATTATATGATATAAATAGATATTATATAAGTTGCAATATATGATAGGGCACTCGCGCCAGGGCAGGCTTTGTGGCAAGATACTTGAGTACTTAAAGAAGTTGGAAAAAAAGAGGTGAATTCAAAATGTTTTTAACGATTGAAAAAGAAACCTACAAGGCAGGGGATGTTATATTTGAGGAAGACAGCCATGGGCTCGCTGTTCATATTTTACATTCAGGGAAGGTGGAGATTAGCAAGAGGGTTCAAGATAGAAAGATTGTTGTGGAGATATTAGGGCCTGGTGATATTTTTGGCGAGATGAGTTTTATTGATCATTCCTCCAGATCGGCTACTGCTACTGCACTTGAGGATACAGTGTTAGAGTTAGTGGATAAGGATTTTTTAGATAAGGAATTTAACCAAATAGACTCAGGTTTTAGAGAGATAGTAACTACCCTTGTGAGGAGGCTGAGAAAAACCACACAGCGTCTGGTTTCTTTACCCAGGCGAATAGGGAAAAGGGTAAGCGGAAAGATTAGCATCTCTTTCCAAAAGGCAGATGATTTTTTTAGAGCCTATATTGCTAATCTTGGAGAAGGGGGTCTATTTATTCATACTACAAAGAATCTACCAGTAGGGTCCGTTTTAGACCTGGAATTCAGCCTTCCTGACAGCAACCAAGCAATCATTACCAAGGGCAAGGTAGTGTGGATAAGGCCTCAAGATATGGGCACCGAAAAAATGCCCCCGGGGATGGGAATCCAGTTTATTGATATAAATCCCAACGACAAAGAGCTTCTTAAAAACTACCTCGCAAAGTTTGGGTCTTCATGATTGCCCGTTTATTCCCCGAGGGCGTTTTTCCTAATTGAGTTTTGGTGCACCTTTTCTGCCCGCTCGAGGCCCTTTTTCTCTAAGCCTTCGTGCAAATTCCCTTCTAAGGCCTTTCAGTTTCTCAAATTGTTCGATTGAAAGTTCCTGGCGAATGTCTATGGCCATCTTAATACGATTTTCAGTCTGCTGGGAATGAAGTTGTGCAAGCCTCTCTGCTAATTTGTAGGCCTCCTGCCTGTCTGCCATAGGTTGGGACATCATATTTTCTAAGTCGAGATAGGTCTTTCCTATATCACTTTTGATATCAATGATGCGTTTTTTGTGTTCCATCCAGATCTTATTTATCTTATCGATTTGATCAGGGGTTAGCTGTAATGTATCTTTCACACCCGGCCTGTACCACCATTTACCACTCTCCATTGGAGAATTAAAGGCTAAGAGATTAGGCAAAGATAGACTGATCGAACCTATTAATGCGAAGACTGTTAGTAATAAAATCTTTTTTTTCATTACGATCCTCCTTTATTGGTGAAAAAAAGTTTAGAAATTGTTGAAAATCTTCCCCCTCCCACTCGGTGAGAAGCACTATGCTTTGAGGAAATTCTACTTCACTTATACTCTCTGGAAACAACCAAATTTCCTTTTGTAATTCTATTTCTTCGATCTTGCTGCCATTATTTGGTTGGAAATAGATCTGTTGCAATAAAATGGCAGAAATAACTATTATAAATGAGAGGACTACAGCCGTTCCCCATCGCAGCCTTAATGCAGGAGACTGATAGTCAGATACAGCTGAAAGAATTTTCCCCTTCTCTATTGTCCAATTTATCTCAGTATGCTCAATTTCTTCCTGATAGGCCTTTAAAAATCCCTTTATCCTATTAAGTCGTTTTCGGCAATCCTGACATTTCTTCAGGTGTAATTGGAGATTTTCATCGATCGTATCCGGTTCAACGATCATGGAGTAAATCTCTTTATTGCTTAGGTGAATATTGTTCATGTTGCCTTCCAATCAGCAAGATATCGTTGGGCCTTGCCTAAAGCCCTGTAGAGATAGGTTTTTACTGAACTCTGGCTGATACCGGTTAATTCAGAAATTTCCTTGATAGTGTAATCGTTACCAAACCTGAGTGAAAAAACCTCTCTTTCTCGTCCCTTGAGGCCATCTTGAAATGCCCTCACGTGAGCCTGTAATTGTTTTTCTTTGAGAATTTCTTGGGGTGACTGGTCACTATCTGCCATTGTATTTATTTGATTATCTGAAATGTTTCCAGGTCTTAAAAAAAGAAGCCTTCTTAATTTTTCTTTTCGAAGGTAGTCCCTTACCCTGTTTATTGTTATCTTGATCAACCATGTCTCAGGGGATGCATTAAATCGAAATTTTTTATATGACCTGAATGCCTTGATAAAAACATCCTGTGTAATATCAAGGGCTTCATCTTTATTGCCAAGCATACCTACAGCCACCTGAAAAACCTTTTTCTGATAGTTTTCAACCAATTCACTGAAAATTCTTTTCTCATCATCCATAGATTGTATCATTTGAACTCATTTTACTATATTAGACGGTTGATAGAGAAAAAAGTTGACATCTAAATTTTTTATTTAGGTTCACAGAAAAAAACACAATTGAATCTATACCACTCTATGGAATAAAGCCACACTTTGCAAGTATGTGGTTCCTCTCGCATACCTGACAGCAAGGCAATGTGATGTTTGACAAAGAAAAGAAGTTGGTATAGCCTAAATAACATAGCAAAATTATACCTTTGTTACGGACCAGATATCCTTCCACGTGTGCCTTGATTGAGAATCATTTGACCTTAAATTAAAGGGAAATTCCAGAAGACGTTTTATGGAAAAACATTTCTCTCTCATTAAGATAGGAGACAAATTAGGATCGCTCGTCCGATTTTCAGGCAGCTCAGGTGTTGTTTTTCAATCCGGTGAGCAGATATATGCTTTCCCTGAGGAGCTGGAGAGAACTATCAAAGAACTTGTAGAATCTGGAGATAAAATCAGTTTATCCAGCTTCTTGGAAAATCAGACTAATATCAAGAACTTTTCCCTTTTAAGCGGTAAATTGATTTTTATTGATCCCTCCACATCGGTTGATGAACACACTTTACAATTTTTGGGCGAGGAACTGGAAGAAGAGATCCAACTTACCTACATTTTTGATAGCATTTCCCAGGCCAGCGTAGCAATTTCCTCTAATTTGAATCTTAGGCCTTTACTCAACAAGGTAATGAGTCTCTCAGAGGAGATTCTCAATAATGAGGTGACTGCTGTTATGCTTTTAGATCCTGTTAAAAAGGAGCTTTATTGGGAGATTTCCAGAGGTGAGAAATCGGAGTTCTTTGAAGGAAGGCAAACCTTATCTGTCGGGCAAGGTATAGCTGGGTATGTTGCCCAGACAGGAGAGGCAGTATTGATATATGATGTGAATAAAGATTCAAGGTGGGATGGGTCATATGATAAAACAAGTGGGTTTCGTACACGGTCTATGATATGTGTGCCTGTGAAATTTCATGGAAACATTTTAGGAGTTATAGAGGTTATAAACAAGAAACAAGGGGAATTTACATCACGAGACCTGAGAATCCTTGAGGTTTTTGCAGTCCAAACAGGGGCTTCCATAGAGAATGCAAAAATTCATGGAAAACTGGAGGAGGCCTACGAAGACCTCAAGCTCCTTGATAAGGCCAAAGAAAGGGTCATTAACCACCTATCCCATGAACTAAAAACACCGCTTGCACTTATTTCAGGTGTGTTTAGCAGAGTCTCCAGAAAGCTCGACAAAGCAAATCTTTCAGCCCTGGAAAAGACAATAAACAGAGGCCAGCGTAATGTGGATCGCTTGCTTGATCTTCAGGCCAAAATTGATGACATACTCAATCAGAAATCGGTGGAAGAAAAAGAAAGGATAATCACACTTATTGAAGATGCTGCCAGCTTTGTAGAAGAACTCAAAGAAGACGAGCATATCCAGAATAATGAAATGCTAAATAATATCTCAAAACGCATAGAATCTCTCTTTAGCATAGAAGAAATTCACATGGAAAGAATCCTGCTCAATAGTTTATTGGATGATATGTGTCATGAAGCGATCACAGCAATGAAGGGAAGGGATTTAAACATCATCAGGAACTTTGAAAAAGGAATCCATATTACTATGGATAGAAATATGCTCAAAAAGATCTCTATCGGTCTCCTCAAAAATGCCATTGAAAACACTCCTGATGAAGGAAAGATAGAAGTCACTATCCAATCCGAAGACCATGAGATACGGATAGATATTCACGACTACGGGGTTGGAATAACCCTCCAAAACCAGAAGATGATCTTTGGAGGCTTTTTTCATACACAAGACACAGAGGTGTATTCCTCAAGGAGACCCTATGAATTTAATGCCGGAGGCTCAGGTTCCGATCTGCTGAGGATAAAAAGTTTCTCTGAAAGATATGGCTTCTCTGTAGATTTTAATAGCACACGGTGCAAATTCATACCCAAGGATACGGATATCTGCCCAGGGAAGATTTCCTCCTGCCCGTTTATAACAGAGAAATCAGAATGTTTTTCCTCAGGTGGGAGCACCTTTTCACTCAAATTTCCTGTGGAGAAAGGCGTACAGGAAGGTTCAACGAATTCATGGTTACGGTAACACATTTAAGTGGTATTACTTCACCGCTTTTCCTATCCCGAAAAAATATATATCTCCGCTTTCTCTGCGGCTCTGTGGTGAAAATTTGAATTTTGCTATCTATTTTCGCCCTTCTCAGCTCTCCGAAGGTACTTACAAAGAGAAACCATGATTTTTTTCTGTAGTCCTGGAACTGTGTCAAGCAAATGATCGAAGGACCTGCTGTGCACGAGCAATATGGTCATATCGGTTTCAGCAATAACCGTTGCTGTTTGGGGTTCTCCATCAATAAGGGATATCTCCCCGAAAAAGTCGTCTGAAGACAAATGACGTATGCCTTTCCCATCCTTTTTTACCTGGGCTTTACCATCCACGATAAAGACGAATTCTCTGCCTGTTCTGCCCTGCTGAGCTAAGATATTGCCAGCCTTTATCGACACCTGGTCCGTATGTTTACCAATCTCGTTCAGATGGCGTTTGCTGAGATTACTAAATAGAGGCACTTTTTTTAAAAGATCAATCTTCTGTGAACGGCGATGGAGTAACATTTTATTTCCTCCCTATTAAAAATTCTTTTATATGTAGGATAAAGTCACTTTTGTGTCAATTGAAAAGGCATCACAAGATTCAGCATATTGGTTGGCCTATTCAGCAATACTTCCCTTTTTTTAACAACACTTTGAAGAGAATTATATTATGATAGTGCTGCCAGTTCCTTTTCAGCTTTCTTCATCCATCCATCGGCACCGCATTCCTTGTAGATTTCTATTGCCTTTCTCAAGTTTTCTTTTGCTTTTGGTTGATCGCCTTTTCGTTTAAACAGTTCAGCGTAAAGGGCGTAATCCTTTCCTAACTCAAACATTACGCCGTTGCGTTTATCCGCTTCGATTGCTTTTTTAACCCAACTCTCCGTATCAGATATATGCTGATCATCTATATTCAATAGAATTTCTCCGATATATCTTCGCATCCGACCATCAAGCAGTTTAAATTTATTCTTTGGCGCATAGCTGTACAACAATTCTAAGTTAATATCCTTTTCATTGTTCATTACCATAGCCCTTGCCAGAGCAATTCTAGCTGTATTGGCATAAGAGGGTAACAATCGAGACTGTTCTAAAAACGAAATTGCTTTACTATAATACTTTTGAGCCTTCTTGTACTCCCCTATATCAACGTATGTTCCTCCTAAAGAAGAAGCCGCCATAGCACCCCAACCAATTTGCGCTGTTTTTTCTGAGAACTCTAATCCTTTCAAAAGGTTATTTTCTGCCTTATCGAATACCCCTTTATAATAACATGACGTGCCGTAGCTGGCGTAAGCCATCCCTTTGCTCAATATGTCCCCACTCTCATTTGCAATCTGTAACGATTCTCTGCTTGTTTGGTGGGCAAGATTAATCCTGCCCTGTAAACAATAAACCCAATAACTGATAGCACTCTTCATTGATGCTATCCCCCAGAGACTTTTTGCCATCACATTGATATAAAGCGCTTTCTGGAAGTAATGATAGGCCTTTTCAAATTCACAATTCATAGACAGTGCTACTGCGAGCCAGAAGCATCCGAAAAATAGGGAAACAGCATCATTTATTTCGCCAGAAATCTTAACGGCATCTTCTAAGTATTTAAATGCCCTTGGGAAATCCTCTTCAACCCAACAATTGTAAGACCCTACTATACTATATATCTGAGAGAGCCTCCTCTTGGAAGCATGCTTTGTAGCGAGATCAATGATCGGATCGACAGCCTCCTTTGCTGCAACATGATAATTTATTTGAGCATAGTAAAGCCCCAGAGTCGTCCTCGCATCTATTAAGCGTTTATCCATATCATCTGTCTTAGCTAAACTCTCAAGACATGCTACTCGTTTTGTAGCGTATTCAATCGCATCCTTGAGAGACGTTGCCTTCTCAGCTTTTTTTCCAGCGAGCTTTGAATACGCAGCTGCTTTCTCATAGTTCTCACTTTCAATAAAATGCTCTGCTACTATCCCATACTGTTCAGAAATATTATCTTTGTAGAGTTCCTCAATGGCATTACCGATCTCCTCATGGAGTTTTCTTCTTTTACTGGATAATATCGAATCATAAATCACCTCTTGTGTGAGTGCATGTTTGAAGATATAGGTGGATTCAGGATATATCCCCCTCTCATAGAGAAGCTCCGAGTCCTTTAGGGCTGACAGGCGAGAGAGTAATTCATCTTGTGATATCCTCATCACTCGGTTTATCAACTCATAGCTGAACTCCCTCTCGATAACGGAGCCTGTTTGTAGCACCTCTTTCGCGCCCTCAGGCAGGGAGTCAACCCTTGCCATGATCACATCCTGGATGGTGGAGGGTATAGTTACTTTCTGGATATCCTTTACGAGGTGATATCTGTTGTCCTTTCTCTCTATGATGTTAAGGTCTTGAAGGGATCGCATAAACTCCTCGATGAAGAAGGGCACCCCCTCTGTTTTCTCGAGGATTAGCTCTTCGAGATCAGCATTGATATCCTCTGTACCCAGGAGACAGCTTACCATGGTAAGGCTTTCTCTATTGGATAAACGGTTCAAGTTCACCTGGTTGTGGTAAGATTTTCCTGCCCATGTGTGCACAAACTCAGGCCGATAGGTGAATATTAAAAAGACTCGTGCACCTGCTATGCTATCCAACAGATCCTTCAATGATTCTTCGGAGCTTTTATCCATCCAGTGGAGATCCTCAAATGCCATTATGAGGGGGCGGAGCTCGGAGCCCTTGAGAACAATTCTGTTTAACGCGTCAATAATCCTCACCTTCCTCTCCTCAGGGCTCATTGGGATCTTATCGATACCGCTATCTTTTACCGATAAAAGCTCTAAAAGATAGGGAAGGGTAGAGGGTTCATCCACTCCTAGTATCTTAAGGCCTTCTTTGACCTTTTCCCTGATCTCTAAATTCCCATCCCCTTCATGTATATCGAAGTTTGACTTCAAGATGTCTATAACCGGATGATAGGCCACGCCTCTACCGTAAGAGAGGCACTTTCCCTCCAAAAAGGTCGCATCTTCGTTAGCCACAGCCTTTCTGAACTCATATAAGAGCCTGGATTTGCCCACCCCGGCCTCAGACACAATAGAGAAGGACTGGCCCCTGCCTTCCTTTGACCGCTCAAAACCATCCAGCAGAAGCTCAAGTTCTCGTTCTCTTCCAACAAAAGGAGTCAGACCCCGCTCAGCACTTACATCAAAGCGTGTCCTTCTGGTGCTGGGAGCGAGCACCCTGTAGACTTTGGCAGGCTCTTCCTTGCCTTTAATTTCCTTTTCACCCAGCACCTCAAAACGGAAGAGGCCCTCGGTGATCTTGAAGGTGTCATCGGAGACATAGGTGGTCCCAGGTTCGGCAAGGGATTCCATGCGGGAAGCCAGATTAACCGTGTCTCCCACTGCCTTGAATTCGACCCGGAGGTCGTTTCCAAGAGTTCCCACAACTACAGGTCCCGTGTTGATGCCGACTCTCATTTTGAGAGGGGGTATGCCTTTTTGCTCCCGTTTCATTTTATCGCTGAATTTTGCCATCTCCCGGTGAATTGCCAAGGCTGAGCGAATAGCCCGTTGAGGTGCGTCCTCCAACGCAATGGGGGCACCGAATAGGGCCATGATCCCATCACCTGTCATCTCATTGACCGTGCCCTCGTAGTCATGCACCTTATGGATCAGGATCTCGTAGACCTGGTCCATGATGGAGTAAGCTTCCTCAGGTCCCAAACTTTCGACAAGGGAGGTAAATCCTTCCATGTCACAGAACATCACCGTAACCTGCTTTCGTTCCCCCTCGATTTTATTTCTTTGGCTCAGGATTTTTTCAGTAATGCCTTCAGGAAGATAACGCTGGATCTTTTCTATTTTTTCATCAAAGGAGAGGTCTTTAGGAGGTGGTTCTGAGGGAAGGGTTAAGTTGTGGCCGCATTTAGCACAGAATTTAAAACTTGCCGAATTACTAAAGTCGCACTTTGGGCATATTATTTCTAATTTGCCTCCACATTCGACGCAAAATTTAGCACTCTCAGGATTCTCAGACTGGCATTTTGGGCATTTCATTTTTATCTCGCGAATGAATTGTATCAGGGAAAAGCAGATTTGATCACATGGATAATACTTGAGGCTCCTAATAGAAAAGCTATGTTCCATTAGGAGTTAGGCTGGCACATTTTGAGATTTTTCTCCATGAGAAGCACGCTCCAAGGCCTTACTGCTAAGTTAAATTAACTCAGGTTAACGATACCAAGAAGATTTCTTAAAAATCAAGGGGGATTTTAGGGGGTATGAAATGGGCATCCCCTCTACCCATTTTTTTAAAAACACAATATATTGCGATAGGTCTACACAGTCGACAATTTCACACCACATTGGGTACATACATTCTACTTGATTTTCTTACAACATACAAACACAATACTTGAAAATTTTGGCCTTTCAATTCTTTCTAAGTATAGCATTATACGAAAGTTTGGGTGCTTTAGATCCATACACAAGATATAGGGTTTTCAAATGAAAAAGGAGCGCGGAATGCCTTTGCCCTTTCGAGGTCTGGAGACCATTTTGGCTTCTTCAGTCTTAAGTACCTTCTTGAGTTCCTTAAGTTTAACGTCACTCTCGCCAGGAAGAACGCTATTTGTGATACCACCCGATTTCTTTGCCAGGTATCGGAAAACATCATTCATGACATTCATTCCCCCGCTTTGGAGGTTTATTCTGGGAATTGCAACTGCCCTCGCGCCCGCAGCTCCATTGGCAGCAAACTGTTATAGATTAAGCGGTGCAGGGGAGTCGCCACGTCAGACTCCTTCCCAAAGCGGACCACAGCACCAATCTGTGCGTCAAGTTCTGAAGGGCGTCCCTCCGCAATATCGCGCTGCATAGATGAGGTTATATTTGGCGGTAAGCTATCATACGCGTTCATTGTCATAGAGAGAGCGTTTTCTGGCAAGGCAATGTTGCGGGCCTGTGCCACTTTTACAATCTCTTGAAGCGCACTTTCTGCCATTTGCCGCGTCTCTGGCAAGCTGCGCCATACCCCGATCGGCGTACGTGTTACAGCTCCCACTCCACTCCATACAGTAATCAACAGGAATTTCATCCACAGAGCTCCTTGGATATCCTCAGGGATTTTTGCGATCACCCCTGCTCGCTCAAACAGCTTTTGCAAACGTTCAACGCGATCACTGGGGCGATTATCTAACTCCCCAAACCTCACGAAAGGTTCTGCCCCAGCGTGGCGAATATGACCTGGGCCTACAATGTAAGTAGAGAGTCCACATAAACCGCCTACAACATGCTCATCGCCCAATACTGCTGCCAACTGTGTTGGTGCCTCCAGCCCGTTTTGCAATGGCAAGACAAATGTCTCTGGCCCAACCATTGGCTTCATAACCTCCGCTGCGTTTGTTACCTGCCAGGCCTTTACACCTACTAGAATCACATCCACTATCCCAGCTTGCGCTGGATCGTCCGTTGCTTGCACTGGCTTCAGCACAAAATCACCTTTCACGCTCTCTACCCGTAGACCATGAGTTACCATAGCCTTCAAATGATCTCCGCGGGCAATAAATACGACGTCTTCTCCAGCTTGGGCTAGACGGCCACCGAAATACCCCCCTACGCCACCAGCGCCAAAGACAGCGATGCGCATGACGACCTCCTCAAAATAGTTTCTATGACTACCGCAACATAGCCCTAAGCTAAGGTAACATGCCCTATTTTATCTTGGCAAAAGTGGACTCGGCCTGTGGTAGCCAGTAGCTCATGCCCATGGAACGGTATAAGTCGATAGCAGCCTCGATTTCCGAACGTGCTTCCTCACTGTGCTTTCTTTTGAGGTAAAGTTGGCCCAGGCCCATATGGCAGTGTGCAGTGAGTGGAAGCATAGAAAGTTCGGAAGCTTGATTTAATCCGCGCCGATGCCAATGCATTGCTTGCTCAAGCCAGCCCATATCAGCATTGATCTCGGCCATAACAAGCATGGCCCAAGCCTCCAATGTACGTTCTTCCCGGGAACTCGCAACGTCCAAAGCGCGGGTCGCAGTCTCACTTGCCAATTCTTTTTTTCCATTAGCTCGGTAGGCGTCTGCCAACACAGTAAGCGGGTGGGAGATCCAAAAAGCGGCGGCTTCGAGATTCTCGTCTTTGGCACCTTCTTCGAGGATTGTCAACGCACGACTTGGTTCGTTTAAAAGGAGGTAAGCATAGCCAAGACTTCCCGCAGTGTATGAAAACAGGCTCCTTACTCCGGAATTAAGACATGTTTGGTGGCTTTTTTCCAAAAGCTGCAAGGCAAGTTTAACCTTGCCAAGGCGCAAATAGGCCATACCAAGAAAGGCGTAAACACCCACAAGAGTGAAGGCATTTCTCACCTGCTCGGCTATTTGTACCGCCTCTTGGCCGATCCTCTCAATCACTTTGAAGTCTCCCAGTTCAGCCATCCCTAGCGCAAGACAACTTCGTGCAGTGGCCGACGGAACACTGGCCATACCGTGCCTCTGGAATACAGCCTCTCCAGTCACAATCTTTCTAATCTCTTGGTGAAGCTCTATTTGCTTGGGAAAATCACCGATGGTGTGGAAATAAAATCCCAGGTGAAAAATTGTTGCGACCTGGCAAGAAAAGTCTCCTGCCCTCCTGGCAAGATCTAGGCCTTTTTGCCCCACTTCAATCGCTTTCAAACATTCGCCGCGGATCCAGTGGAAATTAGAAAGATAATTGAAGACATTGGAAAGTCGGGCATCATCATCAATTTGTTTCGCCAGCAATTCAGCATCGTGCATCTGCTTCACCCATTCTTCATGCCGTGCTTGGGGGAAAAGAGCAGTACGGATGTTGAAACTTAGGTCAATTTCTTTCTCAATCCATTTCCTTGTTCGGGGAAGATTATGAAGTGCCTCAAGCGCAGTTTTAAAATACTTTTGGGCTTCTTCGTAAGCAGATAGGGAAAAAGCCTTCAGACCAGCCTCTCGATTGTATCTGTATGTACGTTGCCAATCTTCTCCTTGCAAACTGTGGTAGGCGAACAATTCATAGTACTCTCCAAGACTTTCAGGATAGAGGTCTTCTACCGCTATTACTATTTTCTTGTGAATCTTCTTTCTTGCCTTTAAAAGCAAGCTGTTATAGGCTACCTCCCGAGTCAAGGCATGCTTAAAGACGTATACTGAATGTGGAAATATTCCTCTCTCGTATAGAAGTTCTGAGTCTTTCAAAATCGAGAGGTGGGATAGTAATTCTTGTTCCGGAAATGCCATGAGCCGCTTTATTATCTCATATCTGAATTCCCTCTCGATTACCGACCCAGTTTGAAGCACTTCTTTGGCACCATCAGGTAGTGAGTCAACCTTGGCCATGATCACATCTTGGATTGTGGATGGAATCGTCAAGCTCTCTATGCCTTTTGCTAAACTGTATTTACCGTCTTCCTTCTCTATGGTCTTCATGTCTATGAGGGATCTAATAAACTCTTCAATGAAAAAGGGCACTCCTTCTGTCTTTTCCAGGATCAATTCCTCAAGATTTCTATCAAGGTCTTCTGTGCCTAGAAGGTGAGAAACCATCGCAATGCTCTCACGGTTTGAGAGTCGACTAAGCGTTATCTGACTATGGAAGGACTTGGCGCCCCAGGTATGCACAAATTCAGGTCGATAGGTGAATATTAGAAACACCGCCGCGCCCGGTATACTCTCCAAAAGGTATTTCAATACATCCTCTGAACTCTTGTCCACCCAGTGAAGATCTTCAATGGCCATGATAAAGGGTCTTATTTCTGAACCTTTGAGGACGATCCTCTCCAATGCCTCAATGATCCGACTTCTCTTTCCTTCTGGGCTCATCATGATCTTGTCGATGTCGCTGTCCTTGACCGATAAAAGCTCCAAGAAATACGGCAGAGTGGAAGCTTCATCTACTCCCAATATTTTCAGGCCTCTTTTGACCTTTTCTCTGATTTCCGCATCCCCATCGCCGTCCAAAGTATCAAAGTTTGATTTCAAGATATCTATCACTGGATGATAGGACACGCCTCTGCTGTAAGAGAGGCATTTTCCCTCAAGAAAAGTTACATCCTCATTGGCCACAGCCTTTCTGAACTCATATAAGAGCCTTGATTTCCCTACTCCCGCCTCGGACATTATGGAAATGGCTTGGCCTCGCCCTGCCTTGGCCCTCTCAAATGCATCTAATAGGATCTCAAGTTCTCGTTCTCTTCCAACAAAAGGAGTCAGACCCCGCTCGGCGCTAACATCAAACCTGGTCCTTCTAGTGCTGGGAGCGATCACTCTGTACACATTGACAGGCTCTTCCTTACCTTTGACCTCCCTCTCCCCCAGGGCTTCAAACCGAAAGAGTCCCTCAGTGAGTTTGAAGGTATCTTCCGTTACATAGGTAGCCCCCGGCTCTGCCAATCCTTCCATTCGGGAGGCTAGATTCACCGTATCTCCCACCGCCTTGAATTCAACGCGAAGGTCATTACCCAAGGTTCCGACCACCACCGGACCGGTGTTGATGCCGATGCGCATCTTGAGTGGGGGTATGGCTCTTTGTTCTTGTTTCAGTTTATTGTGGAATCTCGTCATCTCCCGGTGAGTTGCCATTGCTGACCGAATTGCCCTCTGCGGGGCGTCCTCCAACGCAATAGGAGCTCCAAAAAGGGCCATAATCCCATCGCCTGTCATCTCATTGACCGTGCCCTCGTAGTCATGCACCTTATGGATCAGGATCTCGTAGACCTGATCCATGACAGAGTAAGCCTCTTCAGGGCCGAGCCTCTCGACCAGGGGAGTAAACCCCTCCATGTCGCAGAACATCACCGTGACCTGCTTGCGTTCCCCCTCGATTTTATCCTTTTGGCTCAGGATTTTTTCAGTAATGCCTTCAGGAAGGTAACGCTGGATCTTCTCTATCTTTTCATCATAGGAGAGCTCTCTGGGGGTTGTTTCTGAGGGGAGGGTTAACTTGTGACCGCATTCACCGCAGAACTTATCCCCTGGAAAGACTTCAGCACCACACTGAGGGCAGAACAGTGAAAGCTTGGCTCCACACTCGCGGCAAAATCTATTTAACTCAGGATTCTCATGCTGGCACTTTGGGCATTTCATTCTTGAAATCCACCATTAAAATTCATTCTCTATCAACAACGCTCCCTAGTTCCTTGCTGAGTTCATTAGTGATAAGCCGCTCGAAATCGGCCAAAAAGGAGGTTTTTACCCAGTTTCTATAGTCCTCTTTCAGAAGTTTTCCTGTATCCCGAAGCAACTTCTTTGAATCGGCCTTCTTAATAGCATTTAGCATTGCTCGAAAAAATTCTTCATGATTACTAAACACTGATTTTATGATTGCTTCATCTAAAGGATAGGCGTTTTTCAGGATGAACCACGAGTCAAAAAAATCTCTACCAGCTTGTCGGTCAAGGAAAGTGAGAAGTTTTTCTGTCATCAAAAACGATGGTTCAAGGGTGAGTACCGGCACTCCCCTGAGGGACAAGATGGCGGTTTTCAGCTCCTTTTCCCTGGTGGAGATTTTAATTTTAATATGAAAGTTTCTATCTGGTCCTCTAAACCTTAGCTCCACAAGAAGGGTATAGAATTTCACTGCGTCGTCTGTTATTTCCCATTTCTTCTTTGCACAAAGACCCTTTATTATACCGATGAGCTCTTGGGGAGAAACCCCTGGAAGAGAATCATAATCTATGTCTTCAGAGTAACGGGGTAGATCATAGAAAAGCTTTAACGCGGTTCCTCCTTTAAAGGCTATCTGGGAACCGGCCATGGATTTCGCTAGGGCCTGAACCACCTCTATGATGGTATTTTCCCTGTATTGATTGAGAAAATCCTGCTCATTTGGCTTCATATTCCTGTTTTCCGAAAACGCGAACTAATTCTTTGACTGTATCGGGGTAAAAGCGAACGTAATATGCAAGCAGTTCAGCATCAAGCTTGCCCATATCTACATCCTCTGGTAGTAGTTCTACGAGCCCTTTAGTCCTCATGTAGAGGGTATCTAGAAAGGCCTTTTCCGGTTGAGCAATGTAAAAATCTTCTACCCTCACTTGTCCAAAACGAATAAGGGAAGGTGCCAAATGCCGATAAACGAATTCGATATTGTCGGCTCTACATTGATAACTCCTTAGTGCTGTAGAAAAGATTATCTGTGGAACCTGAACAATCAATCCCCAGTAGTTGAGGGCTGATTCCAGGGAGATGATGGATGGCTGGCAAAGGGCATTGGCTAAAGAAAAAATGGAATATTTACTGTTGACAAGGGCATAGAGATCCCGACGGAGGCGAATAAGAACCTTTTTTTTGACAAGTCTTGCCGCTATAGTTCGTGCGCTCTTTCTTGTTACACGAAAGATGGCCTGAAGTGAAGAAATGGTGAAAAAGGGACTCTCGGCGCTTAATAACTTAGAGATCTTGTTGTCTGCCATAATGATTGACGATCTTAATAAATAAACAATTTTGTTTATTTTTTTATATCCTATTTTAAATCATGTGTCAAGAGATATACACAGCCCAAAATCCGAGATTGATTTTATACAAATTGATGTGTCTTGGCGTTTCAGCCTGAAAAAACAATTTAAAGATCAGAAATCGGTGTCACTTTAACCCATTGTTCCCCATCTCTTTATTTTCATAAC
>Ga0307427_1000750_pt1 | contig 18902 bp, 18 predicted proteins | sample SalMarWE160190MG_FD_202162 | JGI IMG/M metagenome (GOLD analysis project Ga0307427, IMG submission 202162) | Salt marsh sediment microbial communities from the Plum Island Ecosystem LTER, Massachusetts, United States - WE1603-190 | ecosystem: Environmental > Aquatic > Marine > Intertidal zone >... | reverse complement strand
GTGGCTGCCAGCACTTGGCAAAGATAATCCCAGTCACTGCGAGTGGCATCCATCGCTGAGAACTCGACCGCATCGCAGTAGTGCTTGGCATACCGCACGGCCTCAACCGAAAGCTCAAGTGCCTCTTCACGGCTGATGTGCAACTGGTATTTGAGGTGAATATCGGAGGTGGACAGGACAACATGGAGAAGAGGGGCTTCCGCATCCTTCAGAGCATTCCACGTAGAGTCAATCTGCTCATGCTTTATGCCGGAGAGCCCAGCAATCTGGCATTCCCGCAGCTCCCGCGCCAGAAGCTGCACAGCAGCGAAGTCCCCCGGTGAGGTATGGGGAAAACCAGCCTCGATGATATCCACACCCAGCCTCTGGAGTTGATGACCGATCTCGTGCTTCTCTTCAAGGGTCAATGCGCCCCCGGCCGCCTGCTCTCCGTCTCTCAGTGTGGTGTCGAAGATGATCACGCGCTCCATTTCCTTCTCCTTCTAATGCAACCTGCCATAATTATTGTATATACTTCACTACCTTTTCAAGGGATTCTATGTAATCTACTCTGCCTGGTGTTCCTCAGCCGGCACTTCCTCACCCATCTCCAATAGCTATAGGTATTCTCCACAGTCTATTGGTTGGGCTTGTTGTGGTTAAGAAGCCAATCCCTGAGAAGTTCAATAATTTGCCATAGAATCCCTGGCCCCGTTTTACCCATCAAGCCAGGGCATCATGGCGCGGAGCTTCTTACCGACTTCCTCAATCTCGTGTGCCGCTTCTTTTCGCCTATACGCGTTGAAGCTGGGGCGGCCTGCCTGGTTCTCCAGAATCCACTCACGAGCGAATGTGCCGTCCTGAATCTCGTTGAGTATCTGCCACATCTCCTCCCTGACGTAATCATCGATTACCCTAGGCCCACGAGAATAGTCGCCGTATTCTGCAGTATCACTTACTGAATAGCGCATATAGGCAAAACCACCCTGGTAGATGAGGTCAATAATGAGTTTTAGCTCATGGCAGACCTCGAAGTAAGCTATCTCCGGCTGATATCCAGCATCGACCAGGGTTTCAAAGGCCGCCTTTATCAAGGAAGTGACTCCACCACAAAGCACCACCTGCTCCCCGAAGAGGTCAGTCTCCGTCTCCTCCTCGAAAGTAGTCTCTAGAACTCCAGCTCTGGTGCAGCCGATACCCTTAGCATAAGCCAGGGCCCTTTCCTTAGCCTTACCCGATGCATCCTGATGCACAGCGACAAGCGCCGGGGCGCAAGAGCCCTCGGTATATAGCTGGCGCAGCATATGGCCAGGGCACTTAGGCGCTATCATGGTCACATCAATATCAGGAGGTGGCAGTATCTGATTGTAGTGGATATTGAAGCCATGGGCGAACATCAGCATATTGCCCTTGGTGAGTCCCTGCTCAATAGAGCTATAATAGACTTGCCGGTGAAGCTGGTCTGGGACAAGCATCATGACAATGTCCGATGCCTTCGCCACCTCTTCGGCGCTGGCCACCTTAAGTCCAGATTCAAAGGCTGCTACCCAAGGCTCGCTACCCTCAAGCTCGCCAACCATGACCTGAAAGCCGCTATCCTTCAGGTTCAGGGCATGAGCATGCCCCTGGCTTCCATAACCTATGATGCCGATGGTCTTGCCCTTGAGTAAACTTACGTCCACGTCACTGTCATAATAGATCTTAGCCATAGCTCTCTCCTTATAAGTTAGATATTTCGTCAGCGCCTCTGACCTTCTTAGGGCCGGCTCTCTTTGGCTTCTCCTCCACTACAATGGAACCCCCTACTCCCCGCGCCATAGCTATTCTTCCAGTGCGAGCTATCTCCCGGATGCCAAAGCCCTTAAGCAAGCGAAACAGGGAATCGACTTTATCCTCATCTCCAGTGACCTCGACCATCATGGAATCGGAGGCAACATCCACAATGTTGGCCCTGAAGATGTCCACAATCTGCAGGATCTCGCTCCTTGTGGCTGAGGTGGTCTTCACCTTGACCAGTGCAAGCTCCCGAGCCACCAGACCGTCTTCGGTGATGTCGGTAACCTTTACTACATCGATGAGTTTATCAAGCTGTTTCCTGACCTGCTCCACTGAGGTAGCAGCGCCATCAACCACGATGGTCATCCTAGAAAGCCCCGGCGTCTCGCTATGCCCCACGGCGATGCTCTCGATATTAAACCCCCTCCTACGGAAAAGGCTAGCTACCCGATTCAACACTCCAGGTTTATCTTCCACTATTGCTACCAGACTGTGCTTGGCCATTACACTACCCTAGCCTCCTTCCTAGGCTCCTCCAGGACTTCATTAATGGCAGCGCCAGGTGGCACCATAGGGTAAACATTCTCCTCGGGCTCGACTTGAAAGTCGATGAGGAACGGACCCTGGTGTTCCATAGCCGCCTCAATAGCGCTGGTCACCATAACCTTATCTGTTACCCTCAAAGCAGCAATACCGTAGGCTTCGGCAACCCTGACGAAATCGGGACCGCTGAGAGGGGTTGCAACATAGCGACGCTCATAAAAAAGTTCCTGCCATTGCCTTACCATCCCTAAGTGGCGGTTATTAAGGATCGCTATCTTCACTGCCAGGTTCTCCTGATCTATAGTAGCAAGCTCCTGAATAGTCATCTGAAATCCGCCGTCGCCAGCGATACACCAGACATTTTCATCGGGACATGCAACCTTGGCCCCTATGGCGGCGGGAAGTTCAAAACCCATCGGTCCCAGGCCACCCGCGGAAATCAGTGTATTGGGCCTGTTATACTCAAAGTGCTGGGCAGCCCACATCTGGTTCTGCCCCACGCCGCTGACAACAATAGCATCACCTTTGGTGACCTCGTATATCTGGCGCACTACATACTGAGGTATGAGATCATCCGTATCCCTGATCACCGTTGAGGGGTGGTCACGCCGCCACTCATCGAGCTGGGAGACCCACTCCACATGGTTTTTAGGAGTAATCTCTCTATTAAGCGCCTGTAATACCGCCCCCACATCGCCCACTATGGGCACATCTACCTTCACATTCTTCCCGATCTCCGCTGGGTCGACATCTATATGAATGACCTTGGCATGAGGGGCAAAGCTGGACACCTTTGCCGTAGCTCGGTCATCGAACCTCATCCCAATAGCGACAATGAGGTCAGCGGCATTTACCGCCATATTCGCGTATGCCATACCATGCATCCCCAACATACCAAGGCTTAAGAGATGCGATTCGGGGAAGGAACCAATCCCGAGAAGAGTGGTAATCACCGGTATCTGAGCCTTCTCCGCTAGCTCCTTGAGGTGAGCGGAGGCTCCAGAGATCAGCACGCCCCTGCCAGCGATGATAAGAGGGCGACTTGCCTCATTGATCAGGTGTGCTGCCTTCTTTATCTGTGCCGGATGACCTTGAAGCGTTGGCTTATAACCCCGCAGGTTTACTCTATCTGGATAGTGGAACTCCGCCTCTTCGATAAAGACATCGCGTGGTATGTCGATGAGAACAGGACCCGGCCTTCCCGTGCGCGCGATATGGAAGGCCTCCCGAACTACACCAGCCATATCCGCAGCCGCTGTAACCAGGTAGTTATGCTTGGTGATAGGCAGTGTAATGCCGGTTATATCTATCTCCTGAAAGGCATCCTTGCCAATGAAAGGTCTCGCCACCTGTCCTGTTAGTGCAACCATGGGTGCGGAATCGAGATAGGCGTTGGCGATACCGGTAACCAGATTGGTGGCCCCAGGACCTGAGGTGGCAATACATACACCCACCTTCCCCAAGGCTCGCGCGTAACCTTCGGCGGCATGGGCTGCCCCCTGCTCGTGGCGGGTCAGGATATGACGCAGCTTGGGGTATTCAGGTAGGACATCATAGAAGGGGATAACCGCCCCGCCAGGAATCCCAAACATGACATCAACCCCCTCCTTAATGAGGCTCTCACACACTATTTGCGCACCAGTTAGCTTCATATTCCCCCTATCTCTCGAACACCGCTCCTCTGCTTGCTGAAGTCACCCTTTCAGCATAGCGCCTAAGGTATCCTGTCTTTATCTTCGGCTCAAATTCAGGGAGTTGAGAAAGTCTATCTTTTATCTCCTCCTCGGTTAGCTCCACATCTATCTTATTAGATGGGATATCTATGACTATCATATCGCCATCTCTCAGGGCAGCGATTGGCCCTCCCGAAGCTGCCTCTGGCGAGACATGGCCAATGGCAGCTCCCTTTGTTGCCCCTGAAAATCGACCGTCGGTTATCAGGGCCACACTTCCATCGAGCCCCATCCCGCTTAGCAGCGATGTTGGTCCAAGCATCTCCCTCATCCCTGGACCTCCCTTTGGTCCCTCATAGCGGATGACAACCACCTCGCCCGGCTTTATGGCGCCAGCTCGAATGGCCTGGGTTGCCTCATCTTCAGAATCGAACACCCTTGCCTCTCCTTTGTGAGTCAGCATTTGGGGAGCCACGGCAGCGCTTTTCACCACTCCCCCCTCCGGTGCTAGATTGCCGAAGAGGATGGTGAGCCCGCCAGTTGGGGAGTGCGGTTGGGAAATGGAGCGAATAACATCCTTATCCCGCACCTTTGCTTCGGAAAGCTCGTCGTCCAGAGATTTAGCCGATGCCCGCTTGACCCCCCTATCCAAAATACTCCTGACCTCCTTCATCACTGCAGGTATGCCACCAGCAAGGTCCAGATCCTCAATATGATAATCCCCAGCCGGGCTTAGCCTGGCCAGATGTGGGGTCTTCTCGCTTATCTTGTTTATCTCTGATAGGGTAAACTCGATCCCCGCCTCATAGGCAATAGCCATGATATGCAAGACCGAGTTGGTACTTCCACCCAGTGCCATGTCCACGATAAAGGCATTCTCAACTGCCTCTTTGGTGATGATATCGCGAGGGCAAATGCCCCTAGCCAGCAACTCCATAACCTGTCTCCCCGCCTCTCTTGCCAGGCCGATGCGTCGGGCATCTACAGCGGGGATGGTGCCGCTTCCGGGAAGCGACATACCCAGTGCCTCAGTGAGGCAGTTCATCGTGTTGGCGGTGAACATTCCAGAGCAGCTACCACAGCCAGGGCATGCCACCCGCTCCAGCTCGTCGAGCTCCTTCTCGCTCATCTCTCCTGCGGCCACCTTGCCGACGGCGGTAAAGATACTGTTCACATCTAGAATCTTACCCTGCCAGCGACCTGCGAGCATGGGGCCACCACTGATGAAGATGGCAGGTATATTGAGCCTCACCGCTGCTATCAGCATTCCGGGAACGATCTTGTCGCAGTTTGGGATGAAAACCAGTGCGTCGAAGGCATGCGCCTTGGCCACGATCTCCACCGAATCAGCGATGAGCTCGCGGCTAGGGAGGCTATACTTCATCCCCTCATGCCCCATAGCAATGCCATCGCACACGCCAATGGTGTTCACCTCAAATGGGGTCCCTCCAGCGCTCCTTACCCCACCTTTCACCGCGTCGGCAATAGCATTTAGATGAATATGTCCAGGGACTATCTCGTTAAAGCTGTTCACAATGCCGATAAAGGGCTGGTCCAAGTCTTTATCGGTGCACCCCAGCGAGCGTAGCAAGGAACGGTGAGGTGCGCGCTCCACACCCCGCTTTACAATGTCGCTTCTCAATTTACCCCTCCCAGTTCCCTTGAAAGTAGTATTATAGCAGTTCCCTATCTGTTAAGGAAGCCTTGCCGCCCCAACTAGCTCGGTGATGTCGTTTGTCCTTTCACTCTCCATGAAATGCTGCAAACCTTCGATAACCTCAAGCGGAGCATTAGGGTTGACCATGGTCGCCGTACCCATCTGGATTGCGGTTGCTCCAGCTATGATGAACTCTAATGCGTCATTGGCAGACGCAATGCCTCCACAGCCGATGATCGGCACATCAACCGCCTGAGCAACCTGATATACCATGTACAGGGCGACGGGCTTGATCGCCGGCCCCGATAGTCCCCCGCTGACGCTGCCCAGAAAAGGCCTTCGATTGGTTACATCGATAGCCATGCCGGTTAATGTGTTAATCAGGGAGACAGCATCGGCTCCAGCCTCCACAACAGCCCGCGCAATCTCGGCGATATCAGTTACGTTGGGAGTCAGTTTAACGATGACGGGAAGGTGAGTTTGCGATTTCACCTTTTTGGTCACCGCAGCGGCCATTTCAGGGCTTTTGCCAAACTCCATCCCTCCCATGGCAACATTGGGGCAGCTAACATTTATTTCTATGCCGCTGACCCCTGCAACACCTTCCAGCTTGCCAGCAAGTTCACCATATTCGGCAATGCTTTCTCCAGCGATATTCGCGATCACCGGGACACCCCAGGTGCTCCAGATAGGCGCTTTCTCCTTGATTAAGGTATCGACTCCAACATTTTGAAGCCCTATCGAATTAAGCAGCCCTGATGCCGTCTCAGCAAGGCGTACTTGGGGGTTGCCAGAACGAGGCTTCAGTGTGATCGCCTTCGAGACGATGGCACCCAGCCTCTCGATGTCAACCAACTCAGCATACTCCATGCCGTAGCCTGCAGTCCCTGACGCCGTCATCACCGGGTTTTTAAGTTGCAGCCCTCGCTTATTATGGGGGGCGAGCTCGACGGAAAGGTTCAATTAGCAGCCTCCAATCGTATTGTCTACATAATACTCTTTACTCGCTATAGCTTCAACCAACTACATAGCATATTGATGCAAGGATAGCTAAGATGGCTTAGAGAAAGAAATGAAAATAGCGCACACTTCAAGTCCCAAAGCCTGGCCTGCTCATGGTTCTGCCGCAGGAATTGCTTGCTTGCAATGTTTTGCCCTTGGCTCTCCCTTATTCACCCTTGCTCCATCCACCGATACGTTGTATAATAATAGTTGTTGAGTGCGTCCCGGGATCGCAGCGAAGCAGAATAGCATCTTTGTAAACTCTGTTCATTGCTATTGCTTATTAGTATGTTTAGTTCCGTATCATTCCAAGGAGCTTGCTTTGCAGTTGGTTTTTGATATGGTATCCACTCAAAAGATATTGTATTCAATTCCGTAATAATGAACGTATTGTTGGCAATATTAACCGATATCTGGTATATTACTCTTTAAGGGTAAAATGCCAAATTATTATAAGGAGGGTTAATTGTACGATTTTAGGTTTCCCGGTGATGAGCAATTCACAGCATGGTTCCTTCTCAGTCAGACCTGGCCTGCAATGTACAGCGTATTTGAACGGGAGCTTGCCAAGGTTGGATTAACTCCTGAAAAGCTCAATGTCCTGTGGCTCTGCTCAGATTATCCCCCCCCATTGATCCCTGCTGAAATCGCTCGTTTCCTTTTCCGCAAAAGTCACTCTATCGCTGGACTGATTGACCGTATGGAGAGAGATGGATTGGTGAGGCGCGATCCCAAGCGGAAGGGCCACCCCTTCACAGAGATTCAACTGACTGCCAAAGGTAAGGAGCTCGTCGGCCCTGGCAAAGATGTAGCGATCCCTTTGATAGCCAAGCTGATGTCCCCCTTATCCAAAGGCGAACTCCAGCAGCTTCAAGAGCTGCTCCGAAAGCTACGGCAATATGCGCTCGAAGAGCTGCACATGGAGCTAAAGCCATGGTCTGGACTAGGCTGGGTTACAAGCCCAGATGCTCCCACTAAAACTAAGTAGCAAAGAGACATTGCTTCGGTCGGATCCATAGTTGGCCATAGAAATGCTGTATGAGGCCAATGCGGGCCGGCACAGTCAGTCTTAGCCCCTATCATTTGTTAACTCTTGATAAATGGTTTGCACACCAAGGGGAAGACGCTCAACATGAGGCCACTCGAGGTACGGCAGGTCAACCCGCTTGGTGGCTTCCTCAGCGGAAAGGCCCTGATTAAAGCAGTCCTTCACCTGGCTTCGTAGCTCGATAAGGCACCGCTTGAGGTCGCCTAGTTCCTTCTTGTTTGCAATGAACCCATGGCCCGGAACTACAGTATCTATATCCATAGCTTCAATCTGCTCAATAGCTGTGATCCATCCGGCACTGCTGCCGAAGATGGGCGGGAAAATATGGTTGAAGAGTATATCGCCTGCATAGAGTAGTTTGTCATCAGGAAGATATACCATCGTGTCTCCATCGGTATGGGCCACCCCGGGGTGAATGAGTTCGACAGTTCGACCATCAAGGTGTAGCGTCATGTGGCAGCGATAGGTTATATGAGGCGCTATCACACTTGTATCTTTGATGTCTGGAACCAGACCGGAGAGCCGCTCGGCAAATGAGTTGACCATCGCCTCCCCCTGTGACACAAGTGTCTCACGTACCTTTTCATGAGCTACGATAGTAGCTGGGGGCGAGAATACCTGGTTGCCGAAGACATGGTCACCGTGACTGTGGGTATTGATAAGATAAGTGGGTGCTTTGTCAGTTACCTGGCGGATGTATCCTGAAAGCTGCTGGCCGAAGCCAGGGCTGATAAGGGAGTCGATTACAATCACTTGCTCGCCGGCCAGGACAAAACCGGCGTTCGGCCCTCCACCCTCCGGCGGGATGACCGACATAATCACCGCCCATGCGTTGGGTGCTACCTCTATGAGCCCTGTTTTCGAATGCGAAGCCATAGTCAACCCTCCTTAGTCACATAGATTCCAGAATCTACGACATGTCTATCCTGCCTGACAAGTAAACTAATAATCCATCCATGCTAACTCACAAGGCTAGCAAAACCTTATCCTCCAAATGTACTATTATGGGCAGTCATCTAAGCCATCTTGGTAGCCAGTGCTGTAACCCGAAGAATAACCAGTGCTGTAGCCTGAAGAATAGCCAGCGCTATGGCCCGAAGAGTAGCCATCGGTGTGGCCCTCGGCATAGCCCACGCTGTGACCCGAAGCGTAGCCATCATCTTCCCCTTCATCGTAGCCCTCGTCATAACCCTCATCGTAGCCATCGGCGTGGCCTAGATCGTAGCCAGTAACGTTGCCGGCAGCTTGGCCCAGGTCATAGCCGGTGACGTTGCCAGCCGAGAAGCCTAAGCCATAACCAGTAGTGTTGCCCTCTGAATAACCCGCTGTATAACCAGTCTCGTTGCCTTCAGCGTATCCGGTATCATAGGCATTTGCATAGGATTGGTAGTAGCTAATGAAGTAACCGCCAGCGCCACACCCTATCATTAGGGCAATCACTACCAGAACCGCCAAAATAAACTGCCAAAGTTTGACGCGGCGCCAGACGTTCAGCCCCATCCAACGTTTGATACCCTTCGGCTCGGTATCAACATCCTCGACGAACTCGTCGTCATTAGCCTCTTCCCCGTACATCTCCTCCTCATGCATATCTTACCTCCTTTGATTTCACTCTCCATCATCCTTCAGAATCATTCCGGTAAGCCTCGCTATAACTTCATGGCCTGGATCACCAAATAGGTTATCCACACACAGCAAAAATAACTTAAATAAACACCATCCCAATGGAAATCCACCATCAGCCAGGCCTCATGCAATCTTTAACAAGTGGCTTTACCTTCAGGCAGATATGAATAGCAGCAAAGAAACCCAAAATTCAACCATGATATCGAATACAGCGATCAGGGCATACTTTACCAAGAGTAATAACCATCCCAGTAGCCAACATTATAGCCAGCGTTCCAGCCAGCGTTATAGCCAGCTGCATAGCTACTTGCAACTCCAGCACTGCCCTCATCGTAGCCCTCGTCATAACCCTCATCGTAGCCATCAGCTTTGCCGTCAGCATAGCCCTCATCCACGCCGTCGGAGTGGCCCAAGTCATAGCCGGTGAGGTTGCCAACCGAATAGCCCGCAGCATAACCGGTGCTGTTTCCTGCACTGTAGCCAACATCATAGCCCTGTGAATAGCCCTGGCTGTGGCCGAGAAAATAACAACCAACCCCACACGCTGCCAACAGAATAAATGCCACAACCACCACTACTATAATCTGCCATGGTTGTATACCCTGCCAAGTTTTCCCAGTTCCTTGCTCAGTGTCAACAATCTCGTTCATCTCTTCTCCACTCATCTTTTACCTCCCTTGATTTCACTCTCGCTCGCCCTCTGGAAGATTTCCACCGAGTCAGCAAACCTCTTTACTTCTGCTCACCAGGTAAGCATTGGTAGCGTAAGGGAAATGGAACACTGCAATGATTAGCATGTTGTGCTGCAAGCTGATAATCCCTGCCTTTCACTAGACCGAGTCAAAGTCGCCTCTGCATTTTTCTATGCTTGAGGCCAGCCTCCATAAAAGGCAAGCCCATCTCCTCAAAGCCACATGCTTTATAGAACGCAACGACTCCGTATTGGGCATGGAGAACTACTTGCTCTACTTGCCTATTCCTAAGTTGTTCGATGAGAAAGGCTGTTATTCCACTGCCTATCCCCTTGTGACGGAAACCGTCCAGGACGGCCATCCTCTCTAGCTTGGCCTGCTTGGCCCCTAGAAACCGAACCCTGGCGGTGCCAACAACCTCCGCTCCGTCCTTGACCACCATTTGAAGTGCCTTGCCATCGTTGCCGTCATATTCCACTTCCACCGCGATACCCTGCTCCTCGACAAACACTCGTCTCCTCACTTCAAAGGCACCTCGCAACTCGTTCTCACTTTCCACCAGTTTATAGCTTAATTCCTTCATAGCGACGAAATCGAATATTGCCCCGGCCCGCAATCATTCCCCTACTGAGATACCTATTACCTATAACATTGCTCCAAATGATGCAATGTACACCCCTTAAAGCCCATCCACTCACACTTTTAGTATCCTCTCTTCTTCCACCACATTGCGTAACTTCTTTCCGCTCAAGTATCGCCCCAGGTTCTCCACAAACCGCTCGGTTGCTCGCATGACATAGTCCTCCATGCCACCAGCAATATGAGGGCTGAGGATTACATTGGGAAGCTCCCATAGCCTGCTATCAGTGGGCAAGGGTTCAGTAGTGAATACGTCTAGACCTGCCCCGGCGATCCAGTGCTCATCGAGGGCATGGATCAATGCCTCCTCATCCACTACGTCGCCCCTGCTTATGTTAATTAGATAGGCAGTAGGCCTCATGCTTCGAAGCTCCTTTTCTCCAATCAATCTGTTAGTTTCCGGCGTAACCGGCACAGCAAGCACCACGAAGTCGCTATCGGCAAGCAATCGTTGTAGCTGACCTGAAGGTAACATTATGTCAACATTCCTGGCCTTCCCCTCTCGCTTAGCCGATCTACGGGTGGCCATAACTTTCATACCAACGGCCTTAGCTAAGCGTGCCACCTCCCGCCCGATACTACCCAGCCCCACAATTCCCACTGTTTTTGAGCGCAAGCTCGACGGTGGCAACCGCGTCCACTGCTTCTCTTGCTTCATCTGGAAGTGCATTGGCGCGTTTTTGGCAAACATCAGCATTAGCCCGAGGACGAATTCACCAATTATGGTAGCATGAATGCCGCTTACGTTGGTCAATATTACCGGGCTTTGCACCATCTGGGTATCTAGAAACCTGTCTACCCCAGCCGACATGAGCTGAGTCCATTTCAACTCAGGGGCTCGGCTAATGATGTTTTGGGGCAGTCTCAGCCCAAATATTACCTTAGTATCAGCTAGCAGGGCATCGAGCTTCTCTTTCGAGGCAAAATCCCCCCCGTTTTCAGCACGGAGCAAACTTGAAACATCCGTCAGCTTCACCTTGGGGCTGACTTCAGCTATCTGCTGCAGGCATTCATCGCCTATCACACTGGTGACAAGTATATTAATCGATTCCACCGGAACGGATACCACCTTTCATTGTACTATGAAGTAATAGCCAAGTTTAAGGTCACCTGCCCCAACAGTCAAGATAGCGATTTGACACTGCTTCTTCACAACGCTAGTATGTTTCTACTACTGCAGGCGATTCGAGCCTATTGGAATACAGATCAACGGAGTAGATGGGAATTAACTGCATCCCTAAGGATTAAATTGTAATATATCTGCGATGGTGATAAATTCGAAGGAAGAAGGAAACTCAATATGCCTAAATGGATGAAAATGGGCGATGATATCGGTCCTCAGAGCATTTTTCATGTTTGCGACCCTGCTATTGGAATGAAAGGAGTCGTTGTCGTCGACACCACTATATTTGGCAGGGCGTCAGGTGGCACCCGCATGCTTCCAGATATAACCACAGAGGAAATTACATGGCTTGCCAGGGCAATGACACACAAATTCGCTACCCTCGATGTCCAACAAGGTGGTGCCAAGGCAGGCATATGGGCTGATCCCGGCATACAAGGGGCACCACGGGAGTCTATTTTGAGAGCTTTTGGCAAGGCGGTAAAACCGCTTCTTGCCGAAGGGATGATACGGCTTGGGGCGGACATGGGCACCGACGCCAGAGATGTAGCCATGATCCGTGAAGGGGCTGGCCTGCCTCCTTCTACCAGCACTGGCCTGCATCAGGAAGCGGGCGAGAACCCTATTGGGGATCAGGCAACAGCCTATGGAGTGGTGGTAGCAGCCAAGGCATCCTGTGAGTTTGCCAGTATGGAGCTTAAGGGAGCTACGGTAGCCATTGAGGGCTTTGGTAAAGTAGGTGGTTGCGCGGCACGCTTTATGGATGAAGAAGGCGCAAAGGTAGTGGCAATATCAACCGTAAATGGAATGGTATACAACGAGAACGGCCTTGATGTTGGGAAGCTGCTGGATGCACGCCGAAAACATGGAGATAGGGCCATACAGGAGTATGAAGACGCTCAACACATCGAGAAGGAGGCAATGTATTTCCTGCCTGTCGACGTCCTTATCCCTGGGGCACGCTGTCATGTGATTAACAAGCGTAATGTCAGCCGTGTTCAGGCTAAGGTTATCTCCAGCCTTGCCAACGTGCCCGTAACCGATGAGGCAGTGGAGATACTATTCCAGCGAGGCATACACTTTGTCCCCGACTTTATGTCAAATCTCGGCTGGTTCGTACCCTGGTTTGTTAACACCATTGGAGGCACAACTGAGGATGTCTTCAAGGGCTTGAGAGAACTTATAGGTCCGTTAACCCATGACATACTTACAGATTCTCTTAAGGAAGGGGTTAGCCCTCGGAGCCTGGCGGTAAGTAGAAACAAGGAGAAGGTTTTACGGTTGCGAGCAACAAAAGAGCTACCCGTATCTACTGAAGAGTTCGTCAAAACCTACAGACAGCGTCTCAAGATATAACCAAGAACTTGTGAAGAAATGTCGCAGAATTTCGATATGCCCGGCGACGTACAATCCAGTAAGGCTCCCGACATACCCATTTTGCATAGAGGCGCTGCCTGGCACTATTTGCAGCACTCCTGAATACATAGCTCAAGAGGTACTAAACATCATCCGCGGTTAAGAACCTGCTTTATTTTGATTTATCGCAACACTTCGCCGGCGAATTCGCATTCCAAAAAGCGGATAGCAATTGAGGAGGTGAACAACGATGCCCGATATCGATATAGATGCTCCAGGTACAACTATACTCCTGATGGGCAACGAGGCTATCGCCCGTGGTGCGCTGGAGGCAGGGATAGGGTTTGCTGCCTCCTATCCGGGGACACCCTCATCAGAGATTCTTCCCGCCATAGCCCAAGTTGCCAAACGTAGAAAAATCTATGCAGAATGGTCGGCAAATGAGATGGTAGCCATGGAATCGGCTACCAGCGCTTCCCTGGCCGGCATCCGCGCTATGGCTTCTATGAAGCAGAACGGAGTAAATGTCATCTTAGACTTCCTGGCCAATCTCGTCATGAGCGGCGTCGGCAGCGGGTTGATCCTAGTAAGTTGTGATGACCCCGGTCAGAGGAATAGTTCTAACGACCAGGATACGCGGCCTGTAGCTAAATGGTTGGATATTCCACTGCTTGAGCCAGGCGACTTTCAGGAAGCCAAGGATATGACAAAATGGCTCTTCGACCTCTCCGAGGAGCTGGATACCGTATGCATGCTACGCTGCGTTAGCAAAATCTCCCATACCAGGGGCAATGTGAAGCTTGGTGAATTACCCAAAGCAGAACCTAAGGTACATATCTTTTCCGACCACCCACAAAGAGCAAGAGGTGCAAGGCGGCATGACCTGTTGCATCAGAAGCTAGACAAGGCACGGGAAATGTTTGAGTCATCACCATTCAACCGGTACGTGGGCCCAGATAAGGCAGAGTTGCTGATTATAACCTGCGGGAGCTGCTGGCTTCACTCTCAGGAGGCAGTGAGGATATTAAACCTGAAAGATAGGGTAGGCATCCTTAAGCTGGGCACATCCTGGCCCTTACCGCAGAAATTCTTGGAGAGTCACCTGAGCAAATCACAGAGTATCCTCTTTGTAGAGGAGATCGATCCTTTCGTGGAGCGGAGCGTGATGGAACTGGTGGCCAACCTGCCATCCACTGGCCCGCGCCCTATTTTTTACGGCAAGCGCTCCGGGCATATAAATGCCTACGGAGAGCTAAACCCAGACACGGTTATTACAGCTATAACGACCATAATGGGTTTCACCTACCAGACTCGGGATATCGAGTATGAAAAGGAGGTTGAAGCGCTCTCAAAAAGCTACGTTATCATGCGCCCCGGTACGTTGTGCCCCGGCTGCCCCCACAGAGCCAGCTATTGGGCAATCAAGAACGCCCTCAGGCTTGACGGACGAGGCGGTTTCATAACCAACGACATTGGTTGCTATGGTGTAGGACCAACCGCCGCTGGCTTTTTTGTGGGCAGAAACGGCTACTGCATGGGAGCCGGGACCGGTGTAGCTAATGGATTCGGAAAACTGGGACAGTTCGGCTTCAACCAGCCAGTGCTTGCTGCCTGCGGCGACTCCACCTTCTATCATGCCGCTATCCCTGCCCTGATTGACGGCATTCACAACAATACCAACTTCATCCTCGTCGTTTTTGATAATGGCGCTACAGCCATGACCGGCTTCCAACCTCACCCCGGAATTGGAGAAACGGCTATGGGGGAGCCAGCAAGAGTGATAAGCATAGAAGCTATATGCCGCGCTATGGGGATACGGGTTGAGGTTTGCGACCCGTTTGACCTGAAGAACACTACAGCAACCCTGCTAGACATGATGGCCATGGATGGCGATGTTAGGGTACTCATAATGAAACGTGAGTGCGAACTGATAAGGGCCAGGAGGGAAAAACCTCCCTATAAGGTATACGTAGACCCCGATAGGTGTATAGGGGAGGCTTGTGGCTGTGATCGGTTATGCACCCGGCTGTTTCTCTGCCCTGGGCTGAGATGGAACAGTAAGACCGGCAAGGCTGAAATAGACGAGATTATCTGCTCTGGATGTGGGGTGTGTGCCGATATATGTCCGCAAGGAGCGATCATAAGGGAGGTAGCATGACCACCAAGACGTTGGTGAAAGACCCGCTCAACCTTATCATCATCGGTGCCGCCGGGCAGGGCAATGTGCAAATATCCCTGCTCATCGGTGATGCTTTGGTGCGAGAAGGCTACCTTGTGACATTCGGGCAGACCTACGGAGCAACCCAGCGCGGTGGAACCGTTACCAATTACGTGAGGATATCAAAGGAAATCCAGTGCAGCCCAATTGTACCCGAGGGGCGCGCCGATATCATCCTCGCTTTAGAACCAGTCGAAGCCATGCGTATGCTGAGACGCTACGGAAACCCAGATGTCATCACCATAGTCAACTCCAGAGCGATACACCCTATCGACATCACCGGTGGTCAGACTCAATATCCCGACATGGATGAACTCATCGAGGCCATCAAGCGGCTGTCAACTAAAGCCTGGGTAATAAATGCCACCGATGAAGCACAGAGGCTGGGTAACCCCGTTCTTGCCAACATAATCCTCACTGGCGCCCTTATTGGCACTGGCGCAGTTCCGCTGGATGAGAAGTCAGTGGAATCTCTGCTACAAGAGCGCTTTACAAAATCAATTGAGCTCAATATGGCGGCTTTTAGCAAGGGCATTGAACTTGTAAGCCATTAGAATAGCTAGTGCCACCATATGCCTGCAACCGAGCTGAAATAGTCCGCTTTACCCGAGGCTGTCTTGCTTCAAGGTGCCTTCGGCAATCATGGCATCTACCGAATCGACCAAAGCCTTGACTGTCTGGTCGATATCCTCTTCGGTGTGGGCTATTGACAGGATAAACAGTCTTGCCCCCATGGTGGCAATACCTCGATGGAGTAAATGAAGGCACAGTCGCATCCTTATCGATGTTCCTGCCATTAGCTTGCGTATGTCATTGGTAGGCGGCAGAGTATCGTCAGATGGCTCGTAGTCGATCGGTCCGAGATAGAGATGGACAATTGACCTTCCATAAAGACGGCCATCAATACCTCGCTCTTTCAGAGCCTGGTTACCTTTTTCCCGAAGATAGGCGCCAAGCTGATTAACCCTTCTTTGGACCTCACCTCCCTTGTACAGCTTGCAAGCGGCAACCCCAGCGGCTGCGGTGAGAGGGTTAGCATTCCAGGTACCGGTGTGGAAAAGATACTGCTGAGGACGAGGCTTGGGCTTCAACATATCCATGATGTCGACTCTACCCCCCAGCGCTCCAACACCGAGTCCTCCACCTATTGTCTTGCCCAGGCTGGTTAGATCAGGCGTTACCCCCACTGTAGCTTGCCACCCTCCCGGTGAATCGCGGAAGCCAGTAACCACCTCATCGATGAGAAATATAGTGCCATACTTCTGGGTGAGACCAGGCAGGGCACGCACAAAATCAGCATCCCATGGAATCTGACCACCCATGTGGGCACCACCGCCCTCAACCATGAGGACGGCGTATTCTTTCTTGGCCAACTCATCCTCTACGCGGTTGATGTCGTGGCCTGGTATCACCACAACCTCGTCAGCCACGACACCAGGCGTTTCCCTGCCCGATATATATGCTGTCAGTTCATCGCCCCAACCGTGAAAATTCTCCTCGAACCTGAGTACTTTCCTCCTGCCGGTAAAAGCCCGGGCAAGCCTTATCGCCATCATATTGGCTTCCTGCCCACAGGAGAAGAACTCTACCCTTTCCATCGACGGCATCATGCCATTTATCAACTCAGCCCACTCAATCTCCAGTTCGTGGTTTTCACCGTAGTGAACTCCCTTGGCCATCTGCTCCTGCACCACCCGTACCACATCGGGGTGGGAGTGGCCCAGTATCAAGGCCCCATGCCCCATCACGTAGTCTATATATTCGTTACCATCAACGTCCCATTTTCGTGAATCCTTAGCATGAGTTATATAAGGCCTGAAAGGGTCGAGGATACGGCTAGCATGGGTAGCACCATTGGCAGCAAAGACCGCCTCTGCCCGCCCATGTAACCTCTGCGACTCTAGATGAGTTCTAATGTATTCGTCAACCACATTCTCTACAGTCATTATTCCTTTCCTCCTAGGGAAAACCTCGGATATGTCTCAACCCGGTTTATTAACTATGCCTGGGCCCTCGATCCTTGACTGGAAACTATCGGCAGATCCTTCACAGTCATTAGTCCCGGTGGGGCGTCTATAACACGGTGGACGGAGTTGACTACAATAGCAGCCGTAGCTATATCACCGTGGGTGCCTCCTTTTATCACCACCTCCACGTTGGGTATCCCGGTGATGTACACCGCATCATAAGATTCGGGAGCGCCCATATATGCTTCAAACTCCAGAGTTACTAGCTCTTCTCCGCCACGGATTCCCCTACCTACCTGCCTGACGCCGGCTGCCTGTCCAGGCTCCACGGTTACAAAATCGGTCTTAACCCTTGCCCCAGCCACTACAGGTTCGATACTCTCGCTAATCTCATCCAACTCCCACCCCAGTCCGCTGGCAATCATGGCTATGGATTCCGGCAAGCCAACGTGTTTAAGAGTCTCAGCAGCTACAAGTTTCTTGAATTCATCAAGTGTGCACCCTGCCCCTATCTTCTTCTGGAAAGGACCACGACGCGATGAGGCATCCTGAACCCTGACTGCCTTGACTCGCTCAACCTGCTGACATACTCCTGTCATGAATAATGGCCAAGCATCCATTACAAACCCCGGATTCACCCCCGTAGCCAGAACGGTGACGTTGTGTGCCTTGGCTATCTTATCGATATCAGCCGAAAGCTGGGAGTCCCTGTCATACGGGTAAGCCAGTTCTTCACAAGTTGACACTACATTGACACTGGCCGCAACACACCTTTCCACCTGGGGGCAAATGACCTTCAGAGAAGAACTAGTAGTGAGAAACACAACATCAGGATTGGCCTGAGACAGAACAGCATCGGCGTCAGCAGAGATAATGACCCCAAGCTCACTATCGATGCCAGCAACCTCACCCAGATCGCGCCCTACCAGGCTCTTATCGACATCGATGGCACCAACCAACTCAATGTCTGGCCTCTGCCACGCATACCTGACGACACTACATCCAATAGGACCGCACCCAAATTGCACTACTTTTGCTTTTGTCACCATTCTACCTCCCAATCGGATTTCTTATTATATCACAGCATCCTTTACTTCTAGGTTTCAGAGGGGTCTAAGAGGGAACTGCCCATTTACAGGGGGTCTATGGGTCTTTTCCAGAAGCGCATTCCAGGGCGGCTGTGAATGCTTCCTGTTACAACGAATCAAGTGTAGTTGCCCATCCTTCTTTGAAGGATTGGGCCAATTGTGCGCCGACAATTCGGGGCAACCACAAAATTGGGTGCGGAGGCATCAAGTGAAAGAGTTAACGGGATACGGAATTAGATTGCTTCGCTACGCTCGCAATGACAATAACGGTCTGGGAGTTGCCTGGAGCTATCCACCTCGCCTGTTATTGCGAGGAGCGTTAGCGACGAAGCAATCTTGGGGAGTTGATATAAGGATTGGTTCCTCCCTCCCCTCACCAGAGGCGAATCGGTCGACAGAGTCGCCTCAGGAGACCTTTAGAGACATGAGCGGCCCTTACAGGCCGATAGGTCGGCCGCCCTACGGCCCAGGCCTGTCCTGAGTTTGTCGAAGGGATCAGGTCGAACGGGGTCAGG
>Ga0307427_1000748_pt1 | contig 18963 bp, 22 predicted proteins | sample SalMarWE160190MG_FD_202162 | JGI IMG/M metagenome (GOLD analysis project Ga0307427, IMG submission 202162) | Salt marsh sediment microbial communities from the Plum Island Ecosystem LTER, Massachusetts, United States - WE1603-190 | ecosystem: Environmental > Aquatic > Marine > Intertidal zone >... | reverse complement strand
GCTCCCCAAGACGAGTGTTGTACATGCGCAGTTTGCCTCATTGCTTGAAGTCCTCTATATATACACACTTGCGAGATCCGTGTGCGAACGCACTGTCGAACGCCTGATCAGGAAGAGCCCAGTGCACCTCATCGCACGCTGTGGGCAGCCAACGGGTGGGTCAAAAACTAAACGGTGAAAGGGTCAATCTCTAAGCGTTGCCTACAGGGAACTCGCCACAGTCAAAGCAGATATCGAGTTCACGTTTCTGGCAGCAATTCTGTATTTCGCATTCAGGTCTTCCATCGCCACCCCTGCAACATTTTCGACAGACAAGCCAGGCATCATCCTTACTGAAGAATTCTAGCCCCTTTATGAACTCAGCATAATTAAGCTCTCTAACCAATTCGGGCATCCAGTGATGGAACCCCTGAGAATTTACCCACTCCAAAAAAAGGCTGCCAGCTCCCTAGACTTGGTATATCCACACCATCTGGCACAAGTTCCACCATAAACGCCGCAATAAGTAATCAATTGTTCTGGCTTCACAATTCACCTCTTCTTCCCTAAAGTCGTGTCGCCTGGGCGAGATGTTAGGGGGCCTCACCTTCCTTTTCGACCACATACACTCGCCGCTGCGCTCCCCCTGGGCGAATTACCTCTTTCTCCAGGTACATACCAACCTTGATGGCAACCCGCTCTGATGCTTCATTCTCTGGCCCGATCAGAGCGATGAGTCGCTTCACCTCCATTACTTCAAAGGCAAATCGCTTGATGGCTTGTGCCATCTCTGCGGCATAGCCTTTTCCCCACACCGATGAGGCCAAGACGTAGACCAGCTCGATCTCCGGTCTACCTTCCACTTCCTTTTCAAGCAGGCCGCAATGTCCTACAACGCGGTCCGTTTCTTTCTCAATCACCGGCCACAGGTCAAACTGCTCAGCATAGGGGCTTTGCGCTATTTCCTCAAACTCTGATTTGATCGAATCTCTATTGCGCGGCCCGCCCATGTAGCGTGTCACTTCTGGATCCGTCCAAAGATCAACAAGAGGCGTGATATCGGAAACCTTTTGTCGCCTCAGTATCAACCGTTTGGTCTCAAGAATGATTGACGACCTCTCAACACTGCTCATAGATTGACTCCTTCAACCGAAGCGTGTGACGAAACCCACAGCGACGTGTTAGGCGGCCGTTTCAAACACTAGCCGGTGACATGCACAGGCCTAATGCGCCGCAGCTCGGCTGCCTCGGTCTGCTGAGCCCGAAAAAGGTCCCACCGAAGCTGGAGATTCATCCAGAACGAGGGCGAGTTTCCAAAGACTCGGGCCAAGCGCAGTGCCGTGCTAGGGGTCATGCCGCGCCGCTTGTTGATCAGCTCGTTCACACGCTGATAGGGAACGTGGATACGATCCGCCAGTTCCCGCTGCGTAATCTCCATCGGCTTGAGGAACTCCTCCAGAAGCATCTCACCCGGGTGCGTTGGCTCTCGATGGGTAGGTACACGTACCATTTTCCACCTCCTAATGGTAATCCACAATCTCTACGTCCGCAGGCCCCGTTTCTGTCCAGCGAAAGCACACTCGGTATCCGTCATTAATCCGAATGCTGAACTGACCGCGCCGACTTCCGGACACCTGTTCCAAGCAGTTCCCCTGCGGGATTCGGAGTTCAGCTAGTAATTCCACCGAGTCTAGCTGATCGAGTTTGCGTCCCGCGATACTCCGAAGATTCTCTGGACAAGTTCTTCGCGCAGCCTTGGTGCTGCGCCAGTTAAAAATGTCCTCAGTTGCCTGGGTTACGAAGGACCGAATCATGAAAACATGATAGCACGGCTAGCATGCTGTTTCAAGCCCTCACATTGACTCAGCAAAAAAGTACTCCAAACCGTATCGTTGCCTGTCTTGAGGTAGTCAAGTGACTTCATCCATCTCACACCTTCTCTAGCTCTTTTTGGCAGCAAGCTTGCCTGCCTTTTGTGTCTCCCGCCTCTCCCTGTCAGTTGGACTTACAGGGTCCCGTGGAACGGGCCCTCTCATGACTTCATTCAGGCTTAGGAGGCCGGGCAGGGTGCCTCTTTGGCTTTTTGCCTACTCTCATCTACGGGTCACCTAACAGGGCCCTTCTGGCAACTAACGGCGTCTCCTGCCCGCTCCTTTAGTGGTCGATACTCCTCCTCATTCTTTGCCACCCCGCACATCACCCGCAGGATCTTCGCCCCCAACGCCACCAGGGCGGAAACCTTCGGTGTGCCTGTGGTGAGCTTCCGCCGATAGAACTCGCTGAATTCCTCAGCTCCATGGGTACCAGAGACTGCCAGCTGATATGCCATCTTCCTTAGTAGACTCCTTCCCCGCTGCGTAATCTTTAACCTGCTTTCCATCTTGCCAGACTGCTTACGATACAGGTTCAGACCAGCTAATTTCTCTATGCTTCTTGCCCGTGGATACTTCCTGAGGTCTCCTAGTTCTCCCAAGAACACAGCGGCGCCCCACCACCCTACACAGGGAATGCTCTGTAAATACTTATCCTCTTTCTGCTGGCTTAACTCGTTCTTGATCAGCCCTTCTACGCCCTTGACTTCTCCCTGCCAGGCCTCTATCCTCGTTAGTAACCAGTTTAGTTCTGCTCGGGCCGCTGTTGGGGCTACCGTTTGACCGATGGTCCTCGCGGCTCGAGCTTGAACTTGTTGTGCTCTGTTCTTACCAAGCCTGCCATGGCTAAGGGAACGGACCTGTTCTGTCAACCCTCTCAGTGAGGCCTCTCTTACCGCCTGAGGACCACCATACTTCTTTAGAAGGCCGAGGCAGGTCGTACCGAACAGATCAGAGAAGAGCTTAGAGTACTCCGGAAAGTAGCGATCTATCCATCCATGTAATCGGTTGTGTAGTCTTGTACTTTCTTCGAGTAATTGCTCCCTTAAGTGTGTAAGGTGCCTTAGTTCAGCGTAGCCATCGTGGGGTAGGTTGTTGTGAAGCGATCTGCCTTCCTTAACCAGGGTAGCAATGACTCGACTGTCCTTCCGATCATCCTTTTGTGGACTGTTGCCGAAGATCTCCTTGTATCGATTCACGTGGAATGGATTAACCAACCGCACGTCATGCCCGTCTTCCAACAGCCTGTAGCCTAAGTTCTCGAGAGTAGTGACCGCAGGGCTCACATCCCACCGTTACCTGATATCCTTGCTCTTCATATCGGCTCAATACCTTCGTTAACCGATCAAATCCTTCCTGGTCGTTGTTGATGTAGGGATCTTGCTTAGTCTTCGTCGGATTCATAAGGCATACCTGATGCCCCTTCTTGCTCGTATCGATCCCAACAAACAGCCTCTTTTCCATCTCCATCTTGATACCTCCTGAAGTAGTTTCTCTTGACCTTACGTCTATCCTCCGGAAGGTGCGAGTTCGGGCTCTTTATCATAGTCATCTCATCTAACAAATGTACTCGAAATGGGGGGTTTACCCCGTGGAATAAGAAAGAGACGAGATCCCCACAATCCTCGAAGATAAGAGAGGTCCAACTTCTATTGCTCTCAACAATTTACCACTCGGACGCTAAGAATTGACTTCGCTGAGGTTTCTCGACATAACTTACCGCGATGCCTCCCGATGACTGCGTTTCTTCGCCAACGGCGCGGATCACTGCGGATCACTCACGAGAAATGGCGTAAAGCGAAGCGGTGCCCTATTTCTCGTCGACCGCATCCAATTGTTCGGCTTCCCTGAGTTTGTCGACATCGATCTTGTCTTGCGGTCTTCCGGTAGCTTCCTTTACTCTGATCAGGTCAGATCTCGAAATAAACGGAATCTTAAGGTCATCCAGCTCAACCATCTCACGGTTCTTCCAAGCCTCTTCAAATTCGACTCCTGGAAGCGACATCATAATATCAACTCGCAAAGGCGGTCTTCCCATTTGGTAGAAATAATCCTGGCGGGTGAAGTCATCTGCGGTAAGATTTGCCAGAGGTGCGCCAAATGCTTTCAATGCCGCATATACAGCGTCCGCATTCTCTGGGTCAGTCGCTATCCAGACATCAAGATCTTTAGTGAATCGTGGCTCGCTGTATTTCATTACTGCGTAGCCACCTACAATGAGATAGCGGATTTCATGCTTTTCGAAAAGATTCAACAGTTCTTTGAAGTCGGAGCTCGTCAGCATCTTCACCTCGAATGAACAAGTAGTCATGCAGCATTTCCCAGACTGCCTCAAAAATAGCACGATCACCTTGAGATTGCCAGAAGCAAATATCGAATGAACGCCGGTTGTCCGTAATGCGCTGATAATTTTCTTCAATTGATCCCATTTTCTCTCCTGTCGAACGCTGAAGCTCAGCGGCGCGGCTCTGGCTAAACCGCTGACCGCACAGCACTACCGCGCTGCCGCGTATACGCGTACCTCTTTCTCTAACCGATCCTTCAACCGATCCTTTTCTATTTCTAGATTGTATTGTGCCTGTAGATTCATCCAGAATCGCTCTGATAAGCCAAAATACCGCGACAGCCGTAGAGCTGTGTCGGGACTGATTGCCCGTGCCCCATGGACGATCTCGTTGATCCGCCGTGCTGACACACTAATCTCCTTTGCCAAACGATATTGGCTGATCCCCATCGGATTCAAAAACTCTTCCAAGAGTATTTCACCGGGATGAATCGGCGCTAACTTCGGCTCGCTCATTGTTGCCTCCTAATGATAGTCCGTTATCTCCACGTGGTAGGCATCTCCGCTCTGCCATTCAAAGCAGATTCGCCACTGATCATTTACGCGAATGCTGTATTGATGCCTTCGGTCACCTAACAGCTTCTCCAGCCGGTTGGATGGTGGGATACGCAAATCCCGCAAATCCTCCGCCGCGGCTAGAATCCGGAGCCTTCTGCGCGCTACTCGCTGGATGCTCCGTGGAAGCTTGCGCGAGAATTGACGATTGAACAGCTTTTCAGTTTCCTTGCACACGAAGCTCTTAATCATTACTTTTGATAATAACACGCAACGTTAATAGTGTCAAGCGTTACTATGCTCTCAAGCGACTCTGGGCTCTGTATGTGAAGTCAGTTCAAAGCTCGCTCAACTTGAAAGCAATCTTCTTTCCGAGACGACACTCACCATTATGCCCCACCCCCACACGACAGCGCGTCCGGGGCATGTGCTTATTCGGCATTGATTACCTCCACGAGAACATCAGGATTGTCGGGGCCATCGAGTGAAGCCTCCCTCTTAGGCTTGAAGCCATACTTCTGAATGTACACCGCTCTGATCCTTGAGCAGTGCTATTTGCCTGCTCGCTCCAGCTTTCAGGACTGCGACGCAGTGCCGTCTCGTAGGTAGACGCAAAGGCAAATGGTGATTCGCACAGGGCAGTGAGCCTCATCCGTTTGAACAGTTCACCTTCGTCAATCTGTATTCGTCTCACCGATATCATATTGATCCTGTCGAATGGTTGCGCTTTGCCACTTCTCCAATTGAAGATGTGTTACTCATTTCCATAGCTTTAGAGCTCATGATATCCAATGGATAATATATCCCAATGTGAGTGGAATCCCGAATATCGTATTGTGTACGATTATCGTCGTCAATAAACTTCTTGTCTCTTGATAAGCATATCCCATAGCCAGACCTGCGATAGTTGTGAGTATCACTACAAATACAACAGAACCTAAAGGCATGACAAGAATATTTATGAAGTGAAAAGCACCCCAAAGGATGGCAGTAATTACTGTACCAATATGGAGCTCGTGGCCCAGTATTGTGACAAAGCCTTCAAGATTATTCATCAAATAGGTCTGGATCAATCCCCTGAACATAGTCTCTTCAGAAAGGCCTACAACGATCCATTGAAATGTCATGTTTCCAACAACACTCAATAAAGTAACTGGCTGAGGAATATCTATATGGGTTTTGTTTATAACTTGTGGTATGTACTTTAGTGACAGAAGCAAGCCAAAAGACACCCCTAGAATAAACATACGCTTATGAGTAAAAACAGGGGGGTTCTGCTTCATAGTGTATCCATACTCTCCCAGTTTTCCTTTTGTGATGAAACAGATAATTAAGAATGGTATTACAAATTGGGGAATATGAACTAAATGTGCTATCATCCATGAGGAATTATGTACGATGTTCTCATAATTTGGGAATGATTCAATATAAGCGTTAATCAATATGATCAATATTGACACTAAGATAATGATGCCTAGTGTTATGATAATTGGTGTAGAGTTAACTCTTAGTCGCATACTAAGTTTACGTAGCCATTTCTCATTTTTGATTCGCTGGCGTATGACTGTTAAGGGTCGGGTAGGTTTCCCCAGTCGATGGTCGGCTGCAAGCGTTTGTTGGGCGGTGGCACGATATTACCTTCGTCTTGAGCCTGTCTGTGTGGTCCAGTTAGCCCACTTTTCCCACGATGTGAAGAGAGTTCACCTGAGGGATCCAAAAAAACCGATGGTAACGTTGGGAATTATGGCTACGACTTCGCCCTCCAAGCTGTTCAGGAATTACTCCAATTTGCCCTGGTCTCTTGTCATCCTGATATTGAATCGGTGAACCCTGTATTTCATTTTCATGCCTCCTATTTCGAGTTTAGACAGATTCTGGCTTCCGGCGCTCAACAGTCCCCTTTAACCACTATTGAGTCGCACACCGATACTAGCTCGTTCAGCGTGTAGTGTCAAGGATGTGATGTTCTTGAGGGTTTCCGCCAGATCAAGCAAGCTGAAATGTGTTGCGATCCTAGCGATACTCTTTGACCCATGAGAGCCAGCGAGTTCTGACTCCAGGAAGGCCTGCGCCGAGCTTGCGGAGAAGGTCTAGCGTCATCATCTACTGCCCGATACGTTCCAGTGTTTTGTGTATGACTCATAGATATCGTTACGGTTTCCTTTTATCGATGCTTCTTGCTTTCATTCGGCCAATTAGTCAATTGATAGATGTCCCTCAATCCCTCGAGTCCTTTGAGCCGTTTGTGAGCCCTTCTTCTTTCTTGGCGTCTTCATCGCGTCTTCGTGGCGCCTTTGCCATCTTTAGTGGCATTATTGTGTAGACAATACTCAATCGATGTGCAGTATGTGCAATTATTGTGCAATAGCATGATAAGAACCGGCACGTTTTTTACCACTCTCTTCCAAAATAAGCTTCCTTGTTAAATCTCTTAGATCATTTGTGGCAGTATTTCGAGAGCGATCATAAATTCCTGATACTCCTTGTTCGTCATTTGTCATTTTCCTTCACATACGTAACTGCCTTAATCTCCTCTTATTCAACCAGAGTTTTCTTGAACTTTCCTCATTCCATTTGTCCTTATAGAAAGTCACGGTCATCACGTCATTTACTTCTTCGAAATCTGGTTCCGGTAATCCCTATGAAAAAGTGTTATGTCCGATAAATGTCTGAAATGTGTAGGTTATGTCCAATAAATGCTCCTTTGCCTGCCGTGGCATGTTATCGCAAGGTTTCTAATCTTTGCTTCATTTCTGCATTTTGTGCATCGTCATTGCATGTCTTGTCCCAGAGAAAGGCAGGTAATTTTTCTCCTCGCGAATAGCCTAGTCAAAAGACTGCTTGTCCCCTTCTTTCGATCAATTGTAGTTTCCGGGCTCGTTCCCAACGTTTTAGCATCCCTTGTTTTGTTTGCCAGAATACAGGCTGCGGGTTGCTTATTCATATGCTATCCTCTGGAGTCCCGAGCCCTCCCCTGGACCCCGATCCGGGGTTCGCCGTAATAAGGGAATACCCACCAGGGGAGCGGAGATTACTCATTAAGAAGTTGCTGATGTGTCCTTCCAGAGGAGATCCTCGCCATCCTCGAAGACGGCGGCCTGATCCCGCATGTGCGGAAGGAGCTAGGGAAGGCTTGATTGCCTTTCGCACTTGACAATCTTCATTTGCAGTGCTAGCCTCAAGTAAGGGAGCAATTGTCGATGCTTCTTGGGGTTGTGATGAGCGTGCCAACATATACGTTGACAACAACGATCTGGAAAGAGCCGGAAGGGTATGTTGCCAAGTGTTCCGAACTCGGAGTAAGAAGCACAGGTGATAATCCTTCTGATGCACTCGCAAACCTGAAGGAAGTGACCCAGCTGTACTTAGAAAATATCACGTTAACCGCCGGGCTGATTCCGATGAAGCGGCTTCTTCAGGTTTCCTTTTGACAGTACAGAGATAGAATCATAGAATGCGTAACGTTGGGAGAATGATTGCCCGGTAGGAGGGAGATTCTGGATAGAATAACAAGTTATCCGTGTTACGGATAGTAGGAGACGACATGAATACTATTGAAGAATACAGAGGGTTTCTGAAAGGCGATCTTTGGGGAGAATGGGCAGACCTTGATAGAGATCAAAAGAAAGACATACCAGCTCCACCATTACAGAAGCCATATCCTGCGGATGCGACTCTCTTGGAACTCGTGCCACCAGAGAAATTCTCTCTGGGAAGAGCCCCTTTAATCGAAGTGATTTCTCAGAGAAAAAGTGAAAGGAATTTTCTGCCGGAACCATTGACATTGGAGGAGTTGTCCTTCTTGCTCTGGGTGACCCAAGGAGTGCGTGGGAATTCGGGTAGGCATCGGACGGTACCGTCTGCTGGAGCTCGGCATCCTTTTGAAACATATTTGATTGTCAACAAGGTGAATGATGTTGAGCCCGGGCTTTACAGATACTTACCTCTCGACCACACACTATTATTTCTGCGAGCGGACCCGAAATTCCCGGAAAAAGTGACCGCCGCGTGTCGGGAACAGGCGTTCTGTGGTGATAGTGCCGTAGTATTTATTTGGACGGCCATTCCTTACCGAACGGAATGGCGATACAGCATCATCGCGCATAAGATGATTGCTATTGATTCTGGGCATGTCTGCCAGAATCTCTATCTGGCTTGCGGATCGATTCGAGCGGGAACGTGCGGTATAGGTGCATACGATCACACAAAAATTGATGCACTTCTTGGTGTTGATGGGAAGGAAGAATTTACCGTATATCTTGCTCCTGTAGGAAGAGTAGCATGACCGTGGCGCACTCAGATAACAATTCATTCAAGCCGACTCGCCAAGGCTCGCGGCTTAATTCAAACGTTAGGCAACTATAAGCAAGTAGAATGATGACATCCATTTAGATTATTGGTTGTTCTGATTATGACGATGGTATGGAGCTTGCGAACTAGCACCACAACAAATATGGAGTTGAGTACATGGACCATTCAAAATTGAACCTAGATGAACTCAAAGGATTAAAATTGCTGCGCAGCAGAATAAAAGCAGCAAATATCCCTTCTTCGAAACTAGATGAGACGATTAACATAGCAACATGGAATATTCGTCATTGGGGTCAAAAAAAGCGCAAGAAATGTTCTTTGCACTTTATAGCAGAGATACTTAATCAATTTGATTTGATATCTGTTGTAGAACTCAGAAGAAATGTCTCTGAACTGAAGTATGTATTGGATTTGTTGGGTAAGTATTGGGATGTTGTATTCTCTGACTACATTCCAGACGCAGGAGGAAATAAAGAACGCATTGCGTATATCTTCGATACCAGAGCCGTCCAATTTACTGGAATGGCTGCAGAAACAGACGGACCCAGGAAGAAAAATAGCACTACAGGAGTTTATGAGCCTAAGTTCTCCTGGTGGAGGAAGCCTTATATGGCATCGTTTAAGGCAGGCAGTTTTGATTTTGTTGCACTGTCAGTTCATATACAGTGGGGAACTAAAGCAGGTAGGAAGAAAGAGCTAGAAGAGCTTGCTAAATGGATTAAGTCCTATATGAAAGATGAATATCGTGTGGAGCGGGACATCATTCTTATGGGCGATTTCAATATAGACAGCTTCAAGTCAGAACTCTATAAGGCTATCTCCAAATATGGCTTGAGGGCACCGGACGCAATTATTCAGTCGGAATTTGGAAGCAACCTGGCGAAAGGGAAAAGATATGATCAAATTCTGCACCACCCAGTTCAAATGGGATCGGTATTTACCGATCGCGGCGGTGTTGTAGATTACTATAAGGGTAACTATAGATCATTATTGCCGTATAAGCACTTGACTAAAGACAAATTTACTTACGAATTATCAGACCATCTCCCGCTATGGGTACAGCTTAATATTGATACTGCTGACGAAGAGGTGGATCAGCTGATAGCTCAACGAAATCGCTAATCCGTACATTCTGTGAATCGTGGCTGGACCTCTAGTAATTATACAGATCAATGGTTGCTAGAAAACGAATCCGATGATTTGCAATTTGAATGGTATAACGAGGAAGAACTACTGGAAGTTGTGTGCAGTGCCTAACAAAAAAAGGAAGCCGACGCAAAAGACGCGCGAGTGACGTAAATTGTTGGGCTTTTCTAACACAGTGTGTACAAGAATGACGAATTTCGTGCTCATACACGGTGGATCTCATGGCTCCTGGTGCTGGAACCCTCTGATTTCTGAGTTTAAGCTGCTCGGGCACCAGGCATTCGCCTTCGACCTACCCGGTCATGGCAATGACCAAACCCCACGGTCCGCGGTTACCTTTGAATCTTATGTCGAAGCGGCCAATGACTTTCTACGATCATTGGATATCGATGTGACGGTTTTGGTCGGGCATTCTCTCGCTGGGATCATACTGCCTATGGTTGCTGAGGCGAATGCCTTGCGGATTTCTCGCGTTGTTTTTCTTGCCGGGCTTGTGCTTGACGTAGGTGAAGCGGCTATTGATCTGATTCCCGAAAGCCGACGTTCCAGGTACTTTGAGATCGCCGCGGAGAGTTCCGATAATACTCTTAGCCTTGATTTTGAAAGCGCACGAACTTCCTTTTTCAGCGACATCTCAGAGGGTGAAGCTCGCCTTTATTACGACCACCTTACTCCACAGCCTTTTGCGCCTTATCTTGAACCAGCAAGAATCGCGGCTCGCTCTATTGGCGCAGACCGACGATATGTCGCATGCACGAAGGACAATGCCTTCCCATATGACCTGAGCATGTCTTTGGCTTCCAAGCTGGGCGGGAACCTGGAGAAGATCGAGGCAGGACATGACGTAATGCTGTCACGCCCTAGGGAATTGGCACAACTATTGGCAAAGATGGTTTAACAATACAATGCACTGCGAAGAAAAGGGGTCACCTTTGAAAAGTGAATTGATGCCTAACCCATCGCTCCAGCCGACGCGGTTCCCGCGCGGCTGAGCTTTTTCGTTGGGCCGCTCGAATAAATGCTGATAGTGTTGTCAAGGAGAAGGTTTATGATCAAAATTAAGCCAGATATCCAAATCATCAAAAAGGGTGAACTTCATTATATTGTGGGAAGCGGTAACCGTTTGATACGGTACAAGCCATGGCTCGGGGACAGCTTTTCCTTTCTGTATGACTTTATAATGAGCAATTCTGTCTTCCCCAAAAAGTTTGGTGGCAATATCCAAAAACACTATAACGCCCTCACTCAACAATTGGCAGGCAGTCACGGAAGGCAAGTTCTCGAATTAGGAACGGGTAGCGGAAGCACAGTTCATTTCCTCAATAGTGACAATCATTATACAGGGACAGACGTAAGCCCTGGTTTACTAAAGCAGGCAGCGAAGCGGTTCATCAAATCTGGTTTTCCAGACCCTGAATTCTATGTGGTAGGTGCAGATGATTTACCCTTTGAAAGTAACATTTTTGACCTTTGCCTATGTATCCTATCACTGAACTTTATTGGCAATGTAGAGATTGTCTTTCAAGAAGTCAGTCGGGTCTTGCTTCCCGATGGCGTGCTAGTTTGTAGTGTCCCTGTTCCAGAGAGAAATAGGCTTCAAAGTACAATTAGAGGTGTTTTGTATCCAGAAACAGAATTGGAGACAATCTGCCAGGAGTATGGTTTCAAGTTTGAACGTATTCCTTGTGAAAACGGCGCGCTGTTGTATTTCAAGGCAATCAAGCAAGGTTAAGACAAAGGTTGCGGCCTAACAACGGGTTGCAGCCGACACGCTCCGCGTGCGGCTGAACCCGTTGTTAGCGAGGGGAATAATAAGAATGGGCGATTTTATACAACAATTTGATCCAATTATGCAGGCGTTCATTGCCACACTCTTCACTTGGGGTGTAACTGCTGCAGGCGCGGCACTTGTATTTTTTTCAAGTACTGTAAACACAAAGCTTATGGATTCAATGCTTGGCTTTGCTGCTGGTGTAATGATTGCTGCGAGCTTCTGGTCTCTTCTCGCCCCAGGTATTGAAATGGCTGAACAGTTGGGGCAGATTCCATGGTTGACCGCAGTCATCGGATTTATGGGTGGTGGGATTTTTATGAGGGTGACTGACAAAATTTTGCCACACCTTCATCCTGGCCTAAGTATTGATAAGAGTGAAGGGGTAAAGACTTCATGGCAACGAAGTACCCTTCTTGTACTTGCTATAACCCTTCACAATATACCTGAGGGTCTTGCTGTAGGCGTTGCTTTTGGAGCGGTGGCAGCTCATCTCCCATCTGCCACAATTGGAGGAGCAATTGCTTTGGCAATCGGAATCGGAATTCAAAACTTCCCTGAAGGTACTGCTGTATCAATGCCATTAAGAAGAGAAGGGATGAGTAAAGGGAAAAGTTTTTTTATGGGGCAAGCTTCGGGAATCGTTGAGCCAATCGCCGGGGTTATCGGAGCACTATTTGTCTTAAGAATGCAAAATATTTTACCATATGCTCTTTGTTTTGCTGCTGGAGCCATGATTTTTGTCGTAGTAGAGGAGCTAGTACCCGAATCTCAAAGAAAATATGAAAACATCGATTTAGTGACAATGGCAACAATGACCGGTTTTTCGGTAATGATGATACTTGATGTGGCGTTAGGATGATTGGCATCAATGTTCAGATTACAGCAAGAATCGCTAACAACTCGCTGCACTGGAATTTCACTCCGCTGCGCTCCATTTCCGCCAGTGATGCCATCCGTTCGTTCGCAGTTCTAGTAGATTGCATGGCAAATGAGTGGGACCTGCCTTGCTGCGGGTATCCACGGCGGCTTCTTGGGCTTTTCCTTCCATTGGAACGGGGGATGGATCTCATTCACTACTGTATCCGACCGTGTTCCTGACAGCTCCGCCTCGTACAGCCGCTTCTCCATCTCGTCCTGCCCTGATTCCTGGTCGAGAGCTTGTTGTGTATTGAACGTCCGCACCAACGGAATATGTCAATGACTTTGAGACACCCATCAACTGATTTCCCGCTGTTGCATAGACGGTAGGCCATGGAGATACTTCATTGACCTGCGATTAAGGAGGTATACCTGTGGAATTAAGGCCGATCGAGTGGCCGCGCGATTTGAAACCTTTGGGAGAGATGATCTGCGACACGTTCCAGTATCCGGAGAACCCGGAGTGGAGCGTTCAGATCGACGAGAAGGAACAGATCTCTCATATGCTCAAGAGCTTCCGTCGCATTTGGCCCCTTATGCGGGTTGCGCAGATTCTCGCTCCATCGCTGCGTGACATGTTTAGGGGCTACGTGGCTATCGAAGACGGTAACATGGTTGGAGTGACGATAGTCCAGCGCCATGGAACGACCAGCGCGTGGCTTGTAGGGACGGTCGGCGTGCTGCCCGAATACAGGCGACGAGGAATCGCCCGCGCTGCGATCGACAAGTCCCTTGAGCTAATGAAAGAGCGCGGGGCTAAGAAGACCTGGCTTGGCGTGATTAGCGGGAACACACCCGCGCAGCGGCTCTACGAGAGCCTCGGATTCGAGGCCTATGATGCCACTACAGAGTACTCGCTGAGTGATCCTGCGATGCCGTCGCTATCTCCTCTCCCCCCAGGATTCAGCATCTCGCGGCTTCCACGCTCCGACTGGAGAACCCGGCTTGCGCTCGAAGAGCGGATCGTACCGGAGCGAGCCCGCGAGTTTGAGCCAGTTGAGAAGGGGAGGTTCCGGCAGCCTTTAGTGTTCCGCCTGCTCATCCGACTCCTCAATCTTGTACAACGGGAGAAGGAAGAGGAGTTTGTTGTTCGCCGTACAAGCGATGGCATGCTGATCGCTCGTTGTCGCTACTCTGCATCAACCAGAGGGAAGGGCGTCAACAGCATCTCGGTCCGCCTCGACCCCGCGTACCCCGGGCTTGCTGAGCATCTTCTCGGGCTGATGCTCTACAAGGTTGTCTCGCGAAGCCCGAAGTTGCGAGTTGAAATCCAGATCCCGCGCTGGATGCCATCAGTTGTCGAGGCGGCTGAGTCACTCGGGTTCGAGAAGCGGGTGGAGTACTTGAAGATGGGGCTCGTGCTGTAGTCTGTAGATCCTAGTGTGGAAAGGCACCTCCAAAGCCAGAATAAAGTCAAGCGATGCATAGGCAGCGCTGCGGGAATTTGAAGCGTTTAACCTACCTGAGCGCGAAGTTGCAACTCAGGATATTCTAACAACAGGCCATACCTACTTCCAATCCGACTACTGTTGAATGAGTCCGCCTGAATCACCAGAAATAGCTTCCAGAACCCACACCAAGAGCCACGCGGCTCAGACGAGCTTGCTCACTAGAGTTCCTCTCCCAGGCTCAACCTGTTTTCACCCTGCCGATGCGTCTCAATCAGGGCACCTATAGACTTCGACTGCATTATCTACCCGATCTCGATCAGTCGATCACGGGGAAAACCCGTAAGCAGTTTGTAGCCATCCTCAGTAACAACAGCAATATCCTCGATGCGCACCCCGCCGAAACCGGGGATGTAGATGCCGGGCTCGACAGTTACGACCATACCTGGTTCGAGGACACCTGGGTCCAACCCCATCCGCGGGAGCTCATGAACCTCGAGACCGACTCCGTGCCCCACCGGCGAGAGGAAGATGTAGTCCTTGTATGGAGAATGTTCGATAACATCAACCGCTGCCTGATGAACTTCCTGCCCCAGTACCCCAGCGCGAAGCTTGGAGAGACTTGCCTCCGTGGCCTTCAAAACCCAATCATAGACGTCCTTTTGTTTGCTCGTTCCCTTGCCCACGGTGAACGTTCGCGTCATGTCGGAACAGTACCCTCCTACCACAGCCCCAAAGTCAACCAACAGGAGATCACCGGCGGCAAGCGTCCGGCGTCCAAGAGAAGGTCGGTAGTGCGGCAGCGAGGAATTAGGTCCTGAAGCAACGGTCATGTCAAATGAGGTGCGCTCTGCGCCTTTCTCTCGCATCAACAGACCGAATCGGAAGGCGATGTCAACCTCATTCATCCCAACCTCGATCTCCCCGATGAGATCGGCAAGCGCTTCCTCGGAGATTTTCGTTGCTTTGCGAATAAGCTCGATCTCCCCCGTATCCTTAACTGCACGCATCTTTCGCACGGGATCGGCCGCAACAACGAGATCAATCCCTGTAGTATCCCGTAACTTTTCGACAACAAAGTGGGTCATCCGCCAGGAGGCAAAGGCAAGGCGTTGTATGCCCCTCTCTTGTATGAGGGCAGCTATCTCTGCGAGGTAATCCCCCTCTGCGTGTCGAAGGATTAATCCCGGAGCTTCTTTACCCGCCTGCTCTACATATCGGGAATCCGTTAGTAGAATCGCCTCATCCCTGCAGATAAGAAGAGCCCCCTCCCCAGTGTAACCGGTCAGGTAAAACAAGCCTTCATGGTCGATGCTACGCGGCAGGATACGATCAAGATCGAAGACTAAGAAGGCATCAGCACCTATACTACTAATCAATCTAGCACGGCGGTTCTTATAGTTATTCATAGGTCTCCTTTGATTCTATTGTCCTACACAGTGGCAAGTTCTTGATCTCCAAATTCAGTCATTGGTGAAGCTTTCTCTAATACACCTTGCTCTCTACTGCTGTTTCACGTCGAATAGATCGCACAAACCATCTCCAAACAAGTATCTCTAAGTGCTTTATCAACATCACTATCGAATACCACGCCTCTGTACTTCGCTGGAAATACCAGATGGTAAATCAGCGCCGCTATATTATGACTCTTATGTATACACCTACTCACACAAAAAGCTTACGCCGCAAGCGGCGGGGAATACAACACTAAAGTGATTCAAAGCTAATGTCTTCGTGGGCATAGGTGGCGCTGTAGCCTCTGGATTTGCAGATCAACCCGATGGCCTAAGTGGAATTTATCCATTGTCGGGAAGTCAACACAAAGCTGCTGAGGTCAGCGCTATTCCTAAACCCCTCGGATTCGAGGGGTTCAAAACCTGGCCGGGATGGTCTCAGCTTTCTCGGGCTTGTAGTCGACAACGAACTTGGCGAACTCCTCTTCCAAGATCTCGCACAGACCCAGACAACGGTCACCGCAGCCATTCTTGGTGGAGAGGATTCTATTGGGCAGCGACACCTAAATATGGTAGTGTAGTGATCACAGACCAATTCGGAGGTGTAAGATGAATATCGGCATCATCGTCTATTCTCAGACGGGGAACACGCTTTCCGTTGCCAAGAAGCTGGAGGAGAAACTCTCCGCAGCGGGGCATTCAGCGACCCTGGAACAGGTGAAGGTTGTCGGTGAGCGCAAGCGGGGAGGCAGAGACTTCCAGCTCGAAACGCTGCCCGATACCGGGCCATACAATGCGCTCGTGTTCGGCTCTGCAGTGGAGGCCTTTTCCCTGTCGCCGGTACTGACTACCTATCTGAAGCAGATTGAGTCCTTACAAGGCAAAAAGGTGGCTTGTTTGGTCACGCAGTTGTTTCCCTATCCGTGGATGGGCGGAAATCGCGCCATCCGCCAGATGCGGAAGCTCTGCAAAGCCAAGGGTGCAACCGTCTGCGGATCAGGGGTCGTTAACTGGATGAGGTCGCGCCGCGAGAAGACAACCGCCGAGGCGGTTGATCGATTGAGCAAACTGTTCTAGCTCTTGCCATTCCAGAGCAGGAACTTCAGAGCTGCTGCCAGGACTGACAGATCAGCCAGGCAAGACATGCCTTGCGGCTCTACGGATACTCTTTGACCCATGAGACCGAGCAAACGGAATCAGCACCACCAAGTTCACTCGTGCTACTACACGGTTGCACTGTTTCTCCCCCTCCCTTTAATTCCCTCCCTCGATCGGGGAGGGAAGATTATTTAGCATCCGTTTGATTCCTCTCCCTTGCCCCATGTAGTAACTCCCATCGTACTACTACACGGGGCGAGATGAAGGGAGAGGCTAGAGCCTGCCCCTGACTTGATCAGGGGTGAGGGTGAGATTGTTTGGCATGCATCTCCCTTGCTGTTTACAGTAGGTTGAGTCACGGTACTACACAGGCAGACTCTTCATAACCGCTAAGTTAAGGCTATCTTCCTTAGACCGCAGATTCCGATTCTTAGTGTGCACCGTCATTCCGGCGAAGGCCCCAGCAAGAAGAGAGGAAACTACTCATCAAAACGTAGTCGATGCGTTCTCCTAGAGGAGATTCTCGCCATCCTCCAAGACGAAGGCACACCAACTTCTATTGCTCTTGACAATTTACCACTCGGACGCCAGAAATTGACTTTGTGGCTTTCAGGCTTAGTAAGAACTCAAACCAAGAATAATCTGTTACACCGACAAGATACTTCATAGTCGTATAACCCACATTTAGTTCATCTAACGCTAAAGCCCAGCTGCCGCCTCGGAGCGCAGCGGAATGGCGGTCGGATGCAGCGCCTTGCTAAACACTTCTTTTGAGTCTAAATCCTACTTTCAACGATCTGACTATACTCTCCTCCTTCATGGACTACCTGACTATAGTCACTTTCTTATGACAATACTTAACTCACAACTCGACGGATTCTTAATCCGTTGGTTCGTTTTCTTTGTTTTGGTAGCTTGTCGGCCCGTTGGTCCATTCTGACTTATCATACCAATCTTCAGGATAACCGACTTCCTGGGCCATTTTCCCAGACGCGTTAATATAGCCATCGTCATAACGGGCCACAAGAATCCAGGCAAATTCCCACCAGTCTTTCACAACCTGGTTGGCCTGCGTTTCGCAGTATGTGGTGAGCAGTTCCTGCGCCTTTTTCGGGGCTTGTTTATAAAGAGCAACCGCCTGCTCATCTATATTCTTGATGCCTTCAATTTCAGCGTGTTCTATTTCGTCCTGCTTCTGCTGAATATCTTTGATTATGTAGCTGTATTTCAGACCCGCCCAATTGGCCACGAAGTTGAAGGCCCACCACGCGCTGTTCTGGCTGAAGGTTGAGGTTTCACATGTGTAATATGGCTCAGCGATGCTTGTGACCCCCACGTAGAAAGGTACGTAGCAGGTGCTCATCGGCTCATCCGGACCGAACCAGACAAGACCCCCAATTGGATCAGGCAGCCATCCGCGGGCTTGGCATACATAGCTGAACCCACAGCGAAAAATGGAAATCGGACGTTCCCACGCGCCCTTCAGCTCGCGGTTCGGATCCCCGGTGTCGCCTCCCGCGTCCATGGGGCCGGGGTAACGGTAGGGGCTGCCGAATGGTCCCGCGGTGACTCCTTTTGAAAGATCGAACTCAGTGTCCTGATAATAATCGCGGTACAAGCTCATGACGTCGCGGACACTGAGCTTCTTGTCCGGTTTGATGGAGAATGGATACTCTTTCGTGTAGCCATTCTCGACCCAAGGCGATTTGGCCTGCGAAGGCGCAATCCGCGACTGCAGCCGCCAGACCCTGCGAAGCGAGTAATAAGGATGGTTATATTCTCCCAGGCTCACGGTTTTCAGCCAGTCCAGCTTGCCGTCTTCCGGTTTCCACCAACCGTACTTTTCGGCAATGGCATGCAGGTCCTTGCAATAGAGCATGTTGGGGTCATCCTGGTCGATTTCACGGATACGCAGCTCATTTGCGGCCACAAACACCTCGCCGTCGGGTACTTTTCTTGCCACCCAAAGGCCGCCTGTGCCTTCAGGACTGGGTGCCATTTCTATGACCCAGCCTTCTTCTGTATCCCCGATGGGCAGTGTTTCGCCCGTGCCGTAATAGCCATAGGTCTCAATAAGATAACCGATCAATTCAACGGCTTCGCGTGCTGTTGTACAGCGTTCTGCTGCTACGCGGCTCAGTTCAGCGCTGTAGAAAATAAGTTTTCCAGGTACCGGTTCGGGTTG
>Ga0307427_1000747_pt1 | contig 18966 bp, 23 predicted proteins | sample SalMarWE160190MG_FD_202162 | JGI IMG/M metagenome (GOLD analysis project Ga0307427, IMG submission 202162) | Salt marsh sediment microbial communities from the Plum Island Ecosystem LTER, Massachusetts, United States - WE1603-190 | ecosystem: Environmental > Aquatic > Marine > Intertidal zone >... | reverse complement strand
TATTTGATCATCAAAAAGTTTGTGTGGAGCCATTCCCCGAGCTTTAGGTCGATCGTGATCACCCAATACAGCGAAAAAATTTGTTTTTCCGTTTAGTGTCTTTAAGAAATTCTTGAACATATAATATGTTTGTGTTGTTGGCCGTGACGTATCAAATAGGTCTCCACTGTGAATTACAATATCTACTTTTTCTTCAAGAATTATTTCGCCGATTTCTTCCAAAACATCGTAAATGTCCTTTTCTCTCTCTTCAAGATTATACTGTTTGTAGCCTAGATGCGTGTCAGCCAAATGGGCAATTCTTACTATTTCGAGATTCCCCCTTTTTTATTGCATAAAATTTTTCATTTGTTCTCTAAGAATCTGACTTTCGTTTTTTACGGTTTCTTTCTCAGCTACTTCCTTTGCGCTTTTCAGTTTAGTTACAATGTCGATGTCGCTTCCCCCTTCTTTTGTACTTCTTTTTTTCACAGACAGCATTACCGGAGCACGAGTCATTTCACCAATAATAACTGCTTCACCTGTATTTAGACCCGGCAAATCATCCATTAGCGTCTCACTTAATCGTTCTGAACTACTTGAAACAGCATTCTGATCATGTGGGTTAGTAAGTCGCATTATGATTTGACTATTACATTGGCTCAAAGCATCAGAGTGTATCTTTGAAGGTCTTTGAGTAATTAATACTAGAAACACCCCGAACTTTCTTCCTTCTGCAGCTATTTTCTTTATGATTCTAGACGAGTATGTTGAACCTTCAGCAGGTATAAAACGATGGGCTTCTTCAACGAAAATAAAAACTGGGTATTCGAACTGATCTGTTGCTGCCTTATCATAAATGTCTGATAATACTTTGAAGGCAATATAATCAGCAACAAAATCGGTCAAACCTGAAAGGTCCAAATCAGAAAGATGCATGGGTCGAAGCATTTCAGTTATGTTTGTAGAAGCACTAGTGAACAGTTGCATCTTTATCAAGCGAGCTAAATATTTTTTAGCTGAAGTAGCGCCTTTAATGATTTTAGTGTCTATGCCCTCATCTTTCCAATCTTTAGCACTATCAATAATTTCTATAAGATCTCTAGGTTGGAAAACATCTTTCCTATTTTTTAACTTCTCTAATGCAATTTCTAAACCTTGAATAATATTTACGTATTTCTTGCTAATCATCGAAATTAAACAAATCTCTTCTAAATCAAGATCTGAAAAACAAACTTCGTATGAATTTACTTTACCTACCTCTGTTTCGGTATATCTTCCTGTACTCAATGGATTTCTAAAAACAGTTATTCTATCTGATAGCTTGTGTCTTTTACCATCAGCAGTTCTGGATAGGAACACATAGTCTGCATGAGGATCCAATATGATAATTGTAGCACCTTTTTTTAGCAGTTCTTCAGCGAGCACCCCAGAGAGATAGGTCTTACCCGAACCTGTCTGCGCAATAACTGCTAGATGTCTTCTGAATCCTTTTATTGACAAACTTATTGGAACATCTCTGCGGGTAATTAGAGAGCCTAACTCGATTGCCTCTTCTTCAGGAAATGAATAGAATTTTTCTAGAACTTCAGTTGGTGCAATATATACTGGTTTACCTGGGATAACAGCTTTTTTGGGTTGATATAGTTCACCTGTTGTGGTTAAATAACCTAATACTCGAGCTTTACCCCAAACCTTGCTATCTGCAAGACCCGCTTCAATTATCTTTTTGATTATATCAAAATCCAACTCCTTTGTGAGGGCTTGACTTGCAGAAATTATTCTTTCAACTTGAGCTATGACTTCTACCTGTGTTAAATTCCCATCTATGTCTTCAGTAGAATATGTAAGAAGATATTCCCAACGGGACGGCATTTCACCAGGTTTTGAAGAGAAAAAGAACTCATTAGAGCTCGCTTCTCCAATTATGATTCCAACTTCTTCAAGGGTATTTGACACGTCTATAACTCCTTCCACGAATTATTTTTTCTTTGAATATTTTTTCCATATATGGAAAATAGATTTGATCTACAACTCTCTTTCTTAGTCTTACTTTTTGATCAACATCTTTAAGCCATAAATTGTAACCATCTAATCCACAATATCCTGTTATCATTATCTTTAACAACTCTTCAAGATTGACATCAACAGGTTTAGGCCAATCAATTTCGGATAGTGAATGATCCCAATTGGGCACATCTATTCTTAATGGAGAATCTCTTTTGTCCAGTAGTAGATGAAATGAAATAAAACTTGGGAAGTTAGGAATCTGAGAAATAATTTCGGATGCCCATTCAACAAATTCATCGCCTTTTTCTCTTGTTGTTCGAGGAAAAGTGTTTCGAATGTACAATCTGGAATTTAACTGAAATTTTTTAAAATATCTTGCCATTCTAGCTGATGGACCTAAAAGCAAAGGTTGAGTGAAACCTATTGAATTTGCAAGATTCATTACTAGTTGATAATCAGATCTTGATGAAGAAAGCTCTTCAAATATCAACTCTATTTGTTCTAGCTCATTTTTGTAGTTCTTTTTGAGCATATCAAACTTTATTAAAGCTGTTTTTTCTTTATCAAGAATTTCAAAGAAAATTGAATCCAATTTCCGAATTATTTCTTGTGATAAACTACTTCTTTTAAGCTCTTCGATGAAAATTAATCTTAGAAGAAAGTCACGAAAAAATGTTGATCTACTTTGTTTGCTCACTCCTACAAGCAGGATGTTTTTTTCTTTACAAAGATCCAACAATTCTTTATAGACTTGAAAATATTTCAGAAGCGTGGGTATTTCTTCCATCGTTTTCGTTTCAATCAGATTGTGAATAGCTCTACCATACAATGAACCGTCTAGCAACACGGCTTTACAATCAACTCCATTCTTGATGGAATTGATTGCAACCTGAAATTCAAGAAGTTCCATTTTTCTGCCAATAAGATATTTTATCTTAGAGAGTTCATCTTTGCTGAAAATTACATCTGTCTCCATAACTTTATAGACTTTTTCTCTGCAGGCTGCCATTGATCTAACAATGTAAAATAAACCACCAGTGGACAATAGGTTTGTGTAAACACTAGAATCAATCGCCATTATGTCAAAATCTTTTGGACTGCAAGGTACATTGTTTTCTTTTAAATTGGGAATCCAATAAGAATTAAAATACCTGCTAAAACCGTTTTTCAACTGATTTGGTATTCCGTACAAAATCTTCTCTTTCATTTCAACCTTTTTTGAATTTACTATGTTAGCAAAATCTTCGAGGAACTCAGGCATTTGGTATATTGGTTTATGTCTTCAACATTTAGCTTTTTGGTTACTACAATTAGATGTGGGTAAATCTGATTAATCTATTTACATGGGAGCAGAAGTTCTTTCGCAAATCGGTCAGCTCCTTTTTCTTCTGTCTTTTCTGGAATTTCAAATCCCAAGTTCTCTAAAACATGATTTTGGAGCGCAGTATAGAACATATTTATCATGAAAGCTTCATAGAAAATCAGAAAGCGTTCCTTTTCCTTTCTCAAATTCACTGATTGTAATTTTCATTGGTTTGAAAGTTTGATTAAGTGCAGTTCTCAGATTCCTAATATAATCTATAACATTGATTTCACTAACCTTTTTCACATGCTCTGTAGGTTTGACCGTGAATCTTTTTCCTTGATAGTTGAAAGGTTTGACTTTTACGAAATGCATTTCATCTCCCCTCTTCACACTTTTTCCTGAGTCAAGAAGTTGAATGGCACATTGATAAGGTTGATGCAGAGACTTTTCCTTCAATTTTTCTTTTGGGTCATCATGAATCACAACAGCATACTCCAAATCCTCTATTGGAATTTCTCCTAACACTAAATTATCTATGGCATTTTGCACAATTGCTTTTATCTTGCGTTTAGTTGTGATGAACTCCGACTTGTTTTTTACTTTTGTCAATTGTTGAATACACTTATCAAAGACATTGAAAATAAAATTGGGAGAATTAGATTTGATGGCAGTTAACCCTTTGGTGTCATATGTTCCATCATTTTTTATCCCGAAATAGGCTTTTGCTGCTTCAGGAAGAACACAGAGGTTGTAGCGAACTTCTACAGAAAGATCCAGCTTTAGACGTTTCTTTACAGTTTTAATTAGCCACTCAATTTCTTTTTCAGTCGGATTTTCTAAGAAAAGTGAGTCGGTATCTCCTGCTATTACATGAAGCCCTTTTTTCTCTGCAATCTTTTTTGCAGTTCTTAAACTGTGACGACCCAAAGCAGTGATGGATTCTCCTAAAGATGATCGGGATAAACCGTGTATTCTTATCACTACGCCATAACTTGAAACTAAAATTAATTTGAGAAGTCGTGAGGTAACTTCAGCAAGGCTCCGTTTCTCAGCAGATATAGTTTTGTCTTTAGATCGTGGTTTGAACCAATGAATTCTCAGATCTTTCAATGAGCCAACTAGTATAGAATAAACGCCTCTTCTTTTAGTGCAAACATAATGTTCAAGTTTTGGTACCTTGTTGCTTTGACATTCATCATCAGTGCAGTCTATTGTTTCATGGGAAAGATTGTAAGAATCAATAAGGCTTGGATACATGCTGTCAAAATCAACTACAACAGTATTGAAATGCACACCAGGTTCAGGGGTCAATGTAAGTGCACCTTTGACGGAATGTGTTTTTTCTCCTCTTCTTAGCTCTTTAGATGTGGGAATCAGAATTTAATTCTTCAAGGAGATAGAACCAGAAAGATGGATGTTGAATTTCTAAAAGCTGTGTATGGTTTTGATTCAACGCTTGGTTCACACTCTGCTGCACAAAGACATAACCCAGACATGGAACAGGCAATTTTGGGACTATATGTGACAGAAAGCTGCATATGCTTTATCCTGAAGAGACTTGAAGTGGCAAGAAACAGCGGTATTACATTAACCCGTTGGGGGTAACGTGTTCATGAACCACACATTTGAAGTATACACCCGATTTCGCATGAATGCGCAATATAATGTTTTAAATCTTGTAACAATAAGGTCAATCATCTTCGTTCAAAACCGATATGACTGTGAGTTTTATGAAACAAAAATGTAATTTTACTGATCCTGAGCGGATAAGATTTGAAAACATAATTGACATGGCTGCAGGTTTTTCTAGTATGATACGCTTGTTCAGAAAAGGCTCGAAGGAAGCTATTCGTATTCGGATAACTAATATAACAGCCAAGAAACTGTTCAATGCTATATCAAAAAATCAGTATATTGACATCCATTCAGAGTTTTGTGATTGGGAAAGTAATAACATATTTTTGGCAGAAAAGAAAAGGGATGGAAAGATCATAACCAAATGTAGCCTAGCCAGTTTCGGACAAATTGCTAAAGTCCTTGATGTTGCTCTCAAGGTAGCAATCTATTACTCACATTTACCTGATTGTGAAAAATCAAAACAGATTTCTCACTGGTTGAATGCAGCTGTTGACACGCAAATGATGAAAATGCTTAGTAAAAAATATCCTAACACCATAGAACAATGGCCAACTACGATAAAAGAAGTGGATAGAAACAGTTACATGAAAATACAAGAAACTGTTCGCATATTCATAAAGGAAGTGCATAATGACAAGATTCTACCCGTTCAATTCGACGATATTTACTGGCGAAAATTAAATAGATAACTTCCACGTACGCTCATGATATTTCTTAATTATGATGAGAAGATTTTCTTTTTTGTGTATACTCGTTTTCGATCATACATACTTTCTTTGTAGTGTATACACGATTTAGCACACATACTCTATCTTTCTGTATTCTATATGGTACCTTCCGTTCCTTCCTCTTCCTTTCTGGTACATGGATATAGGTACAGGAAGGAAAGGTATAGTACCTAAACCGTGTATACAGGCCATAAACCGTAAATGGTCTTCCCCCATTCGGACGATAACCGTTTCGCCCGTCCGTCGTCCCGTAGGGGGGATTAAATTTTAACCCCCAAACCCAAAAATACCTAGGTAAATTTAGCCTCAATAATCAAATTACCAAGGTAAAAAGCAAAACGAGCAGGGAATACTATAAAAAGTTAAATTTTAACCCCAAACGAAGACGACGACGGACGACGTTAAAATTTAACGTGCGCCTCAATTACTTTCTTTCTTTTACCCAAATTCTATACATTTTTTCGTTACCTTTCTCAAAACAGCTAAATCCTCTTGAATCCATTTCTTCTATTTCTACATTCTTTTCTCCATACACTTCTTTATACTGCTCTAACCAGTTTACAAAATGTGCCCCCCCACCGAAATATTTCTTTATCCATTTCTCTCCATTTTCATCTATCCTCTCTCTAACCAATTTCTCTCGAGCTATTCTTTTCCGTATTGTTTCTCTCTTAACCATGACCTTCACAATCACACTTGAAGTGTATTCATTCGCTATATTCTTCAAATAAACTAATATGCACGCACATAAAGAAAGAATCCCTAAAGACGAACCGAAAACATCTATTTTCTAGGGAAAACTAGCCTATTTGTTTCTTCAACAGTAGCTACTAAAATATTGTGTCTTCCTCTTTTTGTTCCACCCAAAATTACCTAGGCAAAAAGCAGCCCAACAACAAAATTACCAAGGTAAATTCTGAAGCGAGTAGGGAATACTATAAAAAGTTAAAATTTAGCCCCCAAAACCCAAACGTTCACGTATTCTTTCATTCGCTCTCAAATACATACATACACGTGTCCAAAACGCGCACCACACGCACGCACGCGCATAAATTTTAAAATGGAAGAGGAAGGAACAAAAAGAGTTCTCTTCACGACATATTATTGTAGCCGAAATTAAAATTAAAAGTGTTAACCCTCCAAATCATAAAGAAGACCCTGAACTACAGAAATGTTCAGAAGCTAAAGAAAGGGAAAAAATGTATCAGATACAGTTTATTTGGCTTGGAATAGTGTTTTTATGCATTGCCATAATTTACACAATCTTTGTTTTCATAAAGAAGAGAAAAAATAATTAGTAAAGTGACTAAAATTTAACCTTCTCTTTTAATTTCATATCTTTACCGCAGCACACATGAATGCACTCACTGCAAGATACTCCTTGGGGATGGTTACCATTCACAGTGCAACTCTTCGCAACCTTTAGTTCGAGTCCGCATTCTTCGCAAACATAAACCTGACCTGCTCTCATATCGTGGCAGTGTACCATAACATATCACATCTTACAGTTGAGTTAAGAGATATCCGAGAGACGTTATTTAAGATTTTGGAGTATAGTGCGTGTGGCTGATCGCTTGGGAATGGAACATGGTGAATGTTAAAAAATGGTTGGAAAAGCAGTACCAGTATTATTAGCTGAAAAATTGGCACAAAAAATTAAATCCGATCTCTTTTGATAATACCCGACCAATGGGTTAAAAAGTAATTAGATTGTCGGGATTCTTGGATTCCACTCTTTTCTTTCATTTCTCAGAAACTTAGCTAACAAGAGAGCCTCTTCGTTAATCAAAGTTTTCACTATTCTAATCTTCTGTAGATTGCTGTGAACAGGAAGATGCCTGCTGCAGTGAAGACTATTACGCCGCTTGTTGCCACATTGTAGATTGCTGAGAGCAGTATGCCCGTGGTCATGCTGACTGTTCCGAAGCCTATGGCAGCCAATGTTGTTCCTTTAAATGAAAGATTCAGTTGAAGGGCTGAGAGTCCAGGTAACACTAGGAGGGCGACTACAAGAATTACCCCTATCACTTTTATTGAAAGCACGATTGTGATTGCCACCAGCAAGTTGAAGGCTAATGACAGCAGACGGACAGGGATTCCCATAAGCCGGGCGTCTTCTTCGTCAAAGGTGATGGAAAGAAGCTCCTTGTAGAAGATTCCCAGAACCAGTATCGTTGATATTCCAAGAATTGACACTATGATGAGGTCAGTTTGATCGATGGTGAGAATTGAGCCGAAGAGAAAACTGAAAAGTTCAACATTGAATCCGCCAGCCAAGCTTATTATTATCAGACCCGCGGAAAACCCTACTGCCAACATCACAGCTATGGCAGAGTCAGACTGAGCCAAACCTTTTCTTCTCATGTAAGATATGCCTAAAACAGCTAAAATCGAAACCAGCAACGAAGTCAAGATTGGATTGACGCCAAGAAACAGCCCCAACGCAATGCCCCCAAAAGCAGTGTGCGCTATTCCATCGCCCATCATAGCCTCCTTCCGCAGTATCAGGAAGAGACCAACCCATGCGCAAGCCAAGGCTGCTATAGTTCCGCCTAACAGTGCATGCTGGAAGAATTGGAATTCCAGAAGCCTGAAAATCTCAACGATCTCATTCATCTTCGAAAATCCGCTCACATTTATGTTTATGGAAGACAAAGTGGAAGTGTTCGCCGTAAGCTTTCCTTAAAACATCATCTGGCTCCAAAGCTGTAGTTATTTCAGCCATGTTAACCCATCGGTTCATACACAATACCTTGGACATCCGACAGAAAACCGCTGTCAGATCATGGGTCACTATCAGAATAGTGATTCCCCTCGTAACATTAAGGTCGCTAAGTTTCTTGTAGAATTTCTCTTGAGTACCAGCATCCACGCCAACCACAGGCTCATCCAAAAAAATTATTTCAGGATTCCTAACCAACGCTTTAGCCACGAAAACCCGCTGTTTCTGTCCCCCAGACAGCTGCCCAATCCTTTTGTCTGCAATGTCAGATATTCCCATGAACTCAAGAGACTCATCCACAGCTTCCCAGTCCTTTCGCTTCAACGTTCTTCCTACGTTGCTCCGGTTCACCCTGCCAAGAGCTACCAGTTCTCTTACCGTCAACGGAAAATTAGGATCAAAGTTAATGGCGTGTTGCGGCACATAGGCAACTTTTTCCCAATTAGAGAATGATTCTATGTTCTGGCCAAAAAGACGGATGGTTCCCTTGGTTCTAGGCAGGATGTTTAGGATGGCTAGAATAAGAGTGGTTTTGCCTCCTCCATTGGGGCCCACTATGCCAACGTAGTCTCCTCGATGGATTGTGAAATCGGCGTGTTCGATAACCAAAGAATTTGACCTAGTTACATAGAGGTTTGAAACCTCTAATATGGGAGTTTTTTCTTTCATGACGACCGATTGACTATTACTCAACATTCCATTTCAACTTTATCTTATTCTAATGAAGCTTCTAGGCATATCTTTAGGTTTTCCAAGTTTTTCTCTTGTTGTCCGAAGTAGTCTAAACCGTCTATGGTGCCGAGCATGAAGTAGAGCTTCAGAATCTGGACATTCTGGTCTGTACGGGTCTCCAAAGCGTTCTTGAGGGTTTGGGCGGATTCGTCTGTGTAAACGGGGTCCACATACACCACATAGGTCTCATGCTCTATCATAATCTCGACGAGGTCTGCGTAAACTGAGGCGCTTGGCTGCTCGTCTGCGGAGATGCCTATAACTCCATACTGTTTGAAGCCGTACCTGTCAGCGAGGTATCCGAAGGCAGAATGGGCAACAAAAATCTCTTCCTTATTCTTAGTTGAGAGTCCAGTCAGGTAGTTGTTGTCCAGTTCTTCGAATCTCATCTTCAATTTTTGCCAGCGTTCACTGTAGTAATCCTCATGATTCGGGTCTTTCTGGATCAGAGCCTCGTATATGTTTTGAGCCTGCTGTTTCGCTAGGAAGGGGCTTATCCACGTGTGAGGGTCATCGAGTTCTTCATGCTCGTCCGCATGTTCTGGTTCAGTTTCAAGAAGCTTTATTCCTTTGGTGGTCTCTACGATAATCTTGTCGCTTGAATCGACTATGGAAAGTATATCGTCCTCGAACCAGTGGTCAAGAGATGCACCATTATAGATTATCACGTCAGCCTCGTCTACGGCTAAAATATCAGCGAAGGATGGCTGCCAAGTGTGCACCTCGGTGTTGTCGGGTATAAGCTGCCGGACAGTCACTTCTTCTCCGCCTATCTCTTGGGCGAAAAAGGCGAGGGGATAGAAGCTGGCTACGACTTTTAGTTTGTCAACTTCCATTTCCTTTTGCAGAATCGAATAGTAAGCAGCAGCAACCATTGCAGTTAATACTATCGTGATTGTTGCGATCACAAAGAGCTTCTGGCGTTTGTTCATAGCGCTGTACCTTTTCGTTATTTATTTTGTGCAGTGAACAACTTTATTAAATTTTTGCCGTTTTTTAATAAAATATATTTAAAGGTGATTAAATATTTTAATAACTTGGTGCGTGACGTGACAGTTATCAGCGTTTCAGTTCCAGAAAAACTCCTAGAGCGAGTGGAGAACTCCATCAGGGAGCAGGGGTTCGCTAACCGATCAGAGATTGTCAGGCAGGCTTTAAGGACATTCATTATGGAGAGCAGAAGCCTCAGGGAACTTGAGGGAGAAATCGCGGCGTCCATAACAATCATTTACGAAAGAGATGCAAAGAAAGGACAGATATCTGAAATCCAGCACAGCTTCGGAGATATAATCTCAACATTTCTTCACGCTCACATAGAGGAAGACTACTGTCTAGAAGTAATCGTGGTAAAAGGAGAAGCAGACAACATCAGAAAACTGGTAGATGCCTTCCGAACCAACGAACACATCAACCAAATCAAAGTCTCCATACTAAAAGCACCCAAAAACAAGCGACAACAAACATGAATTGGAATACAGGTTTTGGAACATCATCATTGGAAGAGGACTTTACATTCCTTAGGAGCAACATTAATAGCTGTAGTAGCTTATTTACAGAATTACTGGTATAGTTGGTGTGATGTGCTGTGAACCGGAAAATTGTCTTGCCATTGTTTTTCATGCTTGTTGTTACGCTTTTTTCAGGTGTAGAATTTGCTTCAGCTGAAGGAAACGTTGGCGTCAGTGTTGGGCAGACTGCTGAATACACTTATGCGATCAGTGGAACTGTAAGGGACAGTAATGGCAGTTTAACTACGTCAGTGCCATTCAATGCTGGCTACCTTGAAACGATTACGATTCAAGAGATCTCTGGAACCAATGTTACATTTCAATTCGAAAGGGATCTACTTAATGGAACTGAAGAAACAGGCACATCTTAGGTAAATGTGAGTGATGGGAGCGGCACTGAATTTTTCGTTATTATTTCAGCAAATGTCAATGCAGGTGACCTGTTATATCCAGATTGGAAAAATGAAAATCAAACTTCTGAAGGTGCTCCCTTTGTAAACGAAACTATTTCCATAAAGTATGGGGACGCAACTATAGAAGTTAATCATCTAAATTATACGTACACGATTGATGACCAGCCTCGTTCTGAAAATTATTATTGGGAAAAATCAACGGGGTTAAGCGTTAAATGGACTATGAGCGGCTCAGAAGTTGTTGAAGACGACGCAGTAGAAACTTTGACCATTTATTCTCAGAAAGTTGGTCTACAGCAGGTATTTTATCCGTATATTGACAGCACGGACTATCCGGTGACGGTGGACAGCAACTCGGCTATATTAGGGTTTGAGTTCAATCAAACAGAGAGAAACCTGAGCTTAAATGTAACCGGTAAAACTGGAACATCTGGCTTCTGTGAGGTTATAGTTCCTGACAGTTTGCTTTGGGGCACGTTCTCCTTGAGCATGGATGGATATGCCTTAGTGGAAGGTGATGACTACAGCCAAACACATAACGGAACACATTACACATTTCACATCAGTTACATTCACAGCGATCACACAATCGAAATCGTAGGCTCTGATGCTATACCCGAGTTTCCAGCATTCCTGATTCTGCCATTATTCATGACAGCAACATCACTGGCAGTTATAGTCTACAGAAAACGTCTTCGTCACCTTCCAACGCTCTAATCTTCGGTTCCTAACAAACTAACCGTATAAAATTGTGTGGTATGGTTAACTGTTGCGGTTCAGTTTTTCTTTTGCTAATTCGGTCATGCCGCTTTTCCATGCTTGTTCAGTCTTTTCTATGATTGTTTCTTCGTTAAGTTCTGGAAAAATGCCGTGCAACACTTGATAGAATATAGTGTACATCAGCTCAAGAAGCCCAATTGGCGAGGGCGTTTTCTGATTCAGTGTGCTATGAAAGAACTTCTTTGATATGCGAATCTGACCCTTCTTGTTAATGTGCGCCCCACACTCTTTTTGGCATTCTTCGCACGTGCACAGGTTATGTGAAAAGTATAGTGCACGAGTTTTCTGTTCAGTGTCCAATTGTGGTGTCGAATCCAAAACCGCTAAAGCTGAATCGTAAAGTGCATCAAAAATCTCTTCTTCGTTACGTGCAACATGCGAAGAATCCAACAGCTGATACAATGCTTCAATGTCTTCGTTGACGTTGTGTTTCTTGGTGTAGTTTAACCAGTTTCTGTGGAGGGAATCAGCTGGTTCGAATTCAACTTTTTTCGTTCTTCCACACTCCAGCAGCCATCAAATGTGATACAGTATTTCTGTGCTTGCATCATTTAAATCTAGAAATCGTCACCGCCGCTTTTTTTGCGACGTGCGCTCTCCAGCAACTCTTTTTCAAAACATTTTGGGCACGTAGAAAAAGGAAATACTTCACAGGAACCGTCCTCAAGTATTATCTTCATAACATCTTCATCAGTCAAATCGGCACCACAATTCACACACTTTCTTTTGGTCAAAATTTTGAACCTCTTTTCCTGCAAGAAAATTTGAAGTCAACACTATAAACTTAATGCAAAGAACACACATTCACTAGCCCACGAATGAGTGCAAATGCCAACAAAAACAAATATGAACACGCTAAAAAGAATCGAAAAGACGATTTTGGTAGCCCGGGGGAGATTCGAACTCCCGTCAGAGGCTCCAGAGGCCTCCATGATTGACCGCTACACCACCGGGCTATATGGTTACTATGTTACAGGAAAGTTCTTTTCTCATTAATAAGTTACCTCAGAATTTTCTGAGAGATTTATTACGAGACTTTCCTTTCTGTAACAGTTTCCATATAGACTCTTCGTAGGAAAATAAAGGTTGCTGAAAAGGGAGACGGTATTCTGAGTTTGTGGACAGAATATGACGAATACAAGACAATTGAGGATGTAGCTGAGGCAATCAAAGTTCCATACGAAGAAGTAAAAAAGTGGAGTCTGCTTTCTCGAAGGTTATCGCCTAAAATTAGGGATGCACAAAGGTCGGAGTCGACCGTTCTTACTAATGCACACACACGAGAATTAATGAAGTATTCCCATTCTGTTCAGGATAAGCTTGCTGATGTGATTATCCGCAAAAAAATCAGTAGCCATGGCTATCATTTAGAGACTCTTCGTAAGTCTACTCATAGGAATATACTTATTAGGAGACTAACCTTAAGTGATTACCTATCTTTTTGTAAATATTTTTTGACAATTATCCACAGATTTTAGCTAAACCGTGTCATTTTTTACTGGAGTTTATTTAAATTATATGTTAGGAACGGGTTTAGCGTGGTCTTTGTTAGACACGAAGGGAGAAAAAATCACGGTTCAACTAGAGAAACTCAAACAGTGAAATGTTACAAGTGTGGAAAAGAAATTGAGATGGGAGAAATTTTTTACTCCAAAGCCAGCCATTCTAGATACGGATGTAAAATAATTGGGTATATCTGTGAGCAATGTTACCAAAGTTTGTTCATCGACATTTAGCAATTTATATTTAATTTTTAATAAAAGAAACAAACTCCAAATAAAAAAAATGTAAAAAATCTGGGTTCGGGAAAATTGAAGTTTTGTCTTCAGGTCATGCTTCAGGTGATGAAATAAAGGAAATGATAAAAGAGATCAATCCAGAAAAATTGGTTCCAATTCATACAGAAAAAGCCGATCTATTTTGAAGATATAGTGCAGTTAAATTTTAACCCCCCCCTGACGGACGCGACGGACGGACGGGCGAGATGGTTATCGTCCGTTTGGGGAAGACCATTTTACGGTTTATGGCCTGTATACACGGTTTAGGTACTATACCTTTCCTTTACATGTACCAAAATGTACCAGAAAGGAAAGAGGAAGGAACGGAAGGTACCATATAGAGTACTGATAGTATGTGTATGCTAAATCGTGTATACACTACAAAGTAAGTATGTGTGATCGAAAACGAGTATACACTCAAAAAGAGAGCGAACAAAAATTATCCCTAATGAAAAGAAAATGTGGGAGTAAAAAATTTGAATTTTTATATTGTAACCTAGTAAATTAACTAGAGGAGTATATTTTGGAAGAACTCAAAACGATTGCAGATTTACTCTCTAGGAGAAATGAAATTGATCGTGAATTATCAAGTATAATTAATAGACCCTGCCAAAGAGGACATTTAGGTGAATTTATTGCGTCCAAAATATTCAATATTGGATTGGCATATTCAGCAACGACAAAAGGCAATGATGGAATATTTCTTGATGGACCTTTGAGTGGGAAGACTGTCAACATAAAATTTTATGGAAAACAGGAAGGTATCCTTGACATAGAGTTAGCTAATTTAGCAGATTATTATTTAGTTCTCACTGGACCAAAATCTCCCCCAAAATCCTCTCGAGGTGATTCAAGACCTTTGATCATTTCAAATGTTTACCTTTTTAATATGAGAAAACTTGTGGATTCGTTAAAGAAACGTGGAATAAAAATTGGAATTGCAGCAAGCGTGGCTAAAGCATACTGGTCTGATGCTGAAATATTTCCCAGATCAAAGAATAGTCTGCTAGAATTAGATACCCAACAAATTAAATTACTCAAATTGTTCGGATCGTGAATCTTGACGAAAATTTTCTTGGTTTCTAAGGTGTGGGGGGATTTCATTGGGATTAAAAATAGGACTGAAAGCAGGTAAAAGAGCTAACCCTATACGGGATTTAACTACCAAAGAGCAGGTTCTTCAGGTTTACAGAAATTTTAGTGGGGTATGCTGTGACTACGAATACAAGAAGGGAATAGCAGATAACCGAGAACCCGATGTTAGCGAAGCCTTAGATTATATCAACAAAAAATTCGTTTTCAAAGTTCCAACAGACACGGAAGAAATTTTGGGGTATATTGATGGATGCTATAAACCCTTCAAATGTGAAATTAAACATAATCTGGAAGAACTATACGGGGACAACCTGAAACGATATTTTGTTGACGAAGTGTTAGCTCACATACAAAGGGCAAACTATATTGACAGATCAGAGATAAACAAATTCACAAACAAAATTCCAATAAAGAATGGGCTATTTAACCTACTGACAAGAGAGATAGAACCGTTTGACCCAGAGCAGATTTCCTTAGCAATTGTTCGCAAAAGCAGTTTTAAGCCTAGTTAGACCATCCTTTAGCCCATGAGAAGCGATAAAGACATAGAAGCTGCTGGTTTTCTTATAGGTTATTTCAGCGGGGTGGGTAACACCTTTAATATGGCAAAGTCTAATTTATTGTTCAATTCTTCTCTTTAATACCCAAACAGAAAGATAAAATAAAACAATTGAGTAGAAAATGAGGACAATAACACAAACTGTTGGTTGAACTATATCATATGATCCTGTAATGAAGAACCGAATCAAATCTACAGAATATGTCAAGGGCAACACATATGCTATTGGGTGGAGAAACGATGGTAGAGCGCTCACAGGGATGAAGACACCACAGATGAAAATCATTGGAAAACGGAAGAAGTTTGCCAAGGTCGTTGCATCAAAGATTTCTTTTACAGCCACAGAGATCAAGGTTCCAAACGCTGAAAAAACAAAGACAGAGAGCGCCAACGATGCCAACAAAAATATTGTGTTTGAAAAAGGGACACCTAAGAAGATAACCGATCCAACCAAAAATACACTTGACATAATAAATCCGAAGATGACACCGCCGATAACTTTTCCAAATAAAATCGCTTGAAGAGATAGTGGCGCAAGTAGTAATCGCTCAAACGTCCTTGTCCTGCGTTCAAAAACAATAACGATTGCTTCTGCCGAAGTGGCGGCAAACAGGATTGACATCGCAATCAACCCAGATGCTAAATCTTTTGCATCTGATGGGTTTCTAAGGATAAATGCAAGCGTTATCACAATAGGAAACATGATCCCCCAACTCACATTAGGTGGTTTGAAATAATACATTTTCAAGTCTTTCAAAGCTATGTATAACAACCCTTTGACTTCTTCCTTAAACATTATTTATCGTTTCCCTTCTTTTTCAACAAGCATGATTTCTTCTTTCAGCCCCGTGATTTCAATAAAGGCTTCTTCCAAATTTTTCGAGTCTGTTCTGGCGATTAAATTTTGTGGGGTGTCAACTGTTTTTAGGGTACCGTTCACTATTATTGCTACACGGTCACAGAGTTGTTCTGCCTCTTCTATGTAATGCGTGGTAAGAAAAATGGTGACACCCAATGCTTTTAGTTCTTTAATCAACGCACGTAGAATCCGTGCAGAGAGCACATCCAAACCAGTTGTAGGCTCATCTAAAAATACTACTTGTGGAGAATGTATGAGCGCTGCAGCAATAATCACCTTCGTTTTCATACCTTTAGAAAGTTTAGCAAATTTTGCCTCTCTTTTAGATTCAAGATCAAATCTTTTCAGCAATTCGTCTATCCGTTTCTTCAAGTTCGACTTAGGTACACCATATAATTGCCCTACGAACTGAAGATTATCAAAAACACTGAGTTCATTATAAAGATTGGAATCCTCAGTGACCACACCGATTGTTTTTTTGATTTTGACAATCTGTGTTCGTATGTCTTTTCCTTGTATTGTTGCTGTTCCCTTAGTTGGTTTTATCAGTCCTGTCAGCATTTTTATTGTTGTGGTTTTTCCAGCCCCATTTGGTCCAAGAAAGCCGAAGATTTCACCACGTTTCACCTTGAAGTTTAAATGATTGACCGCAGGAAAATCTCGGTAGATTTTAGTTAAATCAGATACGTCTATTATGAAATCGCTCCCCATAAATCAAGCTCCATACCAGTCCACTGTTCCATCTGGGAAATTAGATTAATTTTCTGTTCTAATTTTCAGCCTATGGCTGTAATCCAAGCTCCTAATAGCATGAGACTCCGTGTGAAAATAAAGGTTTCTGGAATCATTTCACGAAGAGGCTATCTACTGTCAATCGGTAATCCTTTTTTTCCATTCTTCCTGAAGTTTCAAGGCGAGATTTCCATTTTCCAAGATGAATGCTCCACGATAACCACATTTTCTGCACTGCCACAGTGAGCAGAATTGCGGCATACCTTGCGCCCAAAAGACTTCTGTTGACCCACACTTTGGACAATACTTAAACGGTCGGTTCTTTTTTGCCTCAATTTTGTTTGTCGTCTCATCATTTGGCATACGTTAAGACCGACCTTTTCCTCTTATTTTCTTTCTTACACGTCAATCGATGGCTATACCATTCGTTCGTAACACTTGTTTAATTTTGTTAACTTCTGCTCTAAGAAGTCTGAGTTCACTCATCATGTCCTGCAATGCGGTAGGAGCAATTCTATTTAGATTCGGTGACAAATCAGATGACCTTTTCTTTCCGCGAACAATATCTTCGGGCTTGTAAACTTCACCCACAAAAACCACCTCACAAATAATAAATCAATTTTATAATTAAAAAGGATATGGATAGGACATTTTCTGCACGCATTGAGGGGCTGGTGTGCTGGTCGTAACCCGCCTTATTTTTAGCCAAACACGAACTAACTAAACAGTAATTATTATTCAATGAGAAAACAAGGAAAAGGCTTTACATTTCACACTATAGACTCTGCGCCGATAAACAATTTAACCACAATACAAGAGAACCCACTCATTTACGAAGAGCCTCTATGAACCCTGATTCTGTCCCCTTTCCTTTTCTTTTTTAAGCTTTTTCTCAAACTCCTCAAAGTTAACAGTAATATGGAAAGGCTCCGCATCTCCTCTCCTTTCTTTTTCTTCTCTAAGCTTTTCGCTCCAATACAAAATCTCTTCATATTCAACAGAATAGGGATAAGCATATGTATCTTCAACCGTTAAGGTACCAAGTTTCCGTTTAACAGCCTCGTCAAAGCCGTTCTCCAAATACTTAACCGTTAAGGGAACCTCACCTTTAAGATTCCTAGTCTCTACATTCTTATGCAACACAGTAAAGTTTGGATAGCGATTAAAGAAACTGCATTTTACGTTTGAGAGATCATCTTTTGCGAGTTTGTCCCCTTCAACCTTCACAAGAATCCAAGCCAAATCACCGAAGACACGCCGCAATTCTTTATTTCTATTTAACAGCCCCCGCAACTCCGTAAAAGGTATTCTTCCAATCCTGTGAGCCTCTTTACTTGGAACATATGCGCTCTCCTTCTCGAATCTCCAAACATTCTCCTCTTTAGAGACTGCCTCGATTATTGTTTGCAGCTCTCCAGTCAGCACCTTCAAACTCTTTCCCACCCTCTCGATATAATGCGGTCGCAAAACTAGAATCTGACCTCTCTCGATAACTTGAAGGTTTTTTATTAGATGTTTGAGGTGTTTACGTATGGTTGCGTACGACAATCCTGTACTGGATTTAAGTTCGCCTCGTGTCAGTCCTTCAGGTGCTTTGTCTAAAAAGCTGATTATCTTGGAGTGGTTTTGGTAAAAGGTTCTCAGCTGTTTTTTGTCAATGATGCCTTTTGGTCTGTTTACTTCCAGCTTAATAAACTCCTAACGAGGTTTAAAATATTTATGTTGTGTAAGTCGTTAATACATCTTGTGTAGGAGTTGAGTCATAAATGGACAAACTTACACGATGGAACATTCCTGTAACTCGAGAGCTTGACGCAATCGTAGAAACTGCAGTAAAAACAGGCAGATATACCACCAAAAGCGAACTCGTCAGGACAGGAGTCCGGAGGCTACTGGAGAAATGACCGAGACCGACCTCGTTCAAGTGCCCCGCATCCTCATCACGGACATAATCAGTCAACTTGATAAAATTATAGAAAAGCTGCCCCGCGAATAGAAAGGAGCCGCCATCCATGCAGACCACAAAGGCGCCGGAGACAATCAATACGAAATATACAGCAAATCCAGATTGGCAAACTCTGATACAAAGGCTAAAAGAAGCAAACTTAACCCTCAAACGATTCTTGA
>Ga0307427_1000746_pt1 | contig 18976 bp, 13 predicted proteins | sample SalMarWE160190MG_FD_202162 | JGI IMG/M metagenome (GOLD analysis project Ga0307427, IMG submission 202162) | Salt marsh sediment microbial communities from the Plum Island Ecosystem LTER, Massachusetts, United States - WE1603-190 | ecosystem: Environmental > Aquatic > Marine > Intertidal zone >... | reverse complement strand
ATTGGCTGCCTGGCAATCTTACCATTCAAGTAATAGTTTAGACCCATAGCTTTATGTACCATTCTTTCGAATAGCTTACCTTTTTCAATTTTAATTATACAAAATGAATTAATTTTAGTATATCATTATAACATAACAAATATTTTTTACAAATAAAGCATCATCCTCAATATTGTATATCCCAGCAAATCCTTATAAATAAAAAATAATTGTTAAAATAAGAGGTAAAAAATAATAGGGACAGCTATTTATCATATTATTTTACGAGTTCTTCCTTTGGGACGTCTATCTATAGTAATATCTAAAGCCTCAACCATCCGATTAAGAGACTCCTCAGACCCCGTAGGTTTTCCACTAAAAGTGGCCTAATTATTGACTTGGCACACCTTTCCTATTTATTCCCATTTAGATTTTTTTATATTTTGTGAACTTGTGAAGCCTGAGCCCATCCTCCATGCATCTTCCATCATCTTTCTAAGGTCATTTTATTTTTTTAAACATGGGTTGATATTTTTTTCCATCGATAATTGGTTCAATATGAATGGTAGTTTCAATTTCCATTTTCTCTCTTATCTTATTTTCTAATTTCTCGGAAATCCTGTGCGCTTCGCCTAATTTCATTTCAGCAGGTAACCTGATATGAAAGGTTACCTCTTTATTGTCACCATACTTATGACAATGAAGGTGATGTAATAAAACATCCTGTGACATATTATCGGTTACAATTTTCTCAATTTCTTTTTTGAAATCTTCTGCTGGTTCTTTCCCGATTAAGGTACTTACTGATTCTTTCAAAATAATATAAGTAGTATAAAATATGACCAATGATACTATAATGCCCATAACACTATCCACCCACCAAAAATACCTTCCCGTAAAAATTCCGACTAAAATCATAAGGGATACCAGGGCATCGCTCCGGTGGTGCCAGCCATCAGCAATAAGCGAGCGTGCATTATTTTTTTTCCCGGCACCTATTGAAAACTGTGCCAATCCCTCTTTTACTATTACAGAAATTACAAATACTATTATGGCCAAGGTGCTATAGACAGCAGATTGCTGATTGTTAAATCTCTGAACTGATGCAATTAGAAAATTAAATCCCACTATCGCTAACATAGTGCCAATAATAACCGAGCTGACTACTTCTGCCTGGCCATGACCAAAGGGATGTTCCTTATCAGCTGGCTTAGAGGAGATTTTGAAACCTATAATTACCACCAGTGAAGTGAGTGAGTCAGAAAAAGTATGCCATGCGTCAGCGATTATAGCTATAGAAAAGGTCTTCACTCCCACCCAATATTTCAAACCAAAAAGAAGAGTATTTAGAATGATAGAGATTACTCCTTCTAAATATCCCAAAAATATCTTATGTTCTTTTGATATCGGTGCTTTAGAATTAGATTTTGAAAACAATGTTTCTACTCCTTTATTTTGAATAAATATTTAAATAATAAAAATATTTTATAATTATAAAATAATATAAAAACATTAGGATAATCAAATTAAATAAATAGGGACACATCCTATTTTTTCTATGGTTTAGCTTCTCCTTTGGATTCTGCAGTCCCCTGCCCTATCAATTCAATCTCAAAAAGTTTTGGCCAAAATTTTCCAGTCACAAACAATCGACTATTCTTTAGGTCATAGGCAATACCATTAAGAACATCAACTGTCTCACTATCGTCTTCCGGACTTAAAATACCTTTCAGATCTATCCAACCAATTACCTGGCCGGTTAGGGGATCAATCCTGGCGATACGTTCTGTCTGCCATATATTGGCATATATTTCCCCTTGAATATATTCTAATTCATTGATTCTGGTCACAGGAATATCGTTTGCGGAAACTTCAATCTGACTAATTTCCTCAAAGGTTTCAGGATTTAAGAAATGTAATGTTGAGGTACCATCACTCATAATTAAATACTTTCCATCATGGGTAATACCCCAACCTTCATCCGGATAATTAAACTCTTGTAGTAATTTAAAACTATATTTATCATAGACAAAACCGATATGAGATTGCCAGGTCAACTGGATAATCTTATTTCCATAAACGGTCACCCCTTCGCCAAAAAATTGAGGCGGCAGTTCACAAATTTGTAAGATTTCTCCGGTTTCTAATTTCACTCTACGCAAGTTGGAATATCCACGAAGACCTGTTCCTTCATATAAGACACCATCTTCAAATACCAATCCTTCTGTGAAAGCACTTCTATCATGAGGATAAGTATTGACAACCTTATAGGTATAAACCGGAATAACATTAGAATTGGCGGAAGGCTCTAGATTCGAGTAATGATAAATAAAAAAAACTCCAGTTAATGCCAAGAGCCCGATAACCGATATTTTGATAAATCGATTCATGGTAATTTCCTTTTATGCCTTCTATCGCCAATAGATAAGGGAAATAACGGGGGAGATTTAAACTGTTATTTATTTCATTAAATCTTCCGAACGATCAAAAGGAACCCGATAGATTTCCAGAATTTCCTGATGTGTATTTTTTGCCATCTCCCGGTCAATCACAATTTTCTGGCCCCACTTATTCTCTAGTATGATATAATCATCCTGAATTGCTTCCACTTTTGCAACAAAATCATTCAAATTCCATATCTTTTCGCCTTTAACAGTATCAACTACCCAGCTATTTACATTTTGATAGCCTTCATTGACATCGGCTGCTAAAGATTTTAATAAAACTACCACTTGCTGACCTTCTCTTTCGGGAATATTGTTCTGCAATTGATAGATTAATTCCGTGGGGGCAGATTGATACCACTGTGAACCCCAGATATGCAATAAATTTCTACTTAAAGGACAAAAGATCAAACCACCATAGATATAATAGGAAGGCAATGTCTCATATTGTTCCATGGGAACAAGCTGATCTTTCTGTGAAGATCGATAGAGATTAACATCTAAGGAAATTTTTTCACCGTTTCTTAAAATGTCCATTTGAATGTTTTCGCCAATCTGTTTTTCCTGAATGGCATAAGTCAATTGAGTCCTTTCGTGGGTTCTAAATTCGATGGTCCCATCATTACCCACTTTATAATTTTCAATAGATAGCAAAATATCATTAGTCTGCAAGTTTCCGTCGGATGGTGACCCAGGAATGATTTGATTGATCAGAACACCGCTCATGTCACCCTCCATCTGATAATATTCTCTCAAACCCTGATTCTCCATATCCTGCAAGCTCACGCCCAGGCTGGGGTAACCGTCATAATTACCATCCATTAAATCATCGAAAAAGTGACGGATAACCGTCACCGGTACCATATAACCGATATTTTGAGAAGTAGGAATACCCTGCATAACCACTCCGACGATCTTATCGTCCACCAAAACCGGACCACCGCTATTTCCAGGATTGATGGCGGCATCGATTTGTCCGGCTAAAAATACCGAAGAACTATGGACATATGGCTGATGTTCAATTCGAGATATAATCCCCTTAGTGATGCTTAACATATCACCACCCATAGGAAATCCATAGACCAGAACTTCCTGTTGAGGTTCAGGTAGTTCTCCCAAGGTTAAAAAAGGCTGATCTTCAAAAAATGCCTGATCTTCTACTCTTATTAAAGCCAGGTCGGTTAAATGCGAAACAGCAACCACTTCCGCACGATGACGCTCAGTTTCTCCGTATTTACGCACCTGAAGGAAAGTTTGATCACTAACCACATGGGCATTGGTCAATATAAGATTATTTTCAATGATGCAACCGGAACCGGAAGCACCCCGAGGTCCCTGCATACTCCAGGGATTATAATAATCCGGAGAATTGCTAACGACATATACTTTTACAATGGCTTCTCTGACATCTTGAACCTCACCGAATACCGAAGATGTAGTAAAAAATAAGAACATGGTGATAAATAAGAATATCAACATGTGTTGTAACCAATTTCCGAAAAGCAAAGGTGAACTCAAATTTCTTGATGTATTTTGTTTTTTCATGAGAATAACTCCTCTTTTATTATAATAATCATTTATGGATACAAGTACAAGTATCCGACTATGTCCATTGTAACATGAATACCGGGCAAATCAAATCTCCTGTTTGAGTCAAATAGAGTTGCACTATTGAAGTTATTAAAATATCTAAGATGATTTTTTTTAGATTAGTTATCAGCGAATGTGAATAGTTGGTAGTAAAAAACTATAAGGGCAATACAAATATTTTAAAAACAAAAATATTTAAATGATTTTTTTACATCAGGTTAATCAAGAAAAGTAATATGGGGATTATCAAAATTAAACCAAAGGTGGTAAATAGCCAGCAAGAATTTGCCAAATCCAGGTTTAACCCATATAGCGAAGGGGGTATTAGAGAATAAAACGCTACCGGAGCTGAAGACAGAATGAGTATTACCTTAAGCGGTAAACCATCATTGATTTGGTGGTAACCCAATAAAAAACCGATGGAAACCATGACAGTCGGTACAATCAAAAATTTAATACCAGCAATTAAGATACACTCTTTTAGATAATGATTTACTTTAGTAAATTTCATGGAAAGACCTATTGGAATCAACAACAAAATAGTACTGACCGGGATAAAAAGAGAAATAATGGTGGTATAAATCACAGGCCTTACCAGTCCTGATGCATTGAAGCCTAATCCAATGATAATAGAAGCTATCCCAACCAAAATAAAGGGGTCTTTAAGCATTTTTTTTAAGTCAAAAGCATTTTGGTTTTTTTGTTTTCCTTTTATTGAATAATATTTAGCAACGGAAAATCCAATTGAATAATAGGCGATTTGTATAAAAAAAATATATAGGGGAACCAGTTTATATCCTTCTTCTCCTAAAAATAGAAAACAGATTAATCCTCCGATACTGCCCAGATTACTAAAAAACCCGCAACAAAAAAATGCACCCGTATCTATATTATCCAGATGGATGCGTCCGGCAATGAATATGGCAATTATTCCGCCCAGGATGAGATTAAATATGCCCAACACCGGAAAAAGAAGGAGTTTTATCTGATGAAAATCCATTGTCCAGTAAACTCCGATATAAGTGATAGGAACAAAAAATAATATGGCTGATTTTTGAAGGAGTTTTCTTATTTTCTCTAAAGAAAAAGGGAAGCTTAGAATGGATTTTTTAACTAAAAGTTGTATTAAATATCCTGTTGCTAAACTGATAAAGATAATCAAAAAAAAACTTATTAATTGTGTGACCAACGGAAAATGCCCCTCTCATTGTTTATGATAATATCAAAGGATTGGCCAAGACTGACAGCAATGTTTTTTTCTCCCGATTATAAAATAAATCCTCTTTTGCTTCATGGTACAATTAGTAAAATATCATATCATAAAATGGTCTTTTTTGAAAATCCTATTATCCCTATTATCCTATTATCTACCTCAATCCTCTTTTTTAATTTTTAGCATTTAATATCTTCAAATAATCGATCAGAGACTGAAGATCGCTTTCATTATTGTAGAAATGAATTCCAACGCGGATTTTGCTTCCGGATATGTTTACTCTGATTCCGTTTGCGCGAAAATCGTCCTCCGTCAAATTATTCGTTTCTGCGGTCCTCAGATAAACAATGCTGCTGCGGTTGCGCAAGGGTATTGAAGGCACAAGCTTTACCTTTTCCAGCCCCTCGATTCCCCTGTACAACACATCCACTAAAGCTAAAATGTGGTCTTCGACATCCCGCTTCCCCAGGGACAAATAGGTGTTGATCGATTCCACAAGACCACTTAGACCAATCCAGTTCAATCCGCCTGTTTCAAAGCGCTTTGCCCCTTCATTTATGGTCAGTTCAAGATTCGAAAAATCCTTGATGCGATCACGAGTGCCGGCCCATCCCATATGATTTGGCATAATCTTGACGAGCACCTCTTTACGAATAAAGCCAACACCGATTCCAAATACATTATTCAACCATTTATATGTTGACGCCACCATCACATCAATGTTCATCTCCTGAACATCCAGTTCCATGGCGCCTAAACTTTGAGTGGCATCTACCACGAGATAGACATTCCTTTCTTTACAGACTCTCCCCAATTCATAAAGGTCATATCTAAACCCACTACTGGGTTCAACCGAGCAAATGGAAACGGCCAGAGTTTGTTCATCCATGGCCTCAATGATCTGCTTTGTAGTTACGACTCCATTATTATTCTTTACGTAACGCACTTCCAGACCGTCCGGTACGCGGTTCAACCAGGAGTTGCGTGTCGATGGAAATGAGATATCGGGAATGACGACATTCGCGTTTGCGGGAATGTCTACTTTGCTGACAAAAACATTAAGCATATCTGAGCAGTCCTTGCCATAGAAAACTTCCTTTTCATCTGCATTGATCATTTCGGCCAATGATTCACGCACCTTGTCGGCATATGCCCAGTTCATCCAATACTCCGATAGCGTTACGCCATTAAAATACCTTTGATCCAAATACTTTCTCATTGCCTCGTAGCTTTTCCTAGAAATCAATCCGGTTGTTGATGTGTCCAGATACGCTTGATGCTCCAATCCCGGATATTCTTTTCTGATTTTCTCAAATTTTTCCATCGACTTCACTCCCAGCCTATTTTAATTTTTCAAATATCAACCCTTCAACTCTGCGACAATCTCAATTTCGACAGGTATATCAACAGGCAATACATTCGTTCCGAGCGCACACCTGACATGTTTCCCGGCTTCACCAAAAACGGCAACCAACAAATCCGAAGCACCATTAATTACTGAAGGATGCCCCGTGAAATTGGATTCACATGCAACATATCCTTTCACACTAACAATTTGTTTGACATTATTCAAACTGCCTGCGGCCGCCTTAAGCTGAGCCAGCAAATTTAATGCACAAACCCTTGCTGCTTCATAACCTTGATCCTGAGAAACTGCCCCACCAACTTTGCCGCTGTATATCGACCGTCCATCAACAAATGGGCCTTGCCCTGAAAGGTGCACCATATTTCCAACAATTTTATAGGGAACATACGAACCAAGCGGTTTTGTCGCAACAGGCAATACAAATCCCAATTCTTCCAGCTTTTTTTCAAAATCCATTTTAACCCCTCCTAATATAATTGAATTCTTCTTAAGTATAGCATGCAATTTTATTTAGATAAAATATGTTTAGTAAATAAATAATTATATTGGGGGTCTATAATTCCTATCCCTATTTATATTTACCTCTACCAAGTATGAGAATTTACTTCTTAATCCCTAAATGTTGATGGATAATATCAATTGCTGTGGCTATTCCATCCTCTCCACGGATTAAGACACCTAATTCCCGGGCTTTTTTTCGGACACCTTTATCGTTGACAGCTATCCGAAGAGCATAAGAGAGACGTTTCTCGTTCAAGGCGCTCCTTTTAATAGGTTTTGGAGCAACTCCAAGTTTATAAACTTGCTGTGCCCAGAAGGGTTGGTCGGCGACAAAGGGAACCACAATTGAGGGTACCCCTGCCCGTAAAGCAGCTGCTAATGTACCGGCACCCCCATGATGTACTACTGCGGCCACCTGGGGAAACAACCAGTCATAAGGGATTGATTCCAGATAGTAAAAATTATTATTTCCTTCTTCCGTCTTCCCTATTCCACTCCAACCTGCCACCAGGATTCCTCTTAATCCTTCATTTTCCAGAGTTTTCCGCTGTAGCTACCTGTGTACATCATGCCCTACTTCCCTCAAACCTATTCCCAGGTTCAAAAAGGGTTGAACATCTCCCCTGGATCCTAATGTAATAATAACAATACGCAATATATTCTCCTTCCTATAATTTAAATAAACATATCCAATAGAACGCCTCAGATACCATAGGTTTTCCGCTAAAAATTATCGAATTATTGACTTGGTACACCTTCTCAATTTATTCAAATAAAATAGAATGTGTCTATTTAATAAATAAATCATTTTAGATACTTAGAAAGAAAAGATTATTTTCGCTGCATCATAGATGAATTTAGCACTAAAAAATAAGAGAAAAACCCCGCAAATTGCAAATAAAACCTGCTGCATTTTTTTACCAAAAAACTGCCCACCTTTAAAAGATAAAGCGGAAAGAAAGTACAACCATATAAAATCACATGACCAATGGCCAATCATAAACATAGTAAAACCGAGTAATCCAAAAGCATAAGAACGGAAAATAAGAATAGAACCGATGGTTGCCATCCATATTAAAAAATAAGGATTAGCCAGAGTGAGTATAATTCCGGCTCTCAGGGGAGAACTTGGACCATTGCTTGAATCAATTTTTGCTTGTTTAATCCCTTTAAGTAAGTCAAGACCCATCTTCAGGAGAAATAAGCCGCCAAGTGAACCTATTATCGCTTTAACATAAGTAATTTTTAATATATCACCAAAACCATAAAGTATTAATATCATTAAAGGGATTTCTACCATACCGTGTCCCAGGGCAATAATTGCTCCTGTATGAGGAGATTTAGTCCCTTTGCTGATTGTTACAGCAGTAACAGGTCCGGGAGCTATTACTCCGGATAAAGATATTAAGATTGCTTCTAATAAAAAAGCTGACAGCAACAATTTTCACTCCTTCACTCTTTAAAATAAGTGATCAATTAATATTTTCACCCCGATACCAATTAAAATTAGACCGCCGATTATTTCAATTTTCCTTTCAAAATAATGTCCAAAGCGATTTCCAAAATAAACCCCGAAAATCGATAATAAAAATTTTACAACCCCAATTATTATTGCCGGACAGAATATATAGGGCCCTATTATATTCCTCTATTATATTCCTCCAATCCACCTAGTAATACGTAATATATTCCTAATTTTACTGTATTGTCTGGGTTATCTGGGTACTGTATCACCTCTTTACATCGTATTATATTTTTAGTATTATATTTTCAGTAGAACCGCACTCTGTTGCATTCAGAAGAAAATGGGATGTATCTCTATTTTCTAATAACCTTTGATTAAAGGAGAATAAAAGATGATTAATGACTTTTTCCAACAAACCTACTTCCAAAATAGGGTTATCGATTATATAATTTCTATCGCAATTTTTATTCTACTCGCTATATCTATTCAAATTATAAAAAGAATCCTACTAAAGTTACTCCAAACTTGGGCAAAAAAGACCACTACCAAAATAGATGACAAATTTGTTAAAGCCTTCGAAGAAAGAATAAAAACTTTTCTAAATTTAGTATATTTTGGTGCTTTTTATATTAGTATTAAACGACTAACTATATATTCGCAAATTGAGAGATTTTTTAATATTTTCATCATTATTCTTCTCACTTTCTTCGGAATTCGATTTTTACTATCTATCACCATCTATGGGCTTGAAACTTACTGGGTAAAAAAGGAAAAAGGCCAAGCTAAAAAACAAGCATTAAAAGGCATTATTACGATTATAAAAATTATCATCTGGGGCATTTTCCTTATTATTCTCTTGGATAATTTAGGCATTAAAATCTCAGCACTGGTTGCCGGTTTAGGTATTGGTGGTATTGCCATTGCTCTTGCAGCCCAAAGCGTTTTGGGAGATTTATTTAGTTATTTTATTATCTTTTTTGACCGGCCTTTTGAAATCGGTGATTTTATTATTATTGGCGATTTTTTGGGAACTGTAGAAGATATTGGCATTAAAACAACCCGACTGAGAAGTCTGGGTGGAGAAGAACTAATTTTTTCTAATCAGGATCTAACTAATTCCAGAGTAAGAAACTATAAACGAATGAATCGACGGCGAATTGTATTTAAATTTGGAGTTATCTATCAAACTACCTTGGCACAATTAAAGAAAATACCCCAGATAGTTGAAGAAATTATTACTCAAATTCCAGAGACAACCTTTGATCGAGCACATTTTGCTTCATATGCTGATTTTAGTTTAAACTTTGAAGTTGTGTATTATATCAATAACAGTGACTATAATAAATATATGGATATCCAGCAAGAAATTAATTTTCAACTAAAAGAAGCCTTTGAAAAAGAGGGAATTGATTTTGCATATCCTACTCAAACCGTATTTCTTGCTAATGAAAATAAAAAATAACCATTATTTTAGTTAAAATTTTTATAATGACAATCTCTTAGAAAAAATACTTCTATTCCAAGTATTTATCATTACAGTTTGGCATATCGAAGAAATTTAATTATATTCTTTTAATAAGGAGGTTAGCCATGCAAATTTATTTAATTTTAGCGACGCTAATTACTATTTCTATTATCGTTTTTTCCTTTCAAAATCCCTTTCCCCTTGTGGTTTATTTTCTTAATTGGGAAGTAAAAAGCTCTGTTACATTCATTTTAATTATTGCCTTTATTGCCGGAATATTAACCAGCTTTTTAGTAACTACTATATTAAGAATAAAAAGAATGCGGTTAGTTGCCCGTCAGAAAAAGAAAATACTGAACTAACCAAAGAAAAAATAAAATAAGGGAAGAAATAAAATAAAGGTTTTTGGAGAAAAACTATCGTCTAACACTCTAATTTCATCTGCAATTATGTTATTATATTATTCATTCATTTAATATTTAATCCATCTATTATTTAATCTTTTTAGTTGACGAGGTAAAATTAATTTGATTGCTCTGTCTAAAAGAAAATTTCTTTTATTCCTTTTAATAGTTATAGTGTTTATCATAATTTTAGGATCAAGCTATCTTTTTATTTTAAATAGCCAACCATTTAAAGATTATCTAAAACCAATAATCGCTAAGCAATTAGAAAATAATCTGGGTAAAAGCGTGCGTATCGAAGAAATTCAGTCGGTTTCTTTCAATTCATTAGTATTTTCTAATCTAATTATTTTAGAAAATACTTTAGACGGAGAGAATATTACTCTGTTAGAATCAGAGAGGGTTACAATAAATTTCCGGTTTACATTATCCTTTCCACAATTTAAAAACTGGCAATTAGCTATCACACAGCTTACCTTTCAAAAAGCTAACTTAAATCTTCAACGAGATATACAAGGAAATTTTGATATGGTAAAAAATCTCAATCTTCAGCCGGAAATGATTAAAAATAATCTTACTTTTAATAAAATTTATTTTAAGGATAGTTACCTCCTCTTTCAAGATGATTTTGTCTATCAGACCGAAAGACTGTCCACCGGGGTTAAAAACCTAAATGGTTTTCTTGACTTAAATAACTTACCAAAAGTTGAATTTGAATTTAATGGTTTAATAGAAGAAGATAGCTCACCAATTGCCCTACAAGGAAATTTATTTATCGATCAACCTCGCTATTCCCTGAGTTTTCAGCTTAAAAATGCTGATATGATGCATTTTCAACATTATATCAATGGTCTTGAACTGTTAAACCTGGAAAAGGGTCGATTTGATTTACAACTAGTCTTAAACTCTGATCCAACGTTAGAACCTGCTAAAATATCCTGGCAGGGCGAAGCATCATTTCAAGGAGTTGATTTAAGACCCGACTCTCTAAATAAAATATTCCTTGAAAATACTCATGGTTTAATTCAATTCCAAGAATCAGAGATTCAAATCAATACCCTTCAAGGATTCTTTCATAACCAACCTTTCTATCTCAATGGGACACTTTCTTTTCAAGGAATAGTCAATTTTAATCTTGATTTAAAAACAAACGACTTTCCTTTAGCTGTATTAAGGGAAGAGTTGGAAGGATATATTTCAGAAACCAGTCTTTTATTGCAAGGGGATATCTCTCTGGATCTCAATTTAAAAGGCAATCTTCATGACTTCCAGGTAAAAGGAAAACTCAACTCTTTATTGCTTGACATAGACGGCTGGCAATTACAAAACCCAAACCTTCTATTCTCTTTTAAAGAAGAACAACTTATGATAGAATCCCTTGAGACCCAATGGGAAGATACTAAAATAACAATGGATGGAATAATTGATTGGAAAAAACCATCTCCGGTTTATAAATTTTTTGCACAGGTCAAGGGACTTGATTTAGATAATTCTGCCTTTAAGAAAATAACCTTTTTGGATTCATTTTCAGGCAGCTTATCTGGAAATTTCATCATAGAAGGAACTCTTCTTGCAAATTCACCTATAAACTTGACCGGTCAATTAACTGCACAAGAAGTGAAATTATTGAAAAATAAATTGCAAGAATCCATTACTGCCCAATTGGAAATGAAAATTATCAATTCTTCTTCCTTTGAGTTAAATAAACTTGTCTTATCTTATCTTCATAATCAATTTAATCTATCTGGAAAACTAGATTCAAAGAATCAACTGGACTTTCAATTCAATAGTGATAATATTTCCTTGGAAGATTTCGCCTTTTTATTTAACCTCAACGAATTAAGAGGCATTGGTAATATTACTGGAAAAATTCAAGGGTCAGTTTCTCAACCCCAAATAGAAAGCAGGGCACAAATAAAGAGCGTTAATTGGGAAAATTTGGCTGTAGATAATTTTGAAGGAGAAATATTCTATCAATTTCCTTTATTACAATTTAGAAAGATTATGCTACACAATAATAGTATCAGTTTAACTGCCGCTGGACAGGTTGACCTTCAAAAAGATAGCCAAAAACAAGTTGATCTAAAACTTCAACTAACCAGATTAAATATGAATTATTTGACCGAATTATTTGCTTTTGAAGAGTCTTTATCCGGATGGGCTCATGGTTTTGCTAACCTTCAAGGTAATTGGCCAGATATTTCTCTGGATAGTCAATTAGATTTAGAAGAAATTTCTATCAGAAATTATTATCTAGGTAAAGGAAATTTAATTTTTAGTTTAGCGCCGGATAAAATTTCCCCCGAAAACATTTCCCTTGTAGAGCAGAGCAATTTTCTAGACTGGATAAAAAATAATTACCAGCTTACCATTAAAGAATTAAGTTTCAAACAGGCAGAAATGCAAATGAATGCCCAAGGAAAGGCTGATTTAAAAAAAGATATTCCTTTTTCTCTAGATATAGATTTTAATCATAAAAATTTAAATCAATTGATAGCCAACCTTCTTCCCCTAAAAATAGAGGGAAAACTAAAAATAATGGGAAACTTGACTTCTCAGCAGTTTCTTTTAGATTCTCAATTCTCCACCCTTCAGGATGTGACCGGTTTGCAACATGACTTAAAATTAACTTTAGAAAAAAAAGGATCCAAAATCACCCTCAATGAATTATTACTAAAACAGCAGAAAGGACAGTTTTTAGCCAAAGGATGGCTGGATCTCACTCAAAACTTATTAGATATAGAATTTCAAGCAGCCGAATTCGATTTAAACAACCTGGCTCAACTTATCGGATTCAAAGAAGATATAAAAGGAAATCTTAATATTACCGGAGCTTACCAGGGCTCACTTAAGCGTCCCAGTATATCTATTTCTGCTCAAATAGAAGACGGCACCTTCCGTAATTTTAAATTTGAGGATCTTCAAAGTAAGATTAACTGGAAAGAGGGCAATCTGGAAATACAGGAATTAATCATCTCTTACCAAAAGGATTTTCAAATTAAAGCTCAAGGTAAAATACCCTTTCCTTTTATTGTCTCTGAAAAAAAAGAGGACCAAGATCAAGACTTTAATCAATTACCTTTGAACTTTAAAGTCAGTTTGGAAAATACTGATTTAAGTTTCATACAGATATTTTGGGATAGAAACTTTAGACAAGCTCAGGGGATCACTAATCTTATTTTAAATTTATCCGGTACTGTCGGTGAGCCTATCTTTAATGGACATCTTACCCTTAATCAGGGAAGTTTAGAATTAACCTCTGTCCCGATTAAGTTAGATAAAATAGAAACTAAAGTTGAAATTGTTAATAATTTAGTAAAAATTCCCCAAATGACTTTTATACTGGATAATAATTTAATTTATGTTTCCGGAGATTTTAAATTAGCTAATTTTCAACCTGATGATCTTAGAATTAAAATATGGAATGAAGGAGGGACATTAATTTATGGAGATATTTTAACTGCCCAAACGAATTTCCTGGCTGAAATTAATGGGTCTATCGATTCCCCTCAAATAAAAGGAGAATTTATTTTCTCTGAAGGAGAATTAAATTGGAAACCGGGTAATCAATTTATCCCTGAAAAAAATGACTCTTTAGTGGGTTTAAAAGGCAGAGTAGACCTTTCTGTTAAAATTTTAAAAAATTTTCAGTTTAAAGCTCCTAATTTAGATTTAAAATTAAATGGAGAAATAAAAATTCAAGGGGATTTACCTCAGCCCATTTTCACCGGGCAATTAACAGTTGGAAAAGGATATTTTGTATTCCTTGAACAAAAATTCCAATTTACCGAAGGTAAATTATTACTGAATGAATTTACCGGTCCTGATGTACTTCTGGATATTAAAGCTAATACTAAAGTAAACCAAGTTACTGTCTTTTTAAAAATTTCCGGAAATCTTTCTGCTCCTCAAATATCACTCTCTTCCAAACCTGCTTTATCTGAGGCAGAAATTATTTCTTTATTAACTTTAAATAAAAATATTATCGGCCTATCAGAGGGAGAGATTGATGAATTATTAAAGGAAGAAATTTTTAATTTAATTTTTCAAGGTCTAAGCATTAATTTTCTCAGAAGGGCTGAAAATCAGATTGCTAATTATCTTGGGTTAGATGTTTTCCGAATAGAAACTATATTTAAAGAAAATGGTGAAACTACTCCCTCTTACGATTTAAATTTTAAAACATTCGGAATAGAAGTAGGTAAAAGTATTACCGAAGACCTGTTTCTTACCTATTCTACTTCTCTCGATGGATTCAGCGAAAGGAGTTTGGATATTGATTATCAATTTAAACCGGATCTATCCTTTACTGCTGAGATAAACACCTATGAACTAGAAAAGAGCAGCGCTGAAATTAAAATTGGTTTACAATTTGAGTTTTAAATAAATATTTTCCGGTCACAAACCTCATATCAAAAATTCATCCACTACTTTTATCTGCTATATAAGTTATGAAAATTTACAAAAAGTTACCGAATGATTGAGCTAGTACAACACATCCTATTTATTTAAGGTTAGTGCAATGGCAACCTTATTTCTTAATCATCTTTTATAGTTTTAGACCTTTAACGACAGATTTACCCAACTCCGGGTCAGCCTTAGTCAGGTTTTCAACCTCCCGCTGCTGTATCGGTTTGTCAATGTGCATAAGATCGCTAATGAGGTTATCTACCAAATGTTCCTGGTCCATCTTGCTCAAGGAACGATATCTTTCCCCAGCCTGGGCAAAATCATTGGTTTTGCTGATCTTCTGGCGAGTCACTTCTCCTTCTATCCTGTATTCTCTTGGAATACCGGTAGGGGCTTCCTTAGGTACATCGCGATCCAGGCTACTGGGTTCATAATTAACCGGCCCACTGAATTCTCCACTCTGCATAGCTCCATCCCGTTGATTATTATTTACCGGCACGATAGGACGGTTAACAGGAATCTGCAGGTAGTTCGTACCCAACCGATGACGTTGAGTATCAGCGTAAGAGAAAGTTCGACCTTGTAGCAACTTGTCAGCAGAAAATTCGATTCCCGGAATAATGCTGGCAGGGCAGAAAGCGGCTTGTTCTACTTCAGCAAAGAAATTTTTAGGATTACGATTGAGTACCATTTTACCCACTAACATCAAGGGGAATTTATCTTCAGGCCAGGTCTTGGTAGCATCAAGCGGATCGAAATCCTGGTTTAATTCATCAGCGATATTCATCAACTGAACATTGAGTTCGTATTCAACCTCCCTATTACTGGCCAACATCTCCCAGAGATCACGGACAAGGAAATCCGGGTCAATACCGGCCAACCTGCCTGCCTCATGACGATCAAGGCTTTGTACACCCAATTTAGGTTTCCAGTGATATTTCACATAAATAGCCTTCCCTTTATCATTCACCCAGACATAGGTATTAACACCAAAACCCTCCATCATCTGAAAACTTTTTGGTGTCCCCCGATCAGAAAAAAGCCATGTAATCATGTGGGTCGATTCTGGCGTCAGAGATATGAAATCCCAAAAGCGATTATGGGTAGAAGATGCTGATGGCATATTGTTATCCGGTGCACCCTTAAAGGCATGAACCATATCAGGGAACTTGATGGCGTCCCTGATAAAAAATACCGGAAGATTATTTCCCACCAGGTCATAGTTACCCTCTTCGGTATAAAACTTAACGGCAAAGCCCCTGGGATCCCGTACTGTATCCGCAGAACCTCGCCCTCCGGTGACAGTTGAAAATCTGACAAATACTGGCGTTTTTTTCTCCGGATCTTGAAGGAATTTCGCCTTAGTGTAAGGCATCATACTCTTGTAAACCTGAAAATAACCGTGTGCTCCTGCTCCCTTGGCATGAACAACTCTTTCCGGAATGCGCTCCCGGTCAAAGTGAGCCATCTTCTCGATAAACTGTACATCTTGCAACAACACCGGACCACGTTGACCGGCGGTCATCGAATTCTGGTTATCAGAGATGGGAACACCCTGATTTGTGGTTAAATACTTTCCTTTCATTTTTTCTTTCATAATATTACTCTCCTTTCATAAATAAAAAGTCTCTTTCTTTAATTTTTCTTAGGTTAATCTACCAAGTTTTATCTTTGAAACCTGACCGCAAGCTGCCATTGCACCTAACTTAAAATATTTAAATTATCTCATGATATTTTCTAATGGGTAGATTTTAAGAAATAACTCCTTTATACCCAACTTCGGGTTAAAATTTAGAGCATGACTTGTGGGTGCTATTTTTTCCTATTCAATTCTAATGCAATAACATAATAAAGTTTAAATACTTTTGGTATCTTGCCTCTTCGGCTCCTTTTCTTTTATGATGGAAAGAAAAAATCTCTCCTGTTACCTTCATACAGGTTATGGTATTTATTTATATAAACGTCATAATACAAGTAATACGACATAAGTTTTAAATATCCTTCTTTTTTTTACAGCATGAATGATAATTTAAAACATCTCTATTTATTATATACTACATTTACTTAAAAAATCCCTCTTTTTTGTAAAAAATAATAAATACCTTCAAAAAAGTTTTATGGTTTGACTAATATTGATTCTTAGGTGTTTTATGGTTAATCCGCTGGTGATAGATACAGCAAAAGCATCCATTGCTAATCCAAATGCTATAAATATAATTGAAATAATATCCATTTATACCTCTTTCGTCCAGCTCCTAAAATCCAAGTCGATACCTTCATCTTCTAAATATTTATTAATCCTCATAACCCTCCATTTAATCTTTTTTTACCAAAAGGCTCATTTATATTTCTCCTTCCAGAGAATCACAGTTTTTCGTAACATTACATTTTCCTATAAATATGTTACTGCTTTAGAATTACCCGGATGGATCCAATACTGCTACACCATTAAAGGGTGTTCCGATCCAGATTTTTCCATCTATAGCAGCAAAAATTGATATGATATTGTTATTGGGTAGACCCTCCTGTTTCGTATAGTGTTGCCAGTTCTCTCCGGTCAGGTGAGATAGACCGCCGGTTGTCCCGAACCAGAGTGAACCATCGGGAGCGACAGTAACCACCTGGACTTTTGAAGCAACCAGACCATCATCAAAAAGGGGTCAAAAGGGGTCAGATCTTGCAATATCACTTTTTATATCCCCCCCAATTTTTTTAATATCAAGAAAGATCGTTTGTATAGTATTTCCTCTGAAAGTGATATGATAAACTGCTCCTTTAAATTCTATCCGTAATGGTCTGGTCATATTTTTAATAGAACATATCCTTTGTTATATTTCAAGACCACCCTATAAACTCACTTCTCTAAAAGTTACTAGATTATTGACTTGGGCACCTTTCCTATCCATCTAATTAAAAAGTAAAATATTAATTATTTAAGGAAATAGGTGTCTGTCCCTATTTTACTTATTTTACTTATTTTACTCTATTTTATTACTATTTTATTAGAAAATAGGTGCCCCTATTTATTAAAAGACTCGCTACTGGTGATTGGGCTATAATCTTACCAGGCAGGGTTTCCACCTGCTAAATATCACGACCTAAGCCTGGCCGCACAACGAAACGTCCCCCTATCTTGCTCCCTTGCTCCCTTGTCTTGCTACGTCAATCAAAAAGAAGGATATCTTTTCTTTGTCTGGATAGATTTTTTAACTCTTCACTAAAGCCTGACTTAGAAAATAAAGCAAAGTATTTTTGTCCTACATTAAAAAAACCATCGGCTTTTCTTTCTAAATTAAATAACTCATTTAGGCCGGCACTTTTATTTTTCCATTTACATTCACCAAAGATAAAAGATTGTTGATTATCATAAGCTACAATATCAATCTCTTCTTTGTTGTTCCACCAGCGTCCTATACTTCCGGCTTTAATAGGAAGCATATTTTTTCTATTTAGATTTTTCAATCTTTGTAAACAAATATCCTCAAAGATAAATCCGGTGAAACTATTTAAAGAGGGTTTTATTTTTTCCTCCCAAACATAATTAAGATCCCCCTCCTCAAGATAACTCATATTAGGAAAAACATATCTGAACCAAAAACGGAAGAAGGGATCATTAAGGAGATAAATACCTTTTCTTGATTTATGTGGTTTATCTTCCGTAATTGGTACTTCTCTTTTTACTATACGTAATTCTCTTAAGACACTAAGATATTTATTAACTTTATGTGGCTCGCTAATCCCGGTTTCCTGTACTATCTCGTTTAGCCGGGTCCTACCAAAGGCAATTGCTTTTAAGATAGAGAAATATGTAGCCGGCTCACGCAATTCTTCTATTAATAAAAAACGAGGTTCGCTAAAAAGAAAACCATTTTTATTTAAAATTTCTTCTTTTACATTTTGCTCTATGGTCTTATGATCATTGAATCGTTGGAGATATGCAGGTGTGCCGCCGAGCATACTATAGGAAAAAACTCTATCCTCTTCGGAATAGCGGGGGAAAAATAACTTTAGGTCATTAAAAGATAGGGGATGTAAGGCAATCTGTCCGGTGCGCCTGCCAAATAAAGGACTCTTGCTCCCCAGGATTTCCTTTTCCATAAAGCTCATATAAGAGCCACACAGAATAAGAAAAATATTGC
>Ga0307427_1000745_pt1 | contig 18983 bp, 16 predicted proteins | sample SalMarWE160190MG_FD_202162 | JGI IMG/M metagenome (GOLD analysis project Ga0307427, IMG submission 202162) | Salt marsh sediment microbial communities from the Plum Island Ecosystem LTER, Massachusetts, United States - WE1603-190 | ecosystem: Environmental > Aquatic > Marine > Intertidal zone >... | reverse complement strand
AGGTCATCACGGCAGGTGAGAAACCGTAGGAACCACAGGTTGCTTAGCTTGTTAGTGATGGCGAGTAGTTCCGGGCAAACGGCCTGTAGATCGGATTGTATTCGGTTAGCTACCCGTACCTTGTCATTCACCAGCTGTCTGCGTCGACGACTAAGACGCTTCAGCCTGTCATTGACTGGTGGGGCTGATACTACTTTCTGCAGCGTATCCTTAGCTAGTGGTAAGTGATCCTTTAAGTGAAACAACTCCAGGATCTTGCGGGTGTCAATGGGATCTGTCTTTGCTGCACCAGGAAACACTTCCTTGAACCGGGCCAGCTTTAGGTTGTTGACGTTGTACAATGTATACCCGTGTTGTTGGATCAACTGATCCAATGGACGGGCATAGCCATTGAACCCTTCCATGGCTACCGCCACCGGCAGGTCCAACACCTGTTTGTGGTGGTCAATCCGACGGAAGAACTCCTGGAAACCAGCATCTGTGTGCGAGATGTCAAACTCTTCTAGGATCTTTCCTGTAGTATTTGCGATACCTACACGATGGGCCTTACAACCAACATCAATACCGACACGAATCTGGGGGTCTGTCACTGTAACCTCCTTTAAAGGTTGATGAAACCTCATCCAGTTGTTCTCGTCTACTGCGCAGAGCGACCATCCTTACGGATGCGCATCATTCCAACAGACACACTGGATGAAACAGAAGACGGGGGCGGCAATTCAGAACCGAGCAGTACCTTATTACAGGCCTGCGGACCCCGTGAGCCACACCCCCGTCAAGTAGATATTCTACTTGACAAAGGCAGCCCTGTCACCTGTAAAAATACAATGGTAGACCCCAGACTTCCCTTGTGCTCAGCAACCCAACAAACTCCATGAACCCAAGGAACCCTACGAACTCTACGAACCCTATGAACCCAACGAACTCTATGAACTGTTCCAACGAATCATGGTTTGCGTCCTCGGAATTCACCGTTTCTATTGACATTTCGTACCCTAATCTGTTATAGTCCTGTTAACAAATTGCTCCCCGCCCGACTTGCCAGAGATGGCCCGGGTGGGGTTATTTTTAGGAGGGCTAATGCCAAGGGAGCCCGAAGTAAAGAGAGCAATCACATTCATCGACGGTCAAAACCTCTTCCATGTTGCACGTGAAGCGTTCGGATACACCTATCCAAATTACGATATTCTCTGTTTGTCAAGGACGGTGTGCCAAGCCCAGGGGTGGAATCTCGCGCAAGCTCGCTTTTACACGGGTATTCCCGATTTTAATGACGATTACTTTTGGAGCCGCTTTTGGGCTGCAAAATTGCTAGCTATGACCCGGCAAGGGATACATGTTTTCTCTCGAACCTTGCGTTACCGCAACAAGGTAGTGAACCTACCTGTCGGAACGAAACACAGCTTTCTGGTTGGGGAAGAGAAGGGAATCGACGTTCGACTTGCTTTGGACATTGTCAGGATGGCACATCGTGCCGAATACGACGTTGCTGCAGTCTTTAGCCAGGATCAGGACCTCTCGGAAGTGGCTGGAGAGATCCGTCACATCGCGAGAGAGCAAGGCAGATGGATCAAAATTGCCTCGGTTTTTCCAACAAGCCCGACGGTGAAGAATCGTCGTGGGATAGACAAGACTGATTGGATCAGAATCGACCGCGTTACCTACGATGCTTGCCTGGATCTCCGCGATTACAGACCAAAGACCGCAACAGCAAACCCATCTTCTTGATACTTTAATTCTCCCCTAACTGTCTTTGTCATCTTTGCCGAAGGGAATTCAAGTGACACAAACGCTATCCCAGGCTGGTTCTTGAGGAATTATGGTATGCGTCCCTGGAATCGAAGTCAATATCGCCGCAGTTGAGAAAACAACTCGTAAACTCAGAGAAGTTGACCTAATGTAAGGGCTGTCGCAATATGGGGAATGCGTCTAAGAAGCGTTGCGCGATATTCGGGAGGTGCGAATAAGTGATAGTCTACAGCATAGCCGCGAAGAACTACGGTCCATTTGGGACTCTGCAGGAGATGCGCCTCGGTCCACTGGCCACCATTATCGGGCAAAACGACGTTGGCAAATCGAACATCTTGAGGGCTCTCCAGGTATTTTTTGACAAGAGGAAGATAGAGGAAAGTGATGTGCATAAGAGAGCAGATTCGACCGATAACGTTATGATAGAAGTTGCTTTCAGCGCCCTACCGGAAAGAATTGAATTGGAGGATGGTGTTCAGACGGGGTTTCCAGATGAAATGCTGGTCGACTCTGACGGGCTTCTACGAATTCGGAAAACTTATCCCCGCGGTAACCTCACAAAAGTAAACATTACCCTGATAAATCAGGACTTCGAAGATGAAGGCTTTGCAGGGCTTCCGGCCCTCAAAGAGAGAGACTTGAATGCTCGATGTGAATCCGTCGGGATTGAGGTCACAAGGGCAGGCCGGGGTATTACGAACAAAAGCAAGAGAGATGCTTTACGCGCCAAGGCAAGAGATGAGAGGGTCGTGATTATGGAAAGAGAACTCCCTTTAACCACAAAAGATGATTTGTGGAAGAAGATTGATCTTCTTCTGCCTGAATTCATACTGTTCGAGACAGATACGAAGCTCGGTGTCGGGGAGACTACTTTTCAGAGCCAGTTTCGTGCCATTATCAAGACAGCGGCTGAACAGCCGGAAGTTGTTCACGCCAGAGACGATTTCACTGGGGGAATGAGGAAAGCCTTGCAGAGCGAGGTCGATAAGATACTCGTGCGACTTAGGCATTATACTGATGCTCTGACTGATCTTACCGTGAAGCCTAACTTCTCATGGGATAAGGCAGTTACATTCGACATACTCGGTAAGGACGAATATGGTATTGAGGAATCATTGGATCGCAGAGGGAGTGGAATGAGACGGCTCATGATGGTCGCTTTCTTCCAGTACTTAGCCGAACGGGGGCATAATGGGAACGCGGATTTTGTCTTTGCCATTGAAGAACCGGAGAATTGTCTGCATCCAGGGCTTCAGCGGGAGTTAGTGGCATCATTTCGACATCTCGCTAATGAGGGGTACCAGGTAATCGTTACTTCCCATTCACCGGTTTTCGCAGGGGCATCGCCTATTGAAGACCTAGCCCTCGTTGTGCGGGAGGCCGGCGCTGCCAAAGCCATACAGAAGCCGGCTCTGAACCTCTCTGATGTAGCCGAGCAGCTTGGTGTCGAGCCGTCTGACCAAATCACAAGTTACCACGCCTGCGTTTTCGTTGAAGGGCCAACAGACATTAAGTTCTGGAGAATTATCGCATCGAAGCTTAAAGAGGGGGGACATGTCCATGCCGACTTTGGCGATAAGCAGATTGGACTCGTGTTATGCGGAGGAAACACTATGAAATACTGGATTGATTCGAGAGCTATGAGGCGGCTGAACCGCCGCTTTGGTGCAGTTGTGGATAGTGACAGAAAAAGCCGTCACGATAACATCCCCGGTCGGAAACTAAAATGGAAAGATGAATGTGAGAATCAAGGTGGGAGATTCTTCATCCTGCGAAAACGAGAGATTGAAAACTACCTTCATTCCAGAGCGATAGCAAGGTCAGATAGGTCTCCGAAAGCGTACGATGATTTCACGGATATGAAGGAACTCTTCGGAGAGAATATCTACAAGCTTGTTGACGATATGTCGTGCGAGGAGATTCTGGAGATGGATCGTTACGAGGAGAATGGGGCTGAGCATCACGAGTTGAAAGAAATTGTAGAGACATTCCTGGCTCTGACAGACCCTCGTCGAGAGAGATAATTGCACCAGGTAGCGCATTCCGCCCACACATGTTCACATGTTTCGGGTCAAATTTTGATTGCCACATTTTCTTCGGCTTAGAGAGTGAGGTCGTTGGGGACAGCTACATACGGTAGATCCGTGAAGCTCTACGGCGAAAAGGGGGCATCCAAGTTCCACTCCCGCAAAACACCAGACGCGTGTACCGGATTCTAGCATCTCATCTTTGTGGTCAGTCTGTCAGCAGCACGCTTTGCGGCAAGATTGATAGTGGGATAGTCCCGTCCAATAGTAGTTGTCAAGTGTCGTTTCTCATCACTCGCGCCAAATCGTTCTCCGTACGGATGCCAAGAAGGAAGACTTAACCCAGTCTTGCCCTGCGCTATTTATCTACCGTTGATTCAAGACCTATGCTGTACCTTGTACCGAGCGATGAATGCATCTCTTAACTCAACAACTCTCCCGGTTACGCCCAATCCTAGGTGTCTGTCTACTACTTCCACCGTTTGCAGTAGACAATGGAACGCTGTTGTAAGCGCGGCTGCTGTACATTGCGGCAATCTTGATGAATAGACAACTTTGTTCTGCCGGCGCTCTATAGTAATGCCTAATCCGCTAGGACTCCAATGATGATAATCAGAGAACGGCCTGTAAAGGTGTAGGTATAGCAATTCACCCTTGACTTCCTCGCAAATTTGCCGAACTTGGTGTCCAGTCCAACCTTTGCGATAGGGGTCTTTTGGTAGTGGCTCCCCTTTGGCGCGTTTCTTTCTTGCCTCAGATCTGAGAAACTGATCACCGTAGAGACGAACTTCCTTTTCAATCCTTGCGTGCGTTTCTTTGTCTACTTGCTCTCCTGCCACAATCTTCTCCCGCATTACTCGCCAGTCCTGGATGTAGCTATAAGCACGCCATTGCAGACCACGGGCACAGGGATCTCTGGCTGTCCACAATAGCTGGCATAACCCTTCTATGATACTCCTGGCGATCAATGCCACGTCTGGGCTTTCGTCGAGCATAAGTATCGACTTCGTGTGATCTACTTGCTTGCCGATGAAACAAAGAGCCATAAAACCAAAGTGGTCCTCCTCAGAGTATGGTACACGCTGCACTATTTCGTCAGTCAGGGCAAGCAGATCATTTACCCAACGGCGGAGACCTGGTAGGTCTTGTTGGGCTTTCTGTTCTAGGCTATCCATAGTCTCCTCCAACGAGAAGTGCAAGCAGCGGCAGCCAACAATGATTATTGTGCGACTCCGCAGCAGAGTATGTCAAAGAGCGGCGGGTGTCAATTCTATTTCTATCATCTCTTAAGATACTATGAGGAGTCAAGCTGAAGGCACGTATTAGGAAGAGAGGCAGTTTTCAGTTATCAGTGTTCAGTTCTGGCTTCTTACTCAACAAACTCAATAAACCCAACGAACTCTACGAACTCTTGCCCCGTGGAATCCTATTCCTATGGGGCAACAAACTCCATATAAAGAAGATGTAGGATTGATCCAAGAATGATGTAAGAATGATCTAGAATTGAGAAGAAATCGATGTTGCTACAGCCAGTGCCAACGCGGAAGAGTAGACAGAGATAAGTATGGTGTCACCGAAATTTAATGCCTATCACCCATAAATAAGAATCTAATGGTACACCCCAGATTCCATAACAGGCTCTAGCGCACTAACGGGGGCGAGAATTGTGTGTACTGGCCTTCTTTTCCTCTCGTTCAACGTATTCTCTCACAGCCTGCAAAGCGACGGAAGATAGGGACTGACCCCGTTTATTGGCCAACCAGATCAGCCGCTCGCGGAGGTTATCAGCAAGGGCTTCATCGGACCAGTAAACGCTAAATCGTGATGCGTATGAACGAGGCATGAGTGGAAAAGTCTAGAGCACCGCAAGCCCGTTGTCAACGGGTAATCCTCTTCATATCACGCCACTGTGGTGATACTGTGGCGACCACTTGTAATAACACCCTAGAATATGCTATAAATAGAGGAGAGGTAACGATGTGGGATATCCTTGCGTGAAAGTCGGACAGGTAGGAAACACCATGGTGTACAAGAACATGAAAACCGGTCAGTTATCGAAACCAACAAATGGATTCAATTGGCTTGTTAAATTGACCGAAGAAGAAGAAAAGGAATACCGCAAACTGAGAAAAGCGCGATCTGTGAGGAAGTGATAGTCCTCACTTAGACAAGAGCATGGCCCTGGTGTGTTAATGCCAGGGCGTTCGCTGCTTAAGGAAGGAAGTTGAAAGCAGGTACTAGGTATCAGATACTAGATACCAGATGCTAGATACCAGGTATGAGTATTCAGTTATTTAGAAATAACTATCAGCCGTCAGCGATCAGCTTTCAGGAAAGGAAGCTATCAGCGCTCAGCAATCAGCTCGCGATTCCTGCTCAAGCATTTAACCATTCAACTATTTCCCTATTTAACTGCTCCTCCCAACAAACCCAACGAACTCCATGAACTCTTTCCACATTTCATAATCAATAGAGAAACGATGTAGAATTGGTGCGAAATTGATCTAGAATTGAGAAGAAATTGATGTTGCCACAGCCAGAGGCAAAACGCGAGGTCAATTACAGAAGATATGGTGTGCCTGGTTTCAAGTAAATGCGAATCGAGCTTGATGATCGGTTCGTAGATGTGAGCTTGCTTCTCAACGAAGTCCAAGACATTGACGGGTTTGAGCAGTACGTCCATCATGACCTCCGCTTCGATTGTCCTAGCTCAGAATCTACAGCATTGATGTGAGCATCGTCAGTACTACGGCTTCCGTGCCAGGAGCATTAGCTGATCGAGCTTCCTGCAGTCGTCGCAATTCTGTCGGCCGGCGGGGATCTCCGGCAGATCGTACAGCACACGGGCACGACGGAACAGCGGCTCCAAACGTTCAGGGCGCAGATGTACATGATGAATATACACAGCGAGAGGCATTCGGAACCCATTATCTGTGCGCACAACGTTAGTGCGTGCCGTCTCGTTGTCGGTTACCGGTTGTGCATACACTAGGGCAAGCTTGGAGACTGTGCCCATCTTAATGTGTTCGGCAATCAAGGCATAACCGTTGAGCTGCGTCGTGTACATCGGCAGGAGCCTGTCCTGATGCTGCGTGTACTTCGCGGTCTTGTAGTCGATGATCGCAATCGTACCGTCAGCAAGTTTGAGAATTCCGTCGGCTGCTCCGGTCAGGAGAATATCATGCTCCTGAATCCGCATCTGGAAGCGCGACCAATGAGGTGGATCGATGTAGCCGACAATGTTCCCGATGTCACGTAACCACAGCGGGGGTTCGGCGAGATCGTCAAACCAGCCATGCACCACACGCTTCGTGTACGCATCGATCGAGCTGAAGATGCCCGGGAAGACCTGGAACGGCAGCTTGTTGCCAGTCTTCATCTTGAGCCAGAAACACCGTGGGCAGAAGTACGGTTGAGCCAGCTCTCCTAGGATCTTCGCCGAGATACGGAGTTGAGTCACTACTCCTCCTGCCTTTCGCGCTGCGAAGAGCTTGCCTGCAGAACCACCCCTCTGAGTTCGCTGAAGTCATGCGGGCCCGCGTTGAGCTTCTTCAGTGACGGCAGCGTGATCGAGTGCTGACTACGTTTCCGCTCGTTCAACACACATGTCGGAAGCACGTAGAACTCCCACTGGTCCAGGTTCAGGGGATCAAGCGTCGATTGCTCCTGGTGCGCTAGGAGTGCGAAGACGTACACGTCAGCAGTACGCTCGGGTTCCTCACCCTGTCGATTGGTTTCCGGATCCCATTTGAGTGTCTTCTTCACACCAAAAGAGATGGCTGACAGCTTCTCCTGATGCCAGGACTGCACGTAGGCAGCCGACTTGACTTCTACGAGCACTCCCTTGGGTATCTCAAGATCGACCGCAGCCCACTCATCTCTTGGATGAGAAGTGCCCACACCACATGCCTTGGCGACGATGTACTCGGCCAGCCGACCGCGCGTTGCGTTGCTTACGAGGTCGGAGACAGACCATGCCCAGAAATCGTGAACGTTGAAAGGCATTTCCTTGCCGCCAAGTCGAAATGCTTCGTCGCCCTTCAGCAGCTTGACCTCAATGCGCCCTAGCGGATGGTCAGCCATCTGGTTCGTCACTCGACCTTGAAGTGCTGTTTGAGCCGGTCCACCGTGGACAAAAGTACGGTTGAGCCAGCTCTCCTAGGATCTTAGCCGAGATGCGAAGAATTTCGGCCATTCTTGCCTCCTTAGAACCACTGTTTGATGTAGTTGTCCTCGTGAGAAATCAGTTCACCCACCTATTCGCCGGAGATTTTCGCGGATTGCCAGCCACCCGAGATCCAAGGAGAAGGGTGTGCCTTCGCAAATTGGCTCTCTTCCGCGGTACAGATCGCCCGCACTGCGAACTGCTCCTACTCCCCTCGGGGTTCTTTGTCCTTAGCGTTTTCTAGATAGTCCTTCCCCACTGCAATGAACTCCTGCGCCTCTGAGATGACTTCTTTCGCTTGTTCGGCGGAAACATCCCTGCCGACCCCGTAATCGCCAACGTTGCGAATGTCCTGTGCGTCAATCAGCCAGCGATGCAGTTTAGCGTTTAGCCGTCCTGATTTAGTGAACTCGCGGCCAAACGCCCCGATCACACCCCCGTGGCTGGAATATGCTTTTCCCAACGAGGCAAGTAGCGCTTCGGCAACATAGAACATGGAGTAGTAAGCACGAGAAGCCGCAAAACCATGATGCTCTTCTGTAGCGAGTATCTGCGCTGCGGAAAGGCTTTTCTCAGCCTTAGCGAGAAGAGATGTGATATCCTCATTCATGTCAGCACTCCCTCATGGCGAACGTTGATGAAGAATGGAAGATCGCGATTCTGAAGCTCGTGTTCGGAGACGAAGACCCGAGAAAGGACCACGTCTTCCTCCAGGCTAACTCTCGCAGTTAGGGCAGATGATCTACGGATGGCATCCCAGTAATCGAACGGTGTTCGCAGAACACACAGAAGGTCGATGTCCGAGTCCTTGCCTGCCTCGCCTCGTGCACATGAACCGTACAGAATTACAGCCACTAATTGATTGCCAAAGATCCTCTCCAGTCCTTCACGGTATCTCCGAACAGCCGTATTGATCTTCAGCTGATCCATACTCATCACCCCTATTGCCAGATTCCCTTCTGCCCTCTGGCATGTTGGCCCACCTTACACACTCTTCCCAAAAAGCGATTAGTTCTCCTACTCACCAATGGTAGCACAAACTCCCCTCAAGAGGTAGATTGTCCAGCAAGAGATAGCCGACCGGGTAGCCGTGATACACCCAGTCGAACAGATCACAAACCTTTGTGTTCTTCCAGACGAATGGCCGCTGAATGTCCGGAATTCCCGATCTGCCCCATTTGGATGTGGTTCATCAGCCCCTGAAGCGTATACTGCACTTGGGTAAATTGCGTTTCGGGCATGCTGCCTCCCATCCTGCCCATTCTTCGCCGATTAGCTCGGCTTGCTGGGTTTGTGCGGCGTAGAGATCCTCGAGAATATGGCATCTCAAGATCTGCTCCCATCTTACCACTTGAGTCCGTCCTTGGCCTAGTCGAGCGGCTTCAACAACTCCAGCAAGTCCTCCTTGGTCCACGAAAGCGGCTGATCTATCGCCGCGGCAACAACGATAGAAAACTACTCTAAATTCAGTCTATGGGTGTCTCAAAGTCATTGACATATTCCGCTCCGCAGCATACTATGTCGAAGAGTTGCGGGTGTCAATTCTATTCTTGTTACCTTCTGAGACACTATGAGGAGTTGACGGACACAACCCCCCATTTAACCATTCAACCATTTCCCTACTTAACTGGCTTCTGCTCAGCAACTCTACGAACTCCATGAACTCTACCAACCCAATGAACTCTATAGACTCAACGAACTCAACGAACTCTTTCCACATTTCATAATCAATATAGAAAAGATGTAGAATTGATCCAAGAACGATGGAAAAGCGATCTAGAATTGAGAGGAAATTGATGTTGGTACAGCCAGGCTCAAGACATGAGATCAGTCAGAGATAAGTATGCTGTCCGCAGAACTAAAGACAGATAACAAAACCGCAGCGGTAAGCTTCTCTTGTTGAGTTACTGATGGTGTACGACCGCCGTTGTCGCGTTGCCGCAAGCGTAGTGGAATGACAGAAGAAAAGAAGCGTAGTTAAGGAGGCTTAAATGATGTTGGCACAGAATGATGATAGCTTTGTGGGATTCGTGCAGCAAGGCAGGTTCTTAAAGCTAACTCCGTGCGAACCCGTCCAGCAAGAGGTACGGCTCACGTCCGTGTCGATGGAAAACGCGATGTCAGCAGAGGCAAGAGAGCTCGATCTCACCAAATATGAGGGGAAAGTGATCGTAGTGTGCGGGCATGATAGCGGTGGTTGGATATACTCCGCAACCGTCGCTGAGATCGCTTCTCCACTGATCGCTGAGTTCATTCTCCGATGCTACCCCCTCATTCTGTCCTGTGGTGCATGTTTGGAGAGGATCAATTCAGCAACACAGCAGGATTTTGAACAAGTAGAGGAAATTGGTCCAAACAGGTCCAGGTCGCTTGTAGCAGGTCAGCCATACGTAGCACCTGACTGTGTCGGTGCACTTGATATTGAGCTAGTGCTTGACGAGGTACCCGGTATTGGTGACGTGCTGCGTGAACGAATTGTGCAACACTTCTGTCCTGAACTGTACGAGCAAGATAACTAAGCAAAGCATCTCTACGCTCCGAACACGTAAAGGGAGCTGAACGGGTGACCCAATGAACGGTCCATAGATCGCCCCCGGTGATTTAACCTACGTTTTTACTGCCGCAGACTACGAATTCGAGGCACATACCCAATCTTAGGGTGCTCCATGAGGAAGTATGGTATGGGTCCCCGGATTTACCCGAAACGCATTCATGAGAGGAAGAGATCCGAAGAATGAAGGTCTGACCCCAGGTTTCGTGCGGCGTGACCCCAATTTATGCGTAAATCTGTCGCTACTGTGAATCTCCATCCTTCACGGCTTTTGAATCGCTCTCTTCCATGGCTGATCCGCACCTCAAGGAGAGGCTCTTCCCTCCCGGACAGTCGTGCCCGAAAACAGGACATGAAAGATCCGTACTTGGATGAGCGAGCGGCATATGCTCGATACAGTGCTCCCACTCGCACATTAGCCCGCATTCCTCGTAGTTCTCGACCGGAGTGAAGTTGATCGAATAGCCGATAGGAAAGCTTTCCTCCAGTCCATGCGCCAGCTGTACGATCTGCTTGGCTTCTGCTTGAGACACTGGTATGCCATGGACAGCCTTCTGGCAGAGCCGGAGTATCCGACTTAAAGCGTCCGCCTGATCAGGGACGATGTGATACGGCATTCTTGGGTAATCCCCCAACAGGAGCCGGATGCTATCGGACACCGGGACATATCGGGTCTCGGATAGACCGAGGAATCGAACAGCGAAGCTAAGCTTTTTCTCAATCTCGATTCTCAATGCGGCAAGTGCAAGCACCGGATCGCTTTCGACAAGGGCGTCTACCTGTTCGAGATCGAATGTCGCGAAGCCGCGCAAGGATTTCCTGGCGTGTTCCTCTACGTTAGCTGGCTTTTCCATGGACGTGGGCTGCTCGGCGGTGTGGGGTTCCGCACCAAATTCGGCTGAGACATCTACGGATCTCTCAACGGCTCTCCTAGCATCGTCGATTTCATCTCTAAACTGAAAACTTGCCCCAGGAATCCTTGCGACCTTGAGGTAGTTCGCTGTTAGCGGGATCGTAAGGATGAACAAAGCCGCGAGTGCATACCAATCAAGGCGGAATCCGCCCGGTGAGAAACCATGCAGCAAGACCAGCCCAAGCCCTAAGAGTAAGGCAACTAGGTTTATTCCACTTACAGAAACTTTGGGACCCAGAAACTTCAGTGCCGAAACTTTGTGGCCTGGTCTTGTTTTTTGCATCCTTGGCTTTCTCTTTCCCCTTGCCAACGACTCGGCTGCCTATCCAATGCTGCTTACCCCTTAATGGCGAATTGTACCGCTCGACAAGCACGCGTCGATCGGTTTAAACTCCATCTCGTGTAGCACCTCACTTCTTGCTCAAAACGATCAGTCTGCAACCCCACAACAGTGTACGACGACAATGGTTTTGTGACAACTCCGCTCCTGTTTCCCTTAACATCCTTACAGGTTCAGATATTGAGATGCGCGTCGTTGCAGAGCACGAGCGGGCTTGTTGCCCGGGCTCGAGTGCCTTCCTGGGTTGAAAAGGGCGAGCCCCTGACAGGTGGACCCTTGAAGAAAGACAATTTCAGTTAGGAAATAGGGTTTGCGTCCCTGGAATTGCCATGCTCTTCATTTCCTGGTGTCTTCAATTGTGTCAAATGTGTCCTGTATGTCTCTATGAATTCCTGCTGCACCGCAAACTCCTTGCCGTTCCAACTTCGCAGGTGCGTTGCCCCGTCCAACGCTTGGCCAACTGCCTCCTCGTCCAAAAGAGCTAGTTCCGCGAGCGCCTTCGCGGATTCGCTTGCAGTCCTTACAAAGCCACCTACTGAAGCATCCATTCCCACGTCGCAAAGACCGGCTATGGCTTCGCTAAAGGCACTGGCGACTCCTTTCTCACTGGAGACGATTCCACGCTCGTACGCGGTCTTTCCAATAGAATCAAGGGGTCTAACCACATTGTCATACACGATGAAGTCCATAATGGCTGTGGGATTCCTATGCCTATTGACTACTATTGTTCCCAAGGTGCGGAAGGTACTGACTATGGCAAGAGCGCGCCACTGATTTGTCAGGCCTTTACTCACCACGGTCATTCCAACCTTTTCAACGTTTTTCCCCGCATATTGCAGCTCGTAGACACCCCATTTGTTTATTGCGAGAACGCTGAGCTCATCAAGGGCGCCTATTATGCTCTCCATGATGTTTCCGTAAGGATACGCATACCTGGAACCATCGCCCCATGTCATGGTGTAAGGTTCGTACGGGATGCTTTCCCCTATGGTTCTAAGAGTATTGATCACCGAATTGGTGGCTTTCCGAAATCCTCTTTGTACAGAGATGATCCCTATGCTTCCCAGAGCTTGGGCAATATCGTCCTCTGCCCCAAGTCTCTTTTCCGTTACAACCTCGGCTACTGCCTTCAGGTTGAGAATTGTCTCCACAGCCAATACCTCATCGCTATCTGCGAATAGCCTACCAATTTGACTCATGTGCTCGGCGTAGTTTTTCGAGAGCTCCTTGGAAGGTTTCCATTTTGACTTGTCGGGGATAAACCGCCCACCAGTGAACCCAGATCCCAATATGGCTCGGTAGGATCCAATGTAGCCATCAGCGATCTCATACCGAACCCCCATGGCTTTCGCTGCCATACCTATTAATGCTGTTCTGATGGTCTCACAGTCATGCTTTGTGAATGCGCCACGGACTATGTCAACGATTGGAAGGAACGGATCTTGTTGTTTGGACCTTCGTTGATTCTCGAATTCGTCAGGGGAATCTATGTTTTCCAAAACCCTCCTAATAATGGCCTTCGGGCTCAGCATATTGATCATGCTGTGCACATAAGGGAATAGTGCCAAGAATGCTGCTGCAGACAGCCAGTATGAAACGAGAATGTGGAACTCGCTTGTATTGATATTGAGTTGTTCCAGAAGGACAAAGTCATATGCAATTGAGATACCGTACAGAAGCACCAGTGCATAGAGATCGGGATTACTCTTAAGAACATCTATCAGTCGCGGGGAATAGCTTGAACTGGCGAGCTCGATGGCAACCAAGCTGACACTTACTACAATTGCCATTATGGCAGCTTGGGACTGGCTTAGAGCACTGAGCAGATACCTCGTATTGTCAAGGTCGCCATGGTGAAGGTCGAAAGACAGATATGCGAGACCAAGAGCGCACAAAGTCCCTGCAAGAATGACCACGTATATTCTGAGACGAAATGCGGCTCTCTTCATAATATCCCAGTGTCCCGACAAAAGCCAATCTGCCTGGGCGGTCTGGCACATTCTCGCGCCACAGAACCCATGCTAGCCAGCCATGATCGAAAGCCTAACAATAATAGTCTGCAACCCTGTAACAGTGTACGCCGTCCGTCGCGATGTGGCAACTCCGCTCCTATTAGTCTCAACATCCTTACAGATTCAGATATTGACATACGCATCCTGACAGAGAATCTTCGGTAGATTTCAGAGACGGACACTTAAAAGACAGTTTAAGTCCCCGGAATCTCCTTGTGACAAAATCCTAAGAACGAAGACCTGAACATGCCGCTTGAATTTTCAAGTCACATTGGTCTCACCTCCTGGAGTTCGTGGTTCCTTTCGTTCTTAACCATTGACCTGTCTGGCGTTGGCACAGGCAGATCGACAGACACACTGGATGAAGAAGATGACGGGGGCGGCATTTCGCAGCCGAGCAGTGCCTTATTACAGGCCTGCGGACCCCGAGAGCCACACCCCCGTCAAGTAGATTTTCTACTTGACAACGGCATGGCTGTCACCTGTGTAAAATACAATGGTAGACCCCAGATTCCCGATTAAGAATCGCATCTGTTTTCTTGAAATCAGAAACGGAACCAAGGACTGCAAACAAGTGAGGTTGATCCTGTGGCTCGATGTCCGGCAACTTGTGTTGGTGATACCGCTGTAGGAGGTAGGCTGTTACGTGGCGCTGCGTGATTTCCATATTGTTGAGGGTTAATGTGGGGTCGTCAACAGCGCCTCGGATCATCTCGTCTGGGTGAGTGAAATAGTGTTCATCGTGGCTATCGGCACTACCAAATGCCGTTACGGTAGCGACTGCATTCCCGCGTCGCCCAGCGCGACCTGACCGTTGCTGGTAGTTTGCACGCGCTGGTGGCATGTTGCGCAACGAGACACCAGTAAGAGACCCAATGTCAATGCCGACTTCCATGGTGGTTGTGCATGATAGCACGTCGATCGCTAGACGCTCGCGGTCCTTTTCGTCAGGTCCTAGGTCGACATCCTGGAAAAGGAGTTCGTGTTCCTCGGCCTTGGAGAAAACCTCTTCTGCCTGCGCGGCGTTGAGTTGAGCTGTATGCTCAGCCGCAATCAGCGCCATTGGTGGTGTAGGGGGAGACTTTAGCGCTTCGATCGTACTCGCGCGGTAATAACCCTTGCGGGCCACAAAGACAGGGTCGGTATCCGGATCATTAGCTACGACTGACTCCTGCAGCAGTTGACAGAAACTCGGAAGCATCCTATGAGCGATTGCAGTTCCCTTCCTGGCGAATCACGAAGGCATACTACACAGTGTACCACTGCATACGAGCGCTTTGCGACATCTGCGGGGTTGCCTATCGCAGGAAGGAGCATGTCTCTCCTCTAAGGGCCCTAAACGCTACGAAATTTGCTCCCCTATCGAGAGTGGTGATAGCTTTCCCATTCTCGCTGGGGTACGGGATGAAGACCAAAGGCACCCGATACGTGTCGTATCTTTCAAACCCCAAGTCCCACTTGGCATACAAGTACGCAAACCACCCCCGCCCCCCCCCACGAATCCTTCGATGAGACTCTTAAGGGATTCATCAGACACCTACGACGCGGATGGATAAGCTGGCCTTTATCACAGAGCAGCTTGCAGCAGTACATGCTGCCAGATCTTCTGCGCGACTTCCGGAACTGGTCCAACTACGTAGATATCGGCAGCATGCTTTCGCTCTATGGCCCCGGATATCGTGGCTACTTAGACATGAACCTACGGACAGTTGTCTTCTTTTACGCAGCCATTGTCGAGCTTGTCGCTATCGCAGTATTCGGTCCCAAGGCCATCATTAAATGTATGAAAGCATTTGAGCAACTGTTCATCCACAAATCCGACGCTCTCTGGGGCATTGATGGTTTGCTCCCGACACACATTCGCTTCCGCCTGTTTGAGCACCTGGGAAGATTTGATGATGAGATCTGGGTCCCCGAAGTCAAGCCCAAACCCCAGATCGAGATGATCTAACGAAGCCGCGCTTTTGCACGTAGATGTCAAGCCAGCCGTGTCATTACCCAACCGCCCGTCGCTTAGGTTGTTTGTGATAGACCTTCCGGGATGGTCTTGAACAGCACAATCCGTTCTTGCCCCGTATCATCGAGCACGTCATTCTGTACCGCTGCGCTGTTGATTATGAAAAGTAAAGGACTCCACCATCTTCTCGCTTGAATTCGAGTGACACAGACTTCATCTCAGGCTACTCCTTGAGGAATCAAGCTGAAGGCAGGTACTAGGTACCAGGTATTAGGTATCAGTGTTCAGTTATTCAGAAATAGCTATCAGCGCTCAGCAATCAGCTTTCAGTATTCAGTTATCACTTCACGCTTCCTTCTCACTCTACGAACTCGACAAACTCAATGAACTCTTTCTAACCTTGGTTGGAATGCGAGGTGCATAACCCTGCTTTATGATCAGCATACAAGAGATGTATAATTGATCCAAGAACGATGGAAAAGTGATCTAGAATTGAGAAGAAATCGATGTTGGTACAACCAGGGCCAGAGACTAGGGTCAGTGAGAAACAAGTATAAACGTGCCGAGGAATGGCTCGGTGAAGTACAGAAAGGTAGGAACCTTGAGGAGGAGGTTATTATGAGGAATCTAAATGGTTCTCCGGTCACTCTAGCTCTAGTGATGGTGATTCTTGCTGTCATCACGTGCTGCACAGCTGTTTCCAATACTGGCCCGCTTCAGGCTGTGGACTTACCTCTGCACACCGACATCACTATCACATTCTGGGGAGGCGCAAGGGAAGTTCAGGGCTCGTGCTACCAGCTGACTGTGGATGGTGAGAGCGTCCTGATAGATTGCGGAAGCTTTATGAATACCGAGGGCCTTCCTGAAACCGCAGTTAGCACCCACAGCGATTGGGAGCTCTACTTCGATCCCAGTGCAATAGCTGCGATTGTCGTGACCCATGCCCATGATGATCACATCGGGAGAATCCCGTTCCTTGTGGACCGAGGTTTCAGTGGAACTCTCTACATGACCAAGCCAACCGCCGACATCCTGAAAGTGAAGGTTGGGAATAACGAGCGATTCAATGATATCAGCTTGGACACGTATGAGCGTGTAGTTAGTAGTATTCAGGAAGTGTCATATGAAGAGCTGGTGCAAGTCACTGACAGCATTGCCGCGCGCTTTGTAGACGCCGGGCACATCCCTGGATCCGCGTCAGTGATCTTGGATATCGAGTCTGCCGGCGCATCTCATACCCTGGCTTTCTCAGGTGACATCGGAAGCGGATCTCATCCATTCCTTAACCCACCGGTCTACGAGAGCCTTACCACCTCTGGCGCGGAGCTCTTGGTAATCGAATCTACGTATGGAAACACGGTCAGAGAGGGATCACAGCGTGCACTCGAGGTATTCTCGGCGGCGATGGCAGACGCGATGGAGAAGGGCCATCTGGTGATTATTCCCGCCTTTGCCCTCGATCGAACGCAAAGGATTCTCGCTGCTCTTGGCGAGGTTATGAAGACGCTCGAATTGCCGGACGGGAAGGCGATCGAAGTGGGTGGATACTCATCGTGCCAGTTTACAGACTTGTACCTTCAGTTTCAAAGCAAGGAGAGTGTTTACGCTGAGTACTTTGCACCCGCTTTCTGGGAAGAGCCGTCCCTACAGTCATTCTGGGAGTATACGCGTGGGGAAGCCTACGACGAACTGGAACCTCATATACTGGACAACCTCTTTGACTATAGGGAAGCCTACGCTGTAATCGTTACTCCCTCTGGCTTTGGAACCAGCTCCCTCTCAAAGTACCTAATCTGCGAGTACGTGGATGACCCAGAAGTTACCTTTGTGATCGTTGGTTGGGCTCCAGCTGACTCCCCCGTTGGTCAGCTTAAATCCGTTGCATGTGGAGGCACTCAGTATGTCAACGTCTGCAGTCAGAGAAAGAAAGTTCGAGCAACTGTCGTAGACGTACCGGGTCTCTTCTCGGGACATGCTGATCAAACAGGTCTAGTCGACTATGCCAAGGCTTTCCGGGAGCTTGAGAAGATTGTGATCACCCACGGCGAGCTTGATTCAATGGAGGCTCTTAGAGAGAAACTCCTGAGTGAGATCGACGTAGAGATCATCATCCCTGCTTTCGGCCAATCGTTAGCACCGTACGACTCCTCGAGCCATCCTATCGATGTGATACCGAATGGTGAGCACGAATGCCCAAAGAATGCTATTGCTGCAGCGGAATTGGAGAAAGGGAATGTTGTGATCTGTGGTGTCTTGGCGAACGCTCCTGGCAGGACTGCAGGTGATGAGATTCCGAATGAGTGTATAGCCATCACGAACACTACAGAGCGCTACGTTGATTTGAGAGGCTTGGAGATCTGGGACATAGATGAAAACGCCTCTTGGGAAATCCCTGTCTCAGTGAATGATGCCATTCTAGGTCCTGGCGAGGTCTGGTGCGTTTACGGTCGAACTTATAACCCGGAGAAGAACTGTCAAACCGGTATATGCCTTAACAACAAAGGTAAGCCTCTGGCACTGAGATATGACATGAACCAGTTGGATCGCTGGAAATATCCTGGCGGCTCCAAGGAGGGAACATTCCTAATCCGATCTGGCTATTCCTGTTCTTGCGACTGATTCGCCAAAGCGTATGGCCTTGGTGCACTCTCTCGCTAAGAGCGCCCCACTACTCGGCAATACACGTCGAGGAAACGGGTCTGGCTGGGGACAGACAGGCACGCAGACAGGGTGTGGCTGATGAGATGCCCACAGACCTCTAAAGGTACTGCTCGGCTGTGAAATGCCGCCCTCGTTATCTTCTTCATCGAGCGTACCTATTGGCTAACCCATGCCAACGGCAGACAGGAATGGTGCACATCTTGCGTGAATTCTAGAGACACACCCTATCTCAGGCTGCTCCTTGGGGAATCAAGCTGAAGGCAGGTACTGGGTACCAGGTATTAGGTATCAGTGTTCAGTTCGCGCTTCCTACTCAACGAACTCAATGAACCCAACAAACTCCATGAACTGTTCCAACAAATCATAGTATACGTCCCCGGAATTAAGTGAAAAACAGCTATCAGCAATCAGCTTTCAGCCGTCAGGAAAGGAAGTGATCAGTTATCAGCAAATAGTGTTCAGTTCTGGCTTCTTTGTCTTTCATTGTTTTCGACTCTGGACTCCCGGCTATGGACTGGCTTTCTGTTACTCATCACGATTTAGCGGTATGCGTTCATGGATTTACCCGAAACACGTTCGTGAGACGATGAAATCCAAAGAATGAA
>Ga0307427_1000743_pt1 | contig 19000 bp, 15 predicted proteins | sample SalMarWE160190MG_FD_202162 | JGI IMG/M metagenome (GOLD analysis project Ga0307427, IMG submission 202162) | Salt marsh sediment microbial communities from the Plum Island Ecosystem LTER, Massachusetts, United States - WE1603-190 | ecosystem: Environmental > Aquatic > Marine > Intertidal zone >... | reverse complement strand
GGGGGCTGCTCGGCTTCGATGAAGTACTCGCCGGCCGGGCGGATCTGCTATGCCCTGAATCGCCGGATGAGTACATCTCGGTGACGGGAGAGGTGGATATCGAGATTTCCGAGTCCGGCTGGTTCGGCATCGGCGGTATCTCAGCGGGATCCGACTACGACCTCTACGTCAAGATTGAGGAGCAGCCGGACGTCTCGGCCGAGATTGATGATGTCATTGAAATCGCCGGTAGCGGTGGCATGGGCGACATGAGCGGAATGCTGATGATGCTCTTCCCGCTTCTGATGCTGGGCATGGTCATGCCGATGGTTAGCGAAGGTTTTGCCGAGGAAGGAGAAGCCGGTGGCGAAGGCCTATCTTGAGCCTGTGGAAATAGAGAGACTGGAAGAGGCGGCCCGCTACCTTCGTGACAGGCTTCTCATCCGCCTCCTCTTTCGCCTGGGCTGCCGGATCTCGGAAGCGCTGGGGATCAGGGTGAGCGATATCGATTTTGCCCGGGGGACGGTTACCATCGAGCACCTCAAGACCCGGGTAAAGCTTGTGTGCCCGAACTGCGGGTCCGGTCTCAGCCGGTCAAGCCGGTTCTGCCCGGCGTGCGGGAAAGAGGTTGTGAAGGCGGTTACCGAGGGTAAGGAGCACCGTAGGTTCCGGGTGCTTCCAATTGATGACGGCACTGCGGCCATGCTGAAGGAGTACGTGAAGCGCGGCGGTCCGGTCTCCAGAAACAGCTCTAGCCTTCTTTTCGGAATCAGCCGGCACCGGGCATGGCAGATAGTTATGCAGTGCGCGGAGAAGGCAAAGCTTCCCAGGCTGGTGAATTCCCAGAGCGGGAAGCCCCACAACGTGAGTCCCCACCGGCTGAGAGACGCCTTTGCCGTCATGGCCGTTAAGCTGGATGACTCGGGCGACGGATTACGCATGCTCCAGGAGCACCTGGGCCACCAGAGCATTACCACCACCATGAGGTACCGTAAGGTATCGGGTGAGGAGCAGAAGGAATGGTACGGGAGACTGTGGAACGGAGGCAACGGCAATGGGTAAATACGCCAATCACGATGAGTTTGGGGTCAATGCCCCGATCAACTACCGGGAAGACACGACGAGCCAGGCATATCTGGATGGAATGTCATCTATCGCTCCCCCTGGTATGAAGCCGAAAGCACTGAGAGGGAAGAGATTTGAGGGCAAAACAGACTTCAAGGCGTCGGCCCACTGGCACCGCAACTTTGACCTCGCTATGTTCGGAGGCTCGGAGATTGAGGGTGACTCCCAATCAAGCCAGATGAGCCTGGAAGGTAAGCTTGACGGTATCAAGCGGGTGCCGGGGAGGAAGTAGGACGTGTACTTAACAAAAGGAGCGATTGTTGGATAGCGAGGGGAATCATGCCGGGACAGGCGATTGTAACTATTAAAGATAAACAGTGGACGGTTGATGTCGCCAATACCTATCCGGAGCTGACGCAGGGTCTGGGCGGGCTTCCGGAGATGGCGCCTGGAACGGGTATGCTCTTTGACCTGGGTTTTGAGCAGACCATCGAAGTGACCACCGTGCCGATGCTATTCCCGTTGGATATAGCCTTCCTTACTGAGGATTTCTCGGTTACGGAGGTCTACCCCGGTTTTGAGCCGGGCTATCTCGTCACCTCGCAGGTACCCGCCAGATACTTCCTGGAGGTAAACGCCGGTGAGATGGAAGGTATTGAGCCCGGAGACGTCGCTGTCGCCGAGTGGCTTACGCTGGAAGAAACGCCAGTCGTGCCCGACTGGGTGCCGGCCCTCTTCTCGCTGGCTGCTTTTGCTGTCCTGGGAGTACTGGTGGTCGATCTGGGCCGGGATATCGCCGGAAAATCGATTGTAGAGTCTGAGACGGCATCCTTCTGCGTGGCCGACACAAGGTCGGAGGAGTGCGAGATCATCCGGCCGCGGCATTACGACCTGGTCAGCTGGGTCGGCGTTCCCTTACCCGATTACAGCTTCGCCATCGAGCCGGAAGTCAAAGAGCGCAAGATCGACGATGTCCTGAAAAGGCTCAAGGAAGGCGTCGACGGGATCCAGGACAGCCAAAGCTTCCGGGATTTCCTGCTAACCATGTCGAAGTTTCACGACTACAGCATCGGCAACCTCATTCTCATCACAATGCAGAGACCCGATGCAACCCGTGTGGCCGGGTTCAGGACGTGGCAGGAGCTGGGCCGCTGGGTAAAGAAGGGGGAGAAGGGGATCGCCATACTGGCCCCGTGCCTGCCGCCCAAGAGTGCCAGGGTAACTGAGAGGGAGGACGAGGAACCGGGTGAAGAAGAAAGGGTAACGGAGATAAGACCGCTGTACTTTAAAGTCGTGCATGTATTTGAGAACACGTAGCGTCTGTGACCTTGAAGTCACCACCCTGCCAGACCGGCTGGTGCTTATAGCGGCGAAGCTTTCTTGGCCTTATCAGTTTCATGGCAGCAATCTTGTGTTCTACTGCCTGTTCAGTACGGCCCAGCGTATCCGCAATCTCCATTATACTCAGTCCCCGGGTTAAATAACAGTCTTTAAGCTGGTCGATTTCTTCATGAGTCCAGAGCGTCGATTTGCCCGGCGACTTCTTCATTCCCTGTCTACTTAACCTGAGCTTGGTTGCCCTCAGATATATAGCTGACTTGTTTCTCTCGGGTAAGGCTGCCAGGATAGCCTCCCACGAAGCTGAAGGCCAGAGCATCCGGAGAAGCCTGGTCTCCTCGGGAGTCCATCGTTTTTCAAAGGCATAGTGAGCCTGCGGCCGCTGGATATCGACTTTCTGTCGTAGCCCCATCTTCCATACGATGATGCACTCAATATAGCTTCGGTCGTGCCTCATCTCCACCCGGTCTATCAGCAGCTTGAGCAGGTGGTTACGCAGGCGGCTGGGATATCTCGCCCAGTTACCTTCAAGGTTATCAAGGAACTGCCTCACCCTTTCCAGATCGACTGCAGTCGACTTCGGCGCAGGTAGCCTTTCTTGTAGCATCTTAAGCTCATCCTGGGCTTCCTTGATAAGACTCCAGTAGGTTTCCTCCCGCTCCGGGTTATCAGAGCCAAGGTATCTTTTCAGGTTGGCGATGTGGGCTTTGAGCTCTGGTTCCCGTTGGCGGCGCCGGTTTTCTTCGAAATTGCTTTCGCTCACTTCTGATTTGAGCTTATCCAGGACCCCTTCGGCATAAGGAGTGAGGTCAAGGCAGCGCAGGACTTCCGCGGTCAGCGGCGGGGTCAGCAGGTGGTCTTCGATATATAGACACCGCGGCCCCAGTCCCAGGTGAGAATCATGGTTGCACGCCCATCGCTTCCTGGAATTATAGGCGGAAATCTTCTTAGGCACATCGTGGTTATAACAGTAGAGGAGGTCAGCCCACTCCATGGGCTCGGCATGAGCGGCTTTACCTCTCGGTTTATTGGACGTTGCTATCTCGTAAGCCTGGGTAAACAGGTCGAGAGGCACTATCGCTTCATGGTTGTTTTCCCGGATAGTGTCTCCCCATGTCCAGGTGCCGGTGAGGTTCAGGTTGGTGGCCAGGCTTTTGAGGGTATTGGTGGTAATGACGTATCCCCGGTGGTTCTTGGGATAAAGCCTCAGTAGTGACCTCGTTTCCATATACTTGAACTCATCGGGAAAGAAGGGAAATATCATCCCGGCAGCATGGAGGGCTTTGACCGCCCGGAATACTGAGCGCTGTCTTACCACCTCTTCAAGAGCAGCGATAACGATTTCCTGGTGGGGAGGATATGGAACCCAGTCGTTCAAGATGTACGAACCGTCGTTCCGCTGCCCCTCGATCTTAACGATGAAGCCGGGACATACCGGAGTGCCCACATGTTTGCCCTCGGCAGCCTTGTTAGCCCTCCTCCGGTGCAACCTAACTCCGAATTTCTTCATCTCCTCCGCCGAATCCTCGATATCATCGGCCAGGTATTCCCAATCCCGGGGGATGGCTGGATTGTAGACACCATCCGGCGTCCTTATGCGGCACTTGTGCTCTTTAAGCAGCTTCAGCAACTTGTAGCCCAGCACCCTATCGCGGTCCCGCGAGAGACGGCTCATCCCTTCGGTAAGATAGACGGCACCGATTTCGCCACTCTCGACACCTTGCCACAAATCTCGCAATCCCGGCCGTTTATCCTCTCCCAGGGAGCCGGACAGTCCCAGATCACAACAATTGACGACGACACCACCGTCTTCAGTGACTTTGGTGACGTCTTCGCCGTTTTGAATGGCCTGCAGCCAGCTTTCGATTGAGTGATGTTCAAGCCCGGTGTGGTAACCATCCTTTGCGGCTATGGCTACCAGCTTGGCGATCTCCATGATGGATTCATGGCTTTGCCGGACCTGCCCCTGGGTAGAGACCCGGCCATAGATAAAAGCCTTTCCGAAAGGGAGGCTTCTCAGGTCTTCATCGCTTGGGGCAGACCTGGTCTTACGCATATTGCGAATAATATCATCCAGTTCCATTGTCCGCTCCCTCCTTCATCATTTGAGCCAGTACCCGAATTACTCCCGCCGATAAGGGCGGTGTTATCCCCACCGGCTTGAGCCGGTATGGGAAGTCATTCACCTGCTGCAAAAGCAACTCCGCCCAGGCTGCCCACTTGCTGTGTTTCAAAATTCGATCGTCAATATAGCTTATAGTCTCAACATTGCCGGCGGTTATTGTATCTGCATATCGCCTGATCATCCCTGGCGGGTCATCCGCAGTGCCCCCCAAAATGACAGCGATGGCTTCCATGATTTCTCTACCGGTGTATAAGAAGGGAGCAAAGCCAAGGACTGCCATACTTCTGCAGACCGTCTCCATCGACACCTTGAGTTGGTCACTGTGGAACAGCCTCATAATTCTGCCTGAAGCGTCAAGAAAAGCCTCAACGACCGGCTTGACACAGGGACAAGCTGGCCAGAGCGTAACCGATTTCTGCCACTCCTCAATCGGTACAGTTTCCGGGTCGGCTTCCCTGTCAATCGAAATCTCGATGCCCTCGGCTGATAACAGGGGCTGACTCAGCTCCTGGAGATTATTATCGCCAAGGTCATCTGTAAGCCGAGTAAAAGAATGTTCGGGCAAAACGTGCGCTGGAAGGCCGCACTCCTCTTTGAAATGGGGATAACCTCTCTTGAGCCATGTTCCTACTTTCTGTTCCTTCATTCGCTTCCCTTCCTCTCCGGCTTCTCTTTCACACCGCTGGACGTTTCTTCCACCGAGCCAAGGCCGAGCAGCCGTAGCATCACTGGCAGGTTCTTCCAGAGGTTATAGACGAAGAGGTCGAGCACCTTCTTATTCTCCCCGGAGAACTCGATGTGGATAGCTGGTGCATCGGTATCCTTGGTCACCCTGGCTTGAATACCCTTCATCGTGGTGGCATAGGTCTCAATCATCTCTTCAGAGATATTTTCGACCTGCGTTGGCTCGTTAGGTTGAATCTGGATTGTGCCGCCATTAACGGTGAGGCGCACCTCATCACCCTTGTGGAGATTCCATTGTTCGATTACCTCGCTGGGCACGCCGACGAACAGACTGTTCCCCGACCTCAACAGTTTCTTGCTTATGGTATACTTTGATGTTTCAGCCATACCCTGCCTCCTATATATAGTCTACACATATAGACTATATTATTTTCAGCATCTTGTCAATAGTCCATTAGCCCGGAATACCCGTTGCACAGGTCTTGCACTCAGCTTCGCACCGCCAGCTTTGCACTACCCCTGAGTCCCCCAGGCTATACTACAGGGGGAGGGGGGACCCCTTACGCTCGGTTTTCATGTTTCCCGGAGGGTATCGTGCAGAACAAAATCATGCCGGTAGTGTAAGCCAGCTTTATCCCGGTTCGAGCGTATAGATAGAATAGATAGTATGTATGTATAGAATAGATGACCCGGTTGGCTTCAATACCTTCAATGTTCTGGGGTATAATCATCACAATGGTAAGAGGAACCTGGATTCTGGAGCGGACGGGCAATGACCGCTTCCCCTACCGCCTGCAGATCATCATAGGCGGCAAACCGTGGATGGTGCTGCGTACTCAGGACCGTTGGCCGGCGGCGGGAAAGCACATCTTCTGCCTCCGTGAAGAAGAACCGCCGGAACCTGATGAGCCGCTCGAAGAGATAGAGCGAGTGGATATTGTTGCCCTCAACGAACGAGGCCGGCGCAGCTCCGTAGTGCTCGACCGGAAAAGATACAAGCGATGCGATTTTCTCTTCTTGAAAAAATCCTATAAGGGACGGCCGGGGGAGAGCTACGAGCAAATCTTCTGGCTGACTCAGAGGTCAATCGAGCAGCATCGCCCATCGTTTAAGCTCATCTCGCGCCGGACCGATACTGAAATGGTTGTTCGTATCCACAGCAATGAGAAGTATCCCTGGCGTTTTCCAGGCGCTATCACTGAGCGCGGCGTGATATCCTCCGGGGATTATGCTCTCATGGATGGGAATAAGGTATTGGCCGTTGTGGAGCGAAAAACCTTGGACAACTTGCTTGCCGACTTCGGGACGATGCCGGTGTTGCACCAGAGACTTGCTGAGCTGGCTGCCCATGGTAATCACGCCCTGGTAATTGAGGCATCCTATTCGGACTTCTTGAATCCCAAAAAGGTCCATCATTATACGCCGGGTTTCTGCGCCAAAGCCATAGCTGAACTTTTTGCCCTCCATCCCAATCTACGCATTGTCTTTTGCAGTAACCGGAAGGTAGCAAATGAATGGACAAGGCATTTCTTCGGAACATTGTGGAGCTTGAAGCGTGGTAATGAGGAATAGAACGTCACTTTCAGATGGATTGTTACCCTTATCACCCTATGGCTGTTTGTTAAATAGTATTGCGGTTCGAACAACAGAAGTGTATATTCAACGTATTGAGACATAAGTTTAAATATCGATGATCATTAGAAACGATGGGGGTAATACCGATCATGCCAAGGCATAAAGATGGTCCTATGTCAATGACGTCTTTACCACTATGGGACCATCAAAGAAAAGCTATCGAAACCATTCAGCATTACCTAACTACTGTGAATCAAAATGCGTCTGCTGGAGCAGCTCTTGTCCATATGCCAACTGGAACAGGAAAAAGCGGCGTCATAGCTACAACAAGTCATCTGATAGAAAATATCGGGTGCGTACTTGTGCTTTGTCCCAGAATAGCATTACGCGATCAACTATTTAAGGAAATCAACGGTCGTTTTTTCAAGAAGTTAGGGCTAAACATTATTCTACCAAAAAGCGTTTACAATGTAAGTCGGAAATTTCCTAAGATTGAAACCTGTGAATACCCTAATTCGATAATAGTAATGACTATCCAAATGCTGCACAGCATTGCTAAACGCCAGGATGATAATTTTACAGATCTCAGAAAGCATGTAGACTTAGTCATTGTTGATGAAGGCCATTATGAACCTGCTATCTCATGGCGTGAAGCAATTCGCGCTTTACAGAAACCTAAGGTCATATTTACTGCTACTCCGTTTCGTAATGACTTGAAGCTATTCGACATAGACTACGATTATGCATATAGTTACACTTTCCATGAGGCTATTAATGAAAAGATCATACGAGATGTTGCTATATATCCGAGAGCGCATCCCAGAACACCACATGATTTTGTCAGAGAAGTTATAAATTTTTACGACGAGCAATTCGGAGAAGGAGAACAACCCGCAAATGAAAAACCGCGAGTTATAATTCGTTGTGATTCGCAAGCAACAATACGACAAATAGGAACTGCTCTTCAGGGTGCAGCAAAATCATTTGTCTTGATTCACGAGAATTTCGACGATAATAGTGGAAATCGTGAACGGCGCACCGTACCTGACCCCAGTGAAGAGGATGCTATTTTCTGGGTACATCAATTTAAATTACTCGAAGGTATTGACGACCCACGTTTTCAGGTCCTTGCACTATATGAGGAACTTCGGACTACCAGACAATTCGTCCAACAAGTAGGTAGAGTCGTTCGTAACCCTTTGCGGACGCCAGGGGTTATTGCTCATGTTATTGACCACAGCAATGGGCGCCAAAAGGAACTGTGGGATAGTTTCCTAGAATTTGACAATTTGCTGCTTGAAAAAGGTGTGGCAGTTGCAGACTTTGGTAAGAAGCTATTGGATGAATTATCTCGAGCTCTGCCGGATATTGTCTATCTGGATGGCCGATTTCGTTCTCGTTTCAGCCTTTCATCTGTCGATCCATCTGAAGAATTATCACTTCCTCTAACAGTAAACATATCTCACAAACGAAATGGTTTTGATCTAGATCGGCTTTGTGACGAAATTTCTTCAGAATATGAGCAGCAAGACAAAGATTTCCGCTTGGTTTCGGTGGATAATAAAACTAGAGTTTTTCTTTACTTGACCTTTCGCAATTCACCACTTCTACGAACAACTTGCTTTGTCGAATGTCGGCTAGGGATCACAATTATTAGGGAGGTCGGTAAATACCTATGCTTTTATGATAGCGGTGGTAGTATTCCTTATGTTCTCAATAGGTACATTGACCAAATACCAACTGAGGAGATGCGCCGACTGTTTTCCAAAGGGAAGCGAACTCATCTTACTACCGTTAGCCTGCGAAACTCCAATCTAGGTTCAAGAGCTATTCGGTCTCGCACAATTTCTGCTGCCCGTTTATACGATACAGTTCCATCCTTTGATGATCACTCTTTTGTCTGCCAGACAGCCCTTGGCTACAGTGAGATAACAAACAAACAGTCAGTCCGCCGATATGTAGGTTTTCAAAGAGGTAAGATCACCGATTCGTCAGACGCAAGGGCAACGTTTCAAGATTACATACAATGGTTAGATATCGTTGAACAACTTCTTGCGAATAATTCAGCTTCTTCACCCGAATTTCAACGGTACGCAAAACCATCGGCCCCACCTTCTGATCCTAATCCAATAAATATACTCTTGGACTTGGCTGAAATACAGGACTCGTTCGCCACTAATAGCTACCGAGGTGTTCCAGCTGGACAACCTATGACTGTCTGGGACACGTGTTCGGAAGTCAAGGATAAATCGTTCACTATCACCGCCAACGGTATTCTTGCCACAGCTTATATTGAATTCGACCCAACAACGGAACGCTACCATGTATCTTCCACAGACTTAGAAAATCTATATTACTCAACAGACCCACTTTTCAGCCGTGGTTTAGTCAACTACCTTAACCAGACACAATCTTTTCGTGTGATTCCCAAAAGTGAGGGTAGTCTTTATGCTATTGGTGAGTTCTTTAGTCCTATAATGAAGTTTGGTCCAAGCTACAGGGATGACCAAATTGGCCTTTTTAGCATTTTGCACACAGCCGATTGTGTTGAACGCATAGGTTCTGAAAAAGGCACTGCGTGCGCCGCTGATGGATCATGCTGGGATAATGAATCGCTTTTTGCAATCATAGATAATTTAGGGCGGGGTTATGATAATGTAGAAGATCTTTTTGGGGATCCCGATATTGTAGTCTGCGATGATCTCGGAATTGAGGCTGCTGACTTCATTATTGCTGATACAAATAGACGTCGCGTCATTTTTGTACACGCTAAAGGCCTTGGCAATCAAGGCAACTCTAGAAAATATGCCGCTAGTCCACTACAAGAAATCTGCAGCCAAGCGACGAAAAACCTGAGATATTTCAGCCGATTTGGGCAGGAGGAGCCACCCAAAGCACGTAAATGGCATAATACAAAATGGCTTGGCGCAACGGGCGTAGAGGGTGAAGTTCTAAATCGAATTCGCAGGAAGCCGCCTTCCATATCTACCGGTTTAGATCTTTGGAAGGCTATAAAAACCATCATTCGCGATCCATATGCTAACCTAGAAGTGTGGTTGTTTCTTGGGCGATTGCTATCTAAAAGCACCTTCCATCAGAAGTTGACATCCGGTAAGCCCGCCGCGGAGGCGAAACAAGCCGCCTACCTTATCTTCTCCACAATGAATGATGTCGCTTCCGTAGGTGCGAGACTGAAAGTAATCTGCTCCCCCTAACAGATCACTTGTTGCGCAATGTGGCATTAACATCATATTTATTATTGAAACTACAAATTCCATTATTTGGTAATCACCACACATTCTGACGGAGTGTGACTCTGTCTTATTCTCCAATTCCCCTATGCTCCAAAATGGTTATGTCTTGTTCACTCTTAACGACAGGGTGTATAATTACCCTAATCAATAAGACTTGGTTTTGGGGCAAATTAAATGGTGAAGAAATCTAATAATAGTGGTGAGATTATAAATGGTAGACATATTATCTCGCAGTTAAAGCCTCATTATCGATCCGGAAAGTCAAAGATAGGCCAAGATTTTTTCCTTCCATGTTTGACTTATTGCTCTTCTTACAAACGTGCTGTTGGCTTCTTTTCCAGTAGTGCTTTAGTAACTTGGGCAAACATTTTACCTAAACTCGTTTCTGGGAATAAAGCTGCAATCAAATTACTAATCTCACCAGAACTTTCTGAGGCTGATAGAGAAGCAATTGAACAAATTATGGACCCTGGGAAGAGAGAACAGTTTATTCAAAGATGGGTATCAACAATTGTATTAGAAGCGATAAAATATGCAAAGCAACCTTCAGATACATCTTTACGAATGAACTTGTTCCTTTGGTTAGTAGCTACTGATAAGCTTGAACTAAAGATAGCGATACCGGACCACGTTGAAAACCCGGGAATGTTTCATGAGAAGATAGGGGTATTTGAATTTCCCTGGAAAGAAATAGTTGCTTTTGGCGGTTCAGCGAACGAGACGATAAGTGGGTATGTACGAAATTATGAATCTATTGACGTTTACCGTAGCTGGGTCGATGCCGACATAGAAAGGGTCGAAAACAAGATATCTGAATTTGATGAAGCTTGGAACGGACAAGCGCAGGGGCTTCAGGTCATGCCACTTTCTGAAGACACTTTATCTTATATTAAGTCTATTGCACCCAAATCTAATCCTTTGGATGGGGAGAAACGAGGAAATAAAGAATCCGACGTAAGTATATCCGAAAAGAATAAGTGGCGACATCAAGATGAAGCAATTACCGAATTCCTGAAAAAGGAACGGGGTATTCTTGAAATGGCTACCGGCACTGGAAAAACACGAACCGCTATAAATATTATTGAAAAATTAGTACTATCGAGTCAAATTAGAATAATTATTGTTGCTATGGGAGGTACTGATTTACTAAATCAATGGAGAGGTCATCTTAATAGAATACGTGAAACTATAAAAAAGAGTGGAATCCAAATCACGCCCTATTATCATTATGATATATACCATGATATTGAAGATTTCAATGTATCAACCGAGTACCGATATCTCTTAGCCTCAACAAACAAACTCCACATTGCTCTTAAGAATCTTGATGAAGAACAGGCTAAAAAGACTATTGTTATTTACGATGAAATACATAATTTCGGTAGTACTGGTAATCGAGAGAAGCTTAAAGGATTGTCAGAGAACATTCGCTATAGATTGGGACTGAGTGCTACCCCGGAGAGAGAATACGACAAAGAGGGTACTGACTTTATTCAAGAACATATTGGGCCAATAATCTATCAATTTGAATTGAAGGACGCAATTGAGCGAGGTATATTGTCTCCATTCAACTATCATAGCTTGCATTTCAGTCTTGATGAAGAAGATAAAATGGCTACAAGAAATGTATATGCATGGGCGGCTGCTCAGAAAAAACAAGGTATCGCAGTTAGCAAAGAAGATATTTGGATAAGATTAGCCAAAGTCAAGAAACTCTCAAAGCAGAAACTACCCCTTTTTAAGCGATATCTAAACAAGCATCCAAACACCCTTGATAGAGCAGTAATATTTGTTGAAGAGAAATATTATGCAGACTATGCAAAAGACATAATCCAAAGGCATACAAACAACTACAGGGAGTTTTTCCAAGAAGATAATTCATCAGTACTAAATGACTTTTCAAGAAATCGAATAAGTACATTAATAGCTTGTCATAAGATATCGGAAGGTATTGATATTAAATCAATAAAAACTATTATTCTTTTCTCTGCGGCGAGATCAAAACTTGAAACTATACAAAGGATTGGTAGATCTCTTAGGACAGATAAAGCTGATCCGCAAAAAATGGCTACGGTTATAGATTTTATTTGTGATGATGGAGCGCAGGAAGAGAACAGTGATTATGAAAGAGAATCGTGGCTTAGTGACCTTTCTGAGATAAGGCCAATAGAGGGATTATATGAGTAATCAAGGAAAATACTTTAACATAATAGAAAAGTCTATTAAGGATTCAGCTAAGAAATACGACATTGAGAAGAATACGGTAGATATTATTATTGCCTGGCTTGAATTTGCATATGATAATCCCAGTGCATTTGATCCTTCAGTTGTACAAACTAGAGCTTCGTTGATTGATGATTCAATAAGTATTTCTGATGTAGAATTGGACTCGTAGAATGCAGACTAAAACATCTTTAAAAATACTTGGCTGGAAATCAAACAACCTAAGGTGTCCTGATCACTCTGTGAGTTTTCGAAAGGGTGAAGATAATGACAGCCATAGAATCTCCTTGTTGCAAATGCCAAATGGTACCGGAAAAACAACCTTATGGAAATTGTTAAGAACTGCTTTATCAGGTGATAAAACGGAATTACAGGATGATGGAATTATTGAATTCAAACGCAAAGGGTCAGATGATGATTTTGGTTCATTCGATGTATCACTTTTATTTAATGGAGCAATGCTTAGTATAGAGATATATTTCGATTTTGATTCATGTACAGTAGATTTTTGGACAACGTATTCTAAAGGTAAGGGGAGAGTTCAGGGATTTCATCCACCTGTAGAGGCAATGCGTTTCCTGAATAATAGCTTTGCTAAGTTTTTTATTTTCGATGGAGAACTCGCATCGAATTTCCTAAGGAAAGACTCTAGGAAAACTAGAGAAGTAATAGATGTGATTTCACAACTGGGAGATTTAAATAATATTAACAAACTTCTAGACACATATTTTGAAAATTGTATAGATAATTGCGGAGTAAGTACTCTTCAGGGATTTAACAGAAGGAAAAGTGCATATCAAGAAGTCAAAGATACTTTAGATCAAAGGAAAAAAGAACTTGAGAAACTAGAATCAGACGAAAAGTCCGCTGAGGACTCATTAGACGAACTTACCACTAGAGCAGACGAATACATACAGACACAGAAAGGGATAAGAGAAAGGATTGAAGGTCTAGAAAAACACCTAAGAAACTTGGATGCAGAGTACAAAGACTCAGAGAATCGCGCTCTCAATATAATTATTCAACCCGATGCTCTTTCGAAGCATTTTGCCAAAAGAATCACTAAATTTTGTGAGAGCCTAGATAGGCTCAAATTACCAGAAAACGTGGCGAGAGAGTTTTTCATTGAACTACAAGAGGAGAACAACTGCATATGCGGAAGACCCATGGACAAGGAAGCAAAAAATGAAATAAAAAAACAAGAAACTAGATTGCTCGGTAGTGAAATAATTACTGTGCTTAATCAACTTAAATCATCGAAGTTACCACCAGAAATTCAAATATTTGAAGATAAGAACCAGGAGTTAAAAGAGATTCTTGGAAAAATGAAGGAAAACGATGTCGCTAGAAGAGACTGTTCTACCGAAATAGAGATGCAAAAGAATTCGATTGACGATGAGGATTATGTCGCATTAATAGATAAGAAACGTAATTTAGAGATAAGAATTGATGATATTAGTACAGCTATTGACAAGTATCGCGCCACTACTGATTCCGCAAAAAATGTTAAAAGTACTTATAGCATTCAAGTTCTAGAAAAGGAGTTAAACAAGAGAAGCAAAGAATACCTAAAATCAAAAGAAGCTCAGATCTTTCAAGTTAAATCCCAACTTACTAAGAAACTACTTGAGAATGCGTATCAGGAAGCACAAAGAACTATTTGTTCACAAATAACCGAGGATACTAATGTAAGAATTGAACAAGTAATGCCTTATAACAGTATTAGAATTGCAGGAATAGAGAATTATCTTCATTTAGAAGGTCAAAAGGGGAGTAGCGAAGGTGAGAAGCTTTCAATAGCCTATGCTTTCCTAACAAGCCTCTTTCACGGGTGTGGTTATTACCTGCCATTTATTGTTGATAGTCCTGCAAATCCAATTGATTTAGAAAAAAGAGGGAAAATAGCCGAACTAGTTCCTAAACTGGCGGAACAATTCGTTACATTTATCATATCAAGCGAGAGAGGCGGTTTTCTAGAAGCACTAGAGAAAAACGAAAGCGATATCCAGTATCTTACTCTGTTCCGTAACAATATTCCTTCAATTGTTGAGAAGGCTAAACATGCCAAATCATATCAGGAAACAGAGAATGGGATGCTTGTAGAAGATAAGAGCTTTTTTTGGGAATTCCAAATGCAGAAGGAGGAAGAATAGTGGCTGATAGGTTCCATGCTCCAATAGAAAGCAGGGACTGGTTTAAGAAACTCGATTTTAGTATTCGTATGTATGATTACTACTTCTGTTTGATGCTCGGGTTAGTAAAAAAACGTAAGGCATCCGATGAAGAAATGGTCAATTCAGAGGAGTTTGTAGAATATTTTCCTGAACCTTTCGGATCAGGGAAAAACAAGATTATCTCACTATTTTTAGAAACTGAGCTCTCTCTTTTGGGTATTGATTTATCTAATCGTGAAGCCGTACAAAAAATACTCACTGAGTATATAACACCCAATTCACTTACTTGGTTAACAAAAAAAGGCCTTTCCGAAATGGATAAGTATTGTGCGGGCGGTTTTGAAATTCTAAGAGACGAATTCGATGATCGACCGGCTTCTAAGTATGCTTTTTTCCTCAATTTCGAGAGATTGATAACCGAAGCATTAGCTACAACAGATTAAACTAATGTGATTAGGAATTCTAAGCTTTTGTGGATGACTAAAATATTTATACTATCACTTTTACTAGGGCACTAATTTACTATTAATCCTTTGATTCCTTTTTCAATAAGATCAAGAGTAAAATCAAATACTGTTAGATTGGGATTATCTTGCATCCTCTCTTGAATCAACTCCAGGCCGTCGTCTAAATGCATTTTTATATACTTAGAAATATCGAGATTTACAGCATGAATGTGATATAACTGGCAAATAATTGCAGTGTATATTTCCTGCTTATCGCCAAATAGCACATTGCTACTATATTCTTTCCCTTTAGAATCCGCTATTTCAGATAGAGTAAGCTTTCGACCCTGGGAAACTGAATAAGCTAGAGCTATCCGTGCAATTACATTTTCAGGTCCCATACTCAGTCTATTTGTCAATTCTGATACGACCGCTCGATTGGATTCTGATGTTTTAATTGAATTAATCATAATTATTCGTACTTCTGATCATATTACCTTTGCGAACAGCTCTTGAGGATCTATTACCCTAAATCCAGAAGAGTCTTTACTGATATTTTCAATCACATTTACAGACCCAACGTGTTCCATCAGTAGCTGATACTCGGCTTCGCTAAGTTCCTTATTCAACAAAGGTAGGATTACCACTTGCTTCGATATATTCGGATAAAATTCTTGGATGATATTTATGGAGTGTTTGTCGTCAAATTTCTGCAAGGGACTATCAACGAAAACCGGAAATTCTACCCCAGATTCTTCCACAAGTGCCTGCAGCAATGCTGTAGCATATAGTTGCTGTTCCCCTTTGGATAGCTCATTCTTTGGTATTTCCACGCGTCTTTTATCATAGAGCACAACATCTAGTAGCTCCCCCTTCACTTCAACGGAGACATTTTGAATAAAATCCTTTTTGTGCATTAATCTTTGGATACTTGAAAGGATTCTTTTTTCTACAGATGCTTTCTTCTGAGTTTTCATTCTCGTTATGAAATCGTCAAGCTCTCCGATGAGTCGGGTTACCAAGTTGTCCTTGTCTATATACTGTTTATTCACCTTTACTTTCTCAGCTACTTGCTGAAAAATCTTTTGCTTTGACACCAAAGAGTTTTCCAATGCACCAATCTCTTGACTTATTTCATGTGTCTTTTCATCTATCTCTCGAATACTATTCTCAACTTCTTCTCTTTCTCGTCTATAACTAATAATTAATTCGTCATTCTCAATAGATTCGGCATCAGATAGTTTATTTGTTACTCCAGACAGGGCGGCTTTATTCTCATTCAAATCTCGATTTAAGGATTGGAGTCTTTCTCTGTATGTTGTTCTCAGGTTTGATATTATCGCTTGAAACTTTTTGTGGGCATCACTGCTGAAGTTGTGAAGTGTCTCTATATTTTGTAATTTCATATCTTCTTCTGCAAAATGCTCATTTATAATATCCCGTATTCTGTCCTGATAGTATAATTTGACTTTATCACTTATATCTTTAGCTTGTTCGCTCGAGTCATTTTTAAAGGCTTCTATGATTTTGTCGATTTTTATGTTTATTATTTCTCTATCAACATGGGATTTTTGACATTTATCCTCAATATCAAGTTGATTTTCAACTTCTACTAAAACCTTGCCTGCAATTGCAAACGGAGCCAGTTCAAATAATTCTCTAAAGTCATTCATCAATTTTTTACGGAATTCTAATAGCGCAGATTTCTCTGAACGAAGTGCGTTTATCTCAGGAACAGACAAGGTATTTCCTTCACGGAGCAATTTCTCTTGCAACACATCCGATTCAATCCTAAGTTCGGCCTTGTTCTTGATTAATTGCGCTCTCATTTGTTCTATGTTATTAATAGTTTTTATTATCCTGTTAATTTCGTTTTGCAGTTCCCCGAATTGAGTTTTTTCATCTTCTGTGGCTGATTCTCTCCGGAAACGAATTGTAATATCCCTTAGGGTATTCTTCAAATCTTCATATTGTTTTATACCAAGAACTTCAGAATATGCTTTACTCAACCATTGTTTTTCTTGAAGAGAACGAACTTCTGCTAGTTTGACGATTTTCTCAGCATCAAAAAAGAATAATTTAGCAATCTCTTTTGGTAGTACAAAATCTTGTATAAACAGTTGCTTGCCCATATCGTTAACAAGCTCACTATGGTTACCATCTAAGGTGATTGTAAGAACGTCAGACACTTCTCCAAGTGTATAACTTCGCTCAATTCTCATTGTATCGCAAATGATGCCGGGTAATTTTACGCCTTTTAAATCTATACTAACACTGTATTGTTTTACACCTTTTCCCTGAGCTAGCCTATTCATGGCTGATGCTAAATAGCTTTTATAACCGCCGTCAGTATTTATCCTTTCCTTAAAAAAATCGTCCACGTCTTGAAGTTGATTGCCATATAGGCACCAAACCAAAGCTGTTAACAAAGTTGTTTTCCCAAAGCCGTTGTCTCCGCTTATTATGCTGACGTTTCTAGCAGAAACAGCAGGGAACACAATAGTGTTTTCATTAAAGTAGATCTTGTAATTATTAAGCTTTATCTTTTCTATATACATCAGTGAATGTGGGATTTATATATTCATCCAATACGCTTTCTATATCTTTTTGAAGGCCTCTCTTATTTCGCAAAAGAATTTTGTTCCTCTGAGCCCTTAACAGACTACCAATCAATTCAACATCCGACTTGTGATTTACGCATGCTTCCTGTAACAGACGTTTCTCTTGAAAACTATTATTGGCGAAGCCTAACGAATCTATCCTCGAACCAAGGACTTTAGAATAAGTCTCATCAACAATATATTCAGAAATGAAATCTCTATCCCAAATAACCTGTATCGCTACCAACTCCTGTTCGGTAATCAATTGAATCCCCGGCATAGCTTTTTGTACTTCCTTTTGAGTCAGTAGAAGTTGCTCAAGTATGTACTGTCGCCATCGTGGCCAATATGGTCCCAGACCTACCTGTGTGTTCCTTCGTATGGGCATCCGATACTTCTGTGGTTCATAATTAGGGCTGTCTCGATTGACCGTCTCAGCCAGCATGTTTCTGAATTCTAAAAGAGGTCTCATCCAAGTATCACCTGTAGTAATCAGGTTCTGCATAGATTTATCACTACTGACGACGGTACATACCCAACATCCAAATCTGCTTCGTCCGCATGCCGGAGTGCTAGTATCAGTAATCAAAGGACAATCGTTATCATCACTAGCATTTCTGTAGATATGAACCAAATCATTATTATTTGAGTTCCAAGGCGAAGCATTTTCCGCGAGATACCACCAGATATCATTAGTAGATATGTCCTTCAACGGAGCATACACGTATGCTCCGGGAAGCTGGTGCTTATTCAGCCTCTTGCCTTTAACTTCATAGCGTTTGATTGATCGTGATCTCGTATTGCTTTCTGCCTTCCTCGTACCTAATAATATTATTACCTCTCCATACAGTGAAATCCTATCTCGAATATACTGAGTAGTCGGATTTATCTTGAGTCTTTCGGTGCACCACCTGAATAAGGTGTTTGGAGCTACATAACCACGCCCTATTAGGTTTACCCAAAAAGTGTTGTTCATACTCGGGATGGTATGTTCCACCGATACCGGCATTGATTGCTCTATAGCTGCATCCTTGATTAAATCAAGCTGCTTTTTCACATATGAAAGAATTACCGGATTTTCTACAAGAGTGTTGTTGCAGACTATGTGAATTGGACGTTTACGCTTCTCTGGTTCTATCGATTTCAACGAATTCCAAACCAACTGTAGAACGGTGGTAGAATCCTTTCCACCACTAAAAGCAACAATCCAAGGACGAGGGCTCTCATCATTAAGATATTGGTCTAAGATCTCGTTTTCTATCTGATGCCAGATGTCTTCGGTCACAATAATCCCCCATCGTTGATTATATTCATTCTATATTTTTCACCACTCTTATTCAACAGAGATTCTAAAACAAAGGATCCATGTTTCAGGTGGAGATTTACTCTCCTCTATCTCCCCGTCCAACAAAAGCTTATCTCGTTACCTTCGGAGAATAAAAAGGGCTGGGTATCCTGATACCGGGAATACCCAGCCCTATCTATTCTAACGTCTAGTGGCTATTGTCAGCAAAGACCTAGCTCTTGCCGATTCTAA